>Ga0315902_10004232_pt1 | contig 20893 bp, 18 predicted proteins | sample LakEriMetagenome_9_FD_203523 | JGI IMG/M metagenome (GOLD analysis project Ga0315902, IMG submission 203523) | Freshwater fungal communities from buoy surface, Lake Erie, Ohio, United States - Buoy 12 MA117 | ecosystem: Environmental > Aquatic > Freshwater > Lake > Lake biofilm | place: USA... | reverse complement strand
AGTAGGGGAGGGACTTAGCATATTTGTTATAATTATAAATTTGTAAATTGGTTTGTATAATGATATATTTATATGTTATTTAAAATGGTATTGTTATAAATGTATTAATAAAATGATTGAATAAAATAATAAATAAATTTTTCTTTTATATATTTTTTCGTATGTTTTGTAAATTTTTTAAATTATTTTTTTTTATTTTTTTTTTTTGTAAATTTTTTAAATTAATTTTTTTTTTATTTTTTTTTTGTAAATTTTTTAAATTAATTTTTTTTTGGGAAAATAAATATGTTTTTTCGTAAATTATCATATAGTGCGTGAGCACTTTAAAAGTAGCTGCTTTAGCAGCCACGATGGAGCAACGCGACCGAGAGCAACGCGACCCACTTTATACGAAAATAAATATATTCTTTTTTTATTTTTATTCTTTTATTATATGAATAGTTTATTAATCTCCGCCCTTAGTATTGCCACCGTCTCAACCATTGCAACCGCTTTTAATGCTTTATTTCAATTAAAAAATAATTTGTCTCTTTCGTGTACTATCGCAGGACATCAAGAATTACATGAATATATGAATGAATTAAATTTATATTATTTGTTAAACGTTCTGCAAAAATATAAATGTAATTATTTTAATGATACAATAAAAGAAATTAATAATGAATTAAAAGAAATAAATAAACGTATTGAATATAATAAATCTTTATATATTCGCTGCTATCCTTTCATTTATAGGTTCCATAATAATAAAAAAAGACTTGACATGTTAATGAAAAAATTAAAAAATGAAATAGAAATATTGAAACTTGAAATATTGATAAACAATAAATAATGTTATCAAATATAAATATTAATTGAATTATTTAATATTTATAATAAATTAAAAATTAAAAGTTAAAATTAAATTCCGTTTTGATAATACCAATCCCCGCACATTGATATTTAACACCTTGAGGAATATTAATTTTAACGTTTCCAGCTGCTGATTTATATAAATCAACTACATTAATATTATTATTTTCACAAAAATTAATTATTGTATTAGAAGATAACCCAGCGCATCGAATACGTGGCGCATTGTTAGGAAATGCAACACAATATTTTTTTTTCTGCACAAATACACCCCGCCCCGCTTCAGGGAGTTCATGCTTAAATTGCCCAAGTTCTCGACCAATTAAATTTTTACCTGTTTTATTTTTATATATGTTTTCTAATTTGTTAACATCATCATTTTTTAAAAATATGCTGTCTGTATCAGTATAATAAATTTTTATATCATTATCTTCACTCATGTTATAAATTTCATTCATTATTTTTCTAGCATTTGATAAAATAGAACATCCAATATGTGACATGTTGAAATGTTTATTTAAATGCTTCATTAATTTTACTCTGTAAATTTCATTTGTTTCTTCTTCAATATTTAATATATATTCTGTGTTATTTGAAATAAAATTCATAATGTTATCTTTCCCACGTATTATTTTAATTTCATAATCATTCGATTTTGTTAATGTGATTCCATAAATTGAATTTAATAATTTTTTATAAATCATTTCTAAACATTTGTTTTTTCCTTTATATTCATTTCTTTTCTGTAATAAGAAATTATTAATTTCCACAATTTTATTATTAAAACCATCATTAAAATAATAACCTTGTAAAATTTTAAATTCAATATCATGATATTTAATAAAATCTTCTAATGTTGCCTTATCTGTGTAAATTTCTTTATTGTTAAAATCATTTGTATAAATTAATTCGTCATCAATACGTTCATATAATAAAGGATGAACACATGATTTATTAACTTTTGTAACAAGTATTTTAACAAAATAATAAGTTTTATTTTTAATAAAATCATAATTTAAATTATTTGATTCGATCGCTTGAGGTATGCCCTTAATAAATCCACATAATAAATTAATTGCTGTTGTGTATAAACTGTTTGCATCAAGACATTGAATATCATTAACTTCAGTAAATTTATTTTCACGAATTCCACAACGTGGGCCATATGTACATTTATTAATAAATTGTTGAACAATCCCGCCAATTTGATAAACATTAATAAATGCCCCGTTTATTTCTAAATAATGCTTTATCAAACTGTTGAGAGTTATATAATTACAGACATTTAATTTAAATTCATCATAAAAATTTTGTTTGAAAATTTTAAAACCATTGCACATATTAACAGCAATATTTTTATTTAATTCTATATTAAATATCTTGCCATATTCATTTAATTCCGCATCAATAAAATTATTTATATTTAAAATTGAAATTTCAACATATTCATATTTAAAATTTTTAATAAAACCATTATATTTAATAAAATATCCATTGCTTACATCTGAAATATTACCACACAAATATTTTAATGTTATTACTGCGTTTTTTTTATCATTTGTAAATAATAATGTATCTGAATTTAATGAACGGAGAAATACGCGTAAAGGTTCGCCGTTGCATTCATCAGATTTATATATTTTACTGTTGCCGTCAATATCACATGTATAAATAACAGTATCGATTATTTTATTATTTACAATATCAAATTCAACAGAATAAAAAACAATATTATTAAATTTACTTTTACCCCCAGAATATTTAAATTCTTTGTAACATTCATTATTGTCTAATGTTTCCAGTTCATCACATCGTTTATGAAAACTATTAAGGGAGTTCATATGTTGCTCAGAAGTCAAAGGGATTAAATATTTATCCTTTAAATTCATTAGTTCACGAACCAGCGCGAACGAATCAATAAAACGGTTTTTATTACGTTGTGGATATTTTCCATTCATACTATAAATTAATGTTGGATTTTCTAGATGTTTGATTTTGTCAAAATTATTAATTGCGTAGTGTGTAACATTCATATTTTTATAAATAAAAAAATGTTCTTCAATCAAACAAATATTAAAAATTTCATCATATTGTTGTCCAAATTTGGAAGTTTGGCGACGTGTACCATCATAAACAAAAAGATGAATGCATATTTTTATATAATTGCAAACATCATTTAAATCTTCAACTGCAACAAATCGAGATTCAAAAAAACTATTTAATAAATTGCATTTTTCATGATTTAATCCACCTTGACGCAATGCAAACAATAGGCAATTTTCAGAATGATCAGCTCCGTCAAATTGCTCTTTTGTATACATTTGTAAATCGCTTAAATCAATTGGAAAACCATTAACAATATAGGGGAAAAATTCACCTTTATTTTTCTTTTTTTTTAATAATTCAGCAGGTGGAACATATGAAAATGTAAACTTGGAACCAGTAGCCACAGCGTCATAAAAATCATCATCGCTCCTATCTTGATATTTAGCAGTATCTACGAAATAATTAACATCCTTTTTTGTTAATAAATCTTTAAGTCTCATAATCATATTATTCGATAGTGTTATATATTTCGTTGTTTTGTTTGTTTCATATTCCAATAATATTTTTTGTCCTTCCTTAAATATTTGATGAAAATTATTTGTTAGAAATTTGATGAAATATATATAAAATTCGTTATTATTATAATTATAATTCTCGGAGTTAATTGTATATTTTAAAACGGTTTTATTTTTAAGTTCGGTTAATCCTTTCATCATGTCATTATAAACATCATTCCCAGATTCTACAATATTAAAATATTTTTTATAATAACGCTGGACAATATCGAAAATCATACGGGGGGGAATATTCTCAATTGCTTCCATTGTTTCATTTCTTAATTTTAATGCTTTTTCATCATTATTTTTTTCTATTAAATCGGTAAGTCTTTTATATTCTTCGCTATTTTTATATTTATTTTCAAGATCTTCAATTTTTATATTTTTTATTTCTCTACGTAATGCGTGGGCATCTTTATAAGATAAACGAGGTATTAATTCATTTAAATATTTTGCTGTGTTATATTTCCGATTTTTACGATTATTTAAAATATCATTATAGCGTTCGATGTATTTATTTAAATAACCTTTATTATCTAAATTAATAATACGTTTTAAATTCCATTTTGAAGCGTTTAAATTTCCATCTTTGCGAGTTTTAATATTATTAAGATAATTTATAACATCATCATGAGTTTTTAACTGTTGAGATTTATATAAAGCCAATGCATTATTAAATTGGGGGTGATTTAATAATGTACGGTTTGAACTTGTATTATTAAGAGGTGTATTTTTTGCAATTTCGCGGAGTCCTTGGATATTCATTATAACATAAAATATAAAATATTATTTAAGCCAAATAATATTTTTTTTTATATTATTAAATTTAATGGAAAATAAAAACAATAATTTTAAATCAAAATGTCATGATTATGTTAAAAAATATAATCATGCATATTATGAACGTACTAAATACGAAAGAAAACAATATTATAATAATTCTCGTGTATTTTGTCCAACATGTAAAAATTATTATAGAGGCGGATATTATATTAAAAATCATTATAATACTGATTTACATAAAAAGAAATTTGAACGTGAAAAATTACATTTCAATGATTCCATAAATTGATTTATTTGATGGAATTGATATTTTAACAGATCCGCCATATGGATTATAATAACTACCCTTTAATTTTGGTAAATTAGAAGTTTTCAATTTATAAACATTTTTAAAATATCCGCTTCCTGATGCTGGTTTATTTAGTTCATCGAGTTCCTTGAATAACTTTAATATGTCATCCGCAATCGGCTTAACATTCTGCTCTAATTCTTTATAAATCTTTATCATATCAGCATTAACAGATTTTTTCGTGCTGTTGTAATTATTGGAGATATTCATTATATCACTTAAATAACCTTCGACCGCGGATTTAGTATTCTGTGTCGGTTTCGCTCGTTTGCTTACGGGCTGTGCATTTAATGCGTCCATTGGAATATTTAATTTCTTTACTTTATTATTTGCGTCTGACATCATTTTATCAACCTCATTTATTTTATTTTTAATTTCATCCTGTATTGTTGCCGCTGTTGCCGTTGTTGTTGCTGGTCCTGCTGGTGTTGTTGCTGGTCCTGCTGGTGTTGCTGCTGGTCCTGCTGGTGTTACTGCTGGTGTTGTTGCTGGTGTTGTTGCTGGTGTAGCTGCTGGTGTTACTGCTGGTGTAGCTGGTGGAGTTGGTGGTTTTGCTGGTGGTGCTGGTGTAGCTGGTGGAGTTGGTGGTTTTGCTGGTGTTGTTGCTGGATTATCTTTTATATATTGTTCGTATTTATCAGAAAAATGAATATTTAAATATGTTGATATAATAAATGGGGCGTTTGCATATTTTGCTTCGTTTGTTACATTTGCAATAAATGTTTTTGTAATATCACATGATAGACCAATATTAAATTCATCGATTAATTGCTGTGGCGTTTTCTTTACTTCATCAGTTATAAACTCTGTTATTTTATCTGGTAAAGTGTCATTAATAAAAGAATGATAAAATACATTTTCAACACTATGAGGGAACATAAAGTATTCATTAAATCCCTTGTATATACTTAATATATGCGTTTTAATTTCATCTAAATAATTGGTATAAATAGCATGGTAAAAAGGATAAAGATCATTCTTAACGTGTTCGCTGAAATCATGACGATTTATTAAACTATAATAATAATTTTTTGCATCTGTATATTTATTTTTAATACTGTCATAATAATCCGTCGTATTCGCAATAAAAATATTATTAAAGGTGTACTTATTGAAATAATATATGAACATATCGATATTTATAAAACTTTCTGCCATATTTAAAAAAGCCTGATTTTCTTTATATTTATCATCGTAATCAGTATCATTAAAAAAAACAATTACTGACCCCCTTTTATCATTTGTTACATTATATTTAACACCGTCAGTTGTTGTGTGATCATCCGTTATATTTATAAATGGAAGATCAAATAATCCGTTAGTGTATTTGCCTCTAGTTGTTGATATTGTGGATTTAATATAAAAGCCGAACCACAACTTTAAATTATAATTTGACAAATTAGGCCCCTTATTTGAAACATTTAAAACATCATTCCCCGCACCATTCAATAATATGAAATCTTTTTCATTAGTATTGAATTTCTCCATGATATTATTATAAATATCTTTTATATTTGTTTTAAAATTCGTAAGCATATCACTCGGTGTATTTTTACTACCCGTAAAGTTTGCAGAATTTAATGTATTCTTCTTTTTATTATAGTTTAAATTAATAGTACAACCCATATAATTTATAACATCATTAATTTGTTGTACAGTCTTTAAATACATCTCATTAAAATCGTAATAATTAGAGTAATAAATTTTTATATTTTTTATTTCATTATCGGATGGATCATATTCAAGATATTTATTTATTTCATCTAAATCATAAGTTAATTCTATATATTTCTCTCTATAAAATGTAAGTATAAAATTCTCCATATTTATATATATTGAATATACGGGCTGGGCAATTTTTACGAAATCCTCATATATACTTTGCATATAATCGTCGAATGTTTTATTCACATCAAAATAATTTTCTGCAAAATGTTTATTATCATTTATGCTCTGTGTATGTTCATTCTTTATCTCAGTTTTTAAATTAATGTATTCATTATATAAATCGTCCATTTTTTTAAATTTATCATTTAATACGGTTGTAAAATCACCAATAAAATGATCTATGGAATTTAGAGGAGGTTTTAATAAATTAGCATATTTGATATATTTATTATAATCATCAAAATTAAAATCTTCAGGTTTTTTTTTTAGATTATATAACTCATCAAGCTTTAAAATATCATCTTGAAGAGGTAGAAGATCGCGATAATGATCATATAAATCAGTTACTTCGCCAAACGAATTATTAACTTTATTAACAAAATCAGGGGGGAAGTGTAGAGATTGTAAAAGTTTCGGCGTTAATACATCTTTTAATTTATCATATGAAAGGTTAAAATTATTGTTAATATCATCGATATTTTTATAATCATTACGAATAAATTTTAATTTTAAAGGGTCGAATTTATTATAATTACTAATAAATTTTTTAGATAAATCAAGGATATCAGAATATGATTTTTTCATAATGCTCATTTCATCAGTTGTTTTATATTTTTCAGTTTCGAGGGCGGCCTCACTATTTTTAACAATATCATTATAAATATCATATAATTCGGAGTCTGTAAGATTGATTTTATAAGTATTATTAAAATCATTATAATGATCTTTAAAAATGGCTCTGTTATAAATACCTTCATTAAAAATAAATTTTTTTTCTCCATTAATAAAAAGTTTTACGGTTGCCTCTTTATCATTAGGAATTGAAGCAGTTGAAGCAGTTGAAGCAGATGAAACAAAAGAAGAAGCAGGGACGCCAATATTAGAAGTTAATTTAATACGTTTGCCAGTAGGAATTTTATTAACACTAACAGATTTTTTAACGGTTGTATTTACTTTAGGAACTTTAACAGAGACGGATTTTTTAGGAACATAAGATTTTGATAAACTAGATTTTTTTTTATTTTTAGATGGTTTAATTTGTTCTTTAGTAATTAATGAGGTATTGCGATTAATTGGGACAAGCATTATTATATATAATATGAAAATAATATATTTTTTTTTGACAATATAATATATATAGATGTCAGGACTTACAGATAATGAGATTATAGAATTATACCGAGATTTATTAAAAAGACGTTTTAAATTAGAAGGAGGGGATGAAAGCAGAATGGTAATTGGACCTCATAAATCACAAGCGGAAGAGATGAAGATTAAACAAGATACGATAAAAAAGATGAATGCGGAGATGAGGGAGAATTACGGGAAGGCATTATTAGCACCAGAAGAGGGAGGAGTTTATGGAAGTCTTGAAGGTGGGAATGAATTATATAATGATATAGGGATAGGAAGCGGAAAAGGAGCGGATGCATTGGCTTATTATCAATCAGAATTAAAGAAATACAGAGCGAAACCAGAATATAAAAATATGCCTTATAGAGAATTACAAAAATTAGTCAGTAAGAAAATAAAGGGGAAACATTAAATTTCTTTACTATGTTTTTAAAAATAATCTTAAACGTGAAAAAAATAATATATCAACTATATATATAAATGGATAAATCTTTTTTAGTGAAGAAGGATGATTTTTATAATGATAGGATGCCGATCGCGAAAGTATGCCATGATAGCATAAAAGATATATATAAAATTACAAAGAATGATGAATTTATATATACAAGCGAAGAGAAGAATAAAGATATAGATGAAATAGAAAATGACAAAATGGAGGATTTTATTAAATATTTGAGAATTAATAAAATAAAAACAACATCACGAGATTATGAAAAATATGAAGAATATTTAATAAGAGGGAACGATAAATTTTTAAATAGAGAACAAAAGGCGACAGTATCAGCATATGAAAATGAAAAAATGAGCTCCCTGAGGTTAACCTCGAAAATTGAGCAATTCATACCAATTCCAAAAATTACAGTAGAGAGCCCGAGACCATCATATTTAATTATAGGTTCAGCGGGTTCAGGAAAATCAGTATTTGCAGGAGTGATAATGTATTATTATTTATATTATTTTAAGGATGCAATAATATATGTTATATCTGAAAAGGATGTTAAAACAGATTACGCATATTCAAAAATAACAAAAAATATATATCAATTGTCAAGAGAAGAAATATTAAAAATAGCATCTGATGAAACTAAACAACCATATGAACATTTTAAACGTGAAGGAATGGCAATTGTATTATTTGATGATGTAGAAATATATAATAGTGATAAATTAATGGGTCCAGCTATTAGATCAATTGAATCAAGCATATTAACAGTTGGGAGATCTTCAGGAGTTGGATATATTGGAATAATTCATTCATTAATAGCAGGTCCTACGAATTCGAATTTATCATTAAAACTTCAAGAATCTCATAATATTGTAACCTTTCCAATGCATTCATTCCCTTCCGTATTACGTTATTTTTTAGAAAAAAAATTAGTATTGGATAAAAAAACAATAAATAGAATAATGAGGCTGCAAACTCGAGCATGTACTTTAAATATGCGTGAAAGGTTTATAATAGCAGATCATGATATATTTTATATTTAACAAATGAATATATTAAAATTAACAGGTAAGAAATCGATATTTTTATTTTTTAATTTTTTAATATATTTTTTTTTGTAATTTTCATTTTTTAATTTTCTTAAATGAGAACGTGACATAACATGTAAATGTTCATGATGTGGAAGATAAAAAGAATAATCACATATTGGACATTTTAAAAAATATTTTTGTTTTTTCTTTCCTTCTTCATAATTTTCAAGATGTTCATAAGATTTAAAATGTGTTTCTTTTTCATCATTTTTATAATATAATCCACAGTCACAACGTTTATATATTTTTTCACTCATATATATATATGAGTGAAAATAAATGATTAAATGCGTTTTTACCATAATAAATGATATGCATAATATGATGGCGTGCCTTTTGTTTTATATGCATAAATACCATTTTTTTTAATTTTTTCATGTCTTGCTTGCCATGCTTTTTTTATATCATCGTTATGATGGTCAATATATGCACCTTCTCCAGAATATGGCCATAATCCAAAATGTACAATACGCCCATTATGAATAATTTTAAAACGTTTTCCGTCTCTATTTGAAATATCAAGAGTTTCATAATTCTCAATATTTTTATTTTTTGCAATTTCTTTAACAGTATTTAACTTTCTTAATTTTCGTTGTTTATCTTGATTTTTTTTATACAATTTATTAATTTCATCATTAAGTTTTACTTTCATTATAATTTTTGTAAATGTTTCCCCGTTTATATCTTCATAATAATCTTCAATGTCTTCAATATCATTTTTATATTTGTTTAATACATTATCCAATTCGTCTAATTCTTTTTCTGTAAGTCCTGAAAATATTATATTTTTCATTATATATTACATTCTTTTTTTATTTTATCCTTTAATGTTTGTGCGTTTTCATTGCTTGTTGTGCTATTGTTTGATTTTGTTGATGAATTGCATGAACCTTTAACCTTTGTTTTTTTCTGGTATTTTATCATACAACATATAATATTTGTGTCATTATCGCTTATATCTATATCAATTATTGGAGCTTCTTTTTTCTTTGTTTTACAACATGGGACGCAACTCATTTATATATATACTAATTATATTAATTAAAATGATTGACTTATATAATGTTCTTGGGGGACATTTCCCAATTCATCAAATATTGAACAACTTGATATAATCGCAAAACATGCCTGATCAATATTATAATTATATGTACTTGGTAAAAATTGAACTCCAAGCGCTGAAGTGTACAACATTGAAGGATAATATATATTTATTGTTGCCTGTACATTTGACGGTCCCGATTGTTCAAAATAGATCTCTAATTTATTATTAACACTTATATATTCATAATCTGTCATTAAATCAGCTGTTGAAGTTTCCAATGTTGTGGAACTTAAATTAATAGTTGGTAAATCACACCTATAAATTTTATTATTTGCTAATAAAAGCCATTGAATCGGTAATATACATGTACATGTTATTTTTGGTGTTGCTGTTGCTACAGTGTTTAATTTCCATACATTATTTAAATTTAAATTTCCACTAAATCGCAATAAATCAAGTGTTTGAGAATAATAAAATGTAAATTGGCTCGAAATTGGCAAATTATCAGATATATTTATTAATGGCTCTGATGGTTGCGCACCGTACCAATTGGAAGAATTCGCAATATATGAAATGCTATTAAATGGCGTCATTGTTGTCCAATATGCTAAAGGTGCGGGCCCTGTACTTGGTGGACATGCTAAAAATGCAATTTCTGATGGTGCTTGTACTGGTAATATATACTGTTGGCCTGCATCACCGATTTTAATTTGTACTGTGTCAACCTGATCAATAACAGTTAAATTATTAATTGTTAAATCATTCGGAATTGGAGAACCCCAATTAAGAGAGTTAGAACCACTATTATAAATTATACAATCATTATTATTTACTGGTCCATTTGTTGGGAGTTGATACGGTCCAACTGTTAAATTTGTTGTTGTAACTGTTGGAGCTGTTATAACCTGACCCGATATTGTGCCTTGATTGTTTATTAATATCTTCGGTGGATTTCCTGGAACATCAACCATTTGTAAAGTTGTCGCGTCAAAAGATATTAAACCGTAGTCACTTTGTACGCTTAAACTTGTCTGATCTAATGCTAAATATTGCGTAAGACTCGACCCAATACGTATATTATTTAATGTATCTAATTGAGGATTTACAGATATAACATTATTATTTATTTCAATTCCGTCCCCTGCTGTATAATTTCCTCCACTACTTACAGGAACCCATTTTAAAACACTTGTCCCATCATAATTTAAATATGTGTCTGCTGTTGTTGGTGCTGTTAATATTGCTTTTATTTCTGTTCTGTCTGGTGTCATTAATTCTATTTGGCTTATAGTTAATCCGTTTGTTGTTGACAAATTATAATAATTGTTTTGTGCGCTATCTTGACAATTTATATTATTCGCGCTTATTGTTGTTGTTATTCCTCCAGCGTCATAAATCAATGGATTATTCACGCCTATTATATCATTTGTTATATTTATATTGCTTCCTGCTGTTAAATTTTGACTTGTTGGAGTGTCCCATGTGCACGCTTGTGAACCATTATATTTTAAATATTGTCCTGTTGTTGGTTGTGTTGTTGGTAGACTTGTAATTGTATTATTATTAACATCTGTAATTGTAAATTTTGATGTTTTTATTTCTGTTGGTTGTATTGTTGAGCTTTCATTTGTTGTATTATCGCTCATTGTTATTCCTGTATTTGCAAATGTTGCAGTTGTTGCGGGTCCTGTACTTGTTACAGTACTTATATTTAATTGATTATTTAATGAAACATTATAAGCAGATTGGGAGGGTGTTGATGGTGATATTATTATATTTGTATTCCCCGATGTTGTTATATTGCTAACTGTTCCGCTTGATTCACTGCCAATATAATTAATTGTCACATTATCATTGTTATCTATTATTTGCAATTGTTGGGGTGTTTGTGTGCTTATGCTTTGTATTCCTTGCCCACCTTGTCCCACTGTTTGCCATATTAGATCCGTTCCAGTTGGTGGGACACTTAAAACCTGTGAAGCAGTGCCTATATTTTGAGGTAATGAATATATCGCAGTACCTGCAGAATTTGAGACACTTATTTTATTAGAATATAAACCGATGGCGTTTATTTCAAAAGGTACAGAACCATTATTATTTAATGAAATTCCTGAAGCCTCTATATTTAAAGCTGTACCTGTCCCACTTTCTAAACTTATATTATTATCGTTAATATTGCATTGTGTCGAACCTGTCGCACCTAATATAAATGATGCGTTGGAATTAGGCAATGTTATATTATTCGCTAATGAAACAGTTGAAACATTATTATTTGTAGTCACATTTATATTTGAACTTCCTAATATTTCGCCTTGTGCTGTTTCATTTATAAATGTTAATGAACCTCCTGACATTCCCAATATTTGCCCATTTGTTCCACCTGTTGAAGGATATGTTAATGATCCATTTTGAAGGGTTGAAGTTGTTAAATTTGCAATTGATACATTTGAAGGCATTGATAAAGTATAATTATTCCCTGTCTGTGTTGCTGTTATTTGGTTCGCTGTTCCTGTTATTGTTTCAACTGTTGCAGGTGGTAAATTTATAAATTCTAATGTATTATTATTAACACCCAAAACCTGATTATTTGAACCAAGAACGGGAGGAATTGCAACCGCTCCAACTGTTAAATTTGATACTGTAACATTTGGATTTAATGAAATTGTCGAGTTATTATTACTTGTTACAATTCCAATATTTGCCCCTGCTGTTAATGTTCCTTGTGCTGTTTCATTTACAAATGTTAAAGCACCTCCTGACATTCCCAACACTTGCCCATTTGTTCCACCAATTGACGGATAAACTAATGAACCATTTTTAAATGTTGTTGATTCTAAATTATTTATTATCACAGTTGAAGGCATTGATAATGTATAATTATTCCCCGTCTGTGTTGCTGTTATTTGGTTTGTTGTTCCTGTTATTGTTTCAATTGTTGCAGGTGGTAAATTTATAAATTCTAATGTATTATTATTAACACCTAAAACCTGATTATTTGAACCAATTGATGAAGGATAATTAAAACCATTTATATTATTAATATTTGTTAAATTATTTGATAATTCTAATGTAACATTATTATTTGTTGTCGTTGCTGTTATATTTGAATTTTCTGATGTTACTGATTGAATCCCTGAAGGTTGACCAATATATGATATTACAACATTTCCAGTTGTTGGCTCTGTTATTTGTATTGTTGATGGTGTACCTGATGATATTGAATTTATCCCAGATTCTCCCCCTACACTTATAAATTCAAGTGTATTATTTGGACCTAGTGCCAATACTTGATTTTGTGAACCTGTTAAATTTACCCATGGATTTATATTATTTGATATTTCTAAACCGCCATTAAATGCGGCATCTCCTGCAACTCCTAAATTTTGAGTCACATTAACATTTTGAACTTCTAGATCTGCGAAATTAATTTCATTTGATGCGTTTATTATTGATGCGCTTATTGTTTGACAGTTAAGCGAATTAAACACTACATTTGCATATGGGCGGAAATCTGACATTATATATATAGTTATTAAAATTATTTTCTATTTTTAATATATATATATGAGTTTATCAATAAAAGAACGTTTAAATGATTTCATCACTGGTGAAAATACACATGTTAAAAAGGCTCTATTGAGTGAATATTCTGATATGCCTATTAAAAATATTTTTATTTGTAAAAAACCTGTTGAAAAAGAATTATTACAAATTATAAAAACAATATCAACACCTTTTAATGAATTATTAAAAGACCCTCGATATTCATATGATCGAATAATGCATTTATATATTATTATTGAATTGGTTGATGATTTGGGAAAATCTCATTACATCCGTTTCGAAAAAAACCCTCGTATTGTATTTCTTTATTCTGATGATTTTAAACCACAAACTAAAGACTATTACCAAATTAAAAGCTCTAATTTTAAACAACCTGTTTTATTTGGCGATCTTATAAAAAATACTATGCAAAACATGGGCAATAAGTGGAATGATTATGACCCTTTAATAAATAATTGTCAACATTTCATTTTGAATGTTATTAATTCATATTTTAATCTTATGCATCTGCAAACTCCAGAAGCTTATAAAAATTACATTCTACAACCCATTAATGATTATTTTAAACAAAATTTTGATTTCGATTTATCTAAGTCTTTAACTGGTAAAGCTTTAAAGCTTATAAGTCATGATTTAGGAAGTAAAATTAAAAGTCTTGTAGGTGGTGATATTGTTCATGTTGCTGGTTCATGGACTGATTTATTTGATCCTAAACATTCCGCTGAATGGCTACAAAAAAATATTGTTCCTATTGCTCAACAAATCGCTAAAAATTCAGGTGGCTCATTGTTTGATTTTTTCAGTCAAAAAAATGTCGGTAATTGGCTTCAAAAAAATATTGTTCCTATTGCTCAACAAATCGCTAAAAATTCACAAGGTGGATTTCTTGGCAATACATGGGGAGAAGTAGCTAATAACTTTAAGCGTTTTTTTGGTGGCGATTATACTAATGTTATTAATATCCCTCTCTCAGATGATGATATAAGAAATTTCTTTCATGGTGATATTGCTATTGTAAATTATAATGATCTAAATAAATATAATAATATAAATCAAATTCTCGATTTAAATAAAAATGGTGTCGTCATATTGGTTCCAATGACTGATTTAAACCGTGGGCATTGGGTCGGTTTGTGTAAACGTGATAATATTATTTATTTCTTTGATAGTTACGGTGATAAAATTGAAGACGAATTAAAACATTCTAAACTAAATTTAAAACCCGGTAATTTACTTATTCCTTTATTAAAATCTAATTATGACATTCATTATAATGAGCATAAATTACAAAGTGACGGGCCTGATATTCAAACATGCGGGCGTTGGGTTTGCTGCTTTATCGCATCTAATATGTCAACTGATGAATTTTATAATTATATTATTCAATTACAAAATAAATATGATAATGTCCCTCTCGATTATTTAATTTGTTATTTATATGATATTTTGAAAAAATAATATTCTTCATATATATATAATATTCATGAATTCGTCCGACTGTCTTAACATGCATTTATTGCTTTATAACAACAACATTTATAATCCTTCTAATACTCGAGTTTTAAACTTATCCAAAACAACAAACTCATTAATTGGTGATTTGTCCAATTGGAATATTTTTATTAAATCGTTATTAATAACATCTCTTGATTTGCCAATTTGTGACCTTAAAAAATTTGTATTAAATCAATCAACTGGTAAAATGGTGTATTCTATTACATTATATGATGACAACGGATATAATTTTTTTATTAATACTCCATCGCCTTATATTGTCGGTGTTGATTTAGATCCTAACACTCCTAACACTTATAAAGGTGTTTGTGTAAGTCTTAAATTCGTAAGTGAAAGAAACACCGATTTAAATGACAATTCTTATTATAAACTTCATTATGTTTCTAATTTCCTTAATATGGTTAATGTTGCTATTCGTTCAGGTCTTGAACTTCACACAAGCCCAACAATCAACTCAGCACTCTGTTTTTTGTCATTCATACCAGGTCAACCTTATATTTTACAAATGGACATTCCTTTATATTCTTCAACTGTTTCCCTTTATTTCGGTTCAATGTTAAAGCCTATTCTTGACGGTTTTAATGTTTCATATAATAAATCCGAAACTGATGTAACAAGTCCCAATTATACGGGTATGAATTGGATTTTTAATAAATCGAATACTTATAATAATCAAGTTATAACAACTCAACCCGCAAGAGATTATTATAATTTCCAAGCTGAATTTATAACTATTTCTTCATTAAGTACTTATATCGGTATCGCTATTTTATGCAATGGTTCATTAACATCCGTAAGGGATACAGTATATGATTATTTCGATAGTTCAAGCGCTAGCATCAATTTATCAACTAAAAAGATTTTAAAAGTTCTTGATTTTCAAATTGACGGCCTTAATAGTATACAGGGAAATAACTATTTACAATATGAGAGCATCATTTCAAGCGATAGCCCTATTAATTGCATGAATAACCAAAGTTTAATTAATGTCGAGCTACAATTTTATTTAATCTCTAATGATGGCACATTTTCCGAAATATTGCTCCCTGTTAATGCTTGCTTAAAATTACAATTGATTTTTAAAAGAAAATAATATAAATAAAAAATAAAACAAATATTTATTTTTCTTGTATTTAATATAATAATGACCGACACAATCGATATAGAAATAAATAATGCAGTTCCTAAATATATGAAAAATCTTTCCGATCCTACTTTTAAATTTGATTGTCTGCGTGGTCCTGATAGTGTTGTTTATACACGTCTACCATCTAGCACCCAGTCGCTAAATTCTCAATATGTTATTCGTTTAAATGAATCTCAGGCTATTAGTGCATATTTAGAAGAAGAAGGAACGTATAATTTAAATTTTAGTTATAATATTACTCAGCCAGCAGCAAATTCATCCACTCAGGTATATACATTTACTTTAGCAACACCAGCCTACCCGTCATTTTCTTTTAATAATGCAATTGCTAACTCATATAACACACAGCTCGGGAGTCAATCATTTGTATCTCCTAATGTTTCACGTCTTTTAACTCCTCTCGCAATTCGTGGATTAAATAGCGACGTCTCTAAATTTGATGTTTACGGTGCTTCTCAAATTGAAGCATTCGCACGACCTCCTATGTACACGGCAGGGGGTGCGACAGAGCCGGGATTTAATTTTAAATATAATTCTATTAAATCGCCGTCTTCTGCCTTTTCTAACTCAACAGATACATACCACGGGAATTTAAATGATCCATGGAATGAATTATTAGCAACAATTACAATAGCAGACGCAACCCCTGGAGCGGCTGGCTATAGTTGGGCAGCCCCTACTATTACAAACGTATCATGGCAATACATAACATTTACATGTGCTCTAACAAAAGCTGCCGCACCTTTCGCAACAGATCTTAATACAACTATTAATGTCACTTTAAGCTTTACATGTAGCGGTCCTATTATTAACGGTATATTTTCATCTGAATACAACACCGAAAAATGCCTCGGTAATTTGTCAACAATTATAATTCAAAAAAATGCCGTCCCGAATCCACTCGAACAGATGAATATTGTTGTTAAACCAATAACAACCGCGATCGCTGTTGGCCAAGCGACCCCCCTTAATGTAACTGCTGCAACATCTGCGGCAAATGTCCAGTTTACTTTTTTGACTTTGAGCCTTACAATGAAGGAGACGCCAAATTTAATTTATAAAACTCTTACATTTAATGATCGATCTGTTATTCCTTCATCTATAAATATATTGGCGAAAGACTGGAATATAATGCAAATGCAGCCATTCACTGGCCCAATTAAAGCATTTAATCCAAATGCGACGCTTTTGAGTCAAGCAGTTCTTTTTCAATCGCAAACAATGAGCCTCCCAATCGTTCCCTCTGCTATCGTCATTTATGTTTGTCAAGATCCTCAAAATCTCAGATGGGGAACTAATAGCAATTTTACAAAGCTTCCTCAATTAATTACAAATTTTTCTCAGATCTCTCTCGGTGGGCGTTCAATTCAATCGGGTCTCGTGACTCCTGACCTTGTTCATCGTAATCTTATGAGAGGAACACATAAAGCATTAAATGATTTGGGAATTTGTCATTTTGGATCTTCAAATTTAGGATACTCAACGGTTGGGCTTTGTGGTTCTGTTGTTTGTCTAACACCTGCAGATTTTGGATTATCTGCGGATCAGTGTCAGGGTATGCTCGAAACTCAAAATTTACAACTTCAATTTAATATGAATGTTGCAAATCTTGACGAGTTACAAAATGCAGATATTCCAGGTAATACTTTCACCGTCTTTATTCTTGCTATTACTGACAGACTTATAACGATGTCACGAGATGGAGGCGTTTCAAATACACAAGTATTTTTTAATAAATCACAACTCTCAGAAATTCGAAATGCTCCCCCCTTGTTTGTTGATACGAATAAAATTTCAATGATTGGAGGTATGCAGCTTGCGGGTGCATGGTATGATGATGTAGGAAACTTTTTTAAATCTGCAGCTAGTAAAGCTATGGATGGTTTAAGTTGGGCCGCTGATTCATTGCCGAAAGTTATTTCAACAGCTGAAAAAATCGCTCCTCTTCTTGGTCTTGGTGAAGATGAACGAGATCAATACGGGGGCCGTCGTGTTGACAAAAGAGAAGAAATGAAGAGACTATTAAGACGCTAAATTAATTAATTAATAAAAAGAAATTAACAGCAAAAAATAAAAGACACTTCCAATGTTAAAAAAATAATTTCTTGAATTTATTTATACATTTGTATAACTAAATTCTAACAAAACAAACAAATTAAATTAAATTCAAATGTGGAATTTCTTTTTTTAATTCTTCATATAATGTTTTAATTTTACCTCTTGAATCATTAACATCATTTGAAATTTGCGATGATTTAGAAAGCATTAAATCAAGTTTAACAATTTCATTTTTTATATTTGTTAAAATCTTCATATATTTCTTTATGTTATCTAAATCTTTTTTACATTCTACAATCATATTATAAGCTCGTTCGTGTTCCATTGTTTATATAATTTGTAAAGATAAAAATAATATTGTACGCGTTTTATTTCCATTGTTTCGATTTATGATGATTATAAATTATTGTTGGTATTATTTTTTTATTTTTAAATTCTATGTGGTACCTATCAGAAAAAAACATAATTTTATTTATTAATTCTATTGGTTCAATATAATATTTTTTTTTATTTATTGTATTATATTTCTCGCATAATTCATTAAATAATTCATCTAGTTTATCAATAAATAATATATCATAATCACATGATTTAAAATTATATCTATTGACTTGAAAAAATATTAATTTAATATCAATTTGTGATTCAAAATTATAGCGATCTTGTATATTGTTAAATTTATTTTCCCATCTTCTAGCAACTAAATTTTTAAAATCAATAGAACACATTTAATATTATATATATTTATAATATTAAAAAAAATTTGCGAAAAAAAAGGCGACTCATTGCATGCTTGCAGTGGTCGCCCGTAAACTAAATTAAAATATGCCACAATTCATGGCATCTGTAAATTTTACATTAAATGTTTTATTAATTTTAATAGGGTATGTATATGGATCAGAATTATCATAATTAAAATATAAAAAATATCCACATTTTGACTGCAACATTAACGATTTCGCGATAATATTTAATTCATCACATTTAAAATAACCGTCATATGCATCTTCAATAATAGAAATCTTATAAGAATAATCCAAATTTTCAAATAATATATTACATACACTTTCAAGCTTACCGATTTTTTTGACAGCATGTAAAACATCGATAATGCAAAAGTATTTTTTATATTTGTCAAATATCATTTTTAACAAATCATAATTTTCGTTTTCCAGTGCATTATTAATGTTCTTATGAATATACATTTTAATATAACTTTCACGTTTATATGCGTCGTCGTGGTAGAATTCGCAATAATCAAGTATTTTAATTTTTATATTGTTCATAATCTTATTAGTGTCTTCGCTTGGTTCTTGGGTGTTCATTTCTTTATAATTAATAATATTCATATTTATTTAAATTAAATTTTATTTATTTATTAAATTTTTTAATTTTGGATATTGTTGATATTTTAAATTTAAATTTAATTCAGGTAATTCTTTATATTTCAAATATTCACGATTTAAAGCCATTTGGAAAAAATCAATATGGTCATAATCTGGTCCAATTTCTTTATCATAATCATTTGAATATGAAGGCATAAAATCAGCTGAATTTTTCATTTCATTAATATTATTAATCATATTATTTAAATAATAAATTTGTCCACGGCATTTATTTATGAATTCATCATAATAATTCATATATTCGCGTTCAATAAAATAATAGTTATAATGTTCTAGATATTGATTAAAAACGTGTCTTAATTGTTTTTTATTTTCACAACATTTAATATTATATTCATCTTTTCGTATGTCTCTATTACATATAATATTGTGCTCGCAGATAAAAAAATTATTTTCATTAGTTGGCGATTCCATATATTATATGCAAAAATAAAAAAATCATACATGCGTTTTTGAATTATAAAATACCAAACATTAAAGATTTATCATAATTTAATGTGTCTGGAGTTCTTGAATAATTTAATATATTATTATTATCAATAGTAATTAAAAATGAATGTGGGGAAGATAAAGAAAATTTAATTTTATTATTATATTCGTCTGAGCTACATATTGAAAGATTTTTTAATTTATTTAATATATTTTCATCAGTGTCTCCATCATCTATTAATAAGAAAATTAAAAGTTTATCATAAACAATATCACAAAACATATTAAAATTATTTAAGTCATCGACAATTTCATTTTTATCTATTATTGAATAATCAAGAAGTTTATTTAATTTTTGTGCATCATTTAAAACTTCAATAAATTCAATTTGTCTATTTAGTTTATTGCATCCATTAATTTTAATATTTTTAACTTCGGTTAAAGTTTCAAGAATAAATTTTTTATCAAATTCAAATGTTTTTTTTAAAAATATTATTACACAATCAAAAACGGGAATAATTTGAGGTATAATTTTATATGTAATAATAAAAATATAAAGTTTAAAAAAATTAATTATATCAATAG
>Ga0315902_10004229_pt1 | contig 20909 bp, 22 predicted proteins | sample LakEriMetagenome_9_FD_203523 | JGI IMG/M metagenome (GOLD analysis project Ga0315902, IMG submission 203523) | Freshwater fungal communities from buoy surface, Lake Erie, Ohio, United States - Buoy 12 MA117 | ecosystem: Environmental > Aquatic > Freshwater > Lake > Lake biofilm | place: USA... | reverse complement strand
GCGTATTTATCGAGTGCAATATACTGGTGCCGGAGCACCTGTTCGTCGCGATGCAGTTGTACATCGAGTTTGGCATTGAAGTCGCTACCCGCTTTGTATTCGACAACCCAGTAAATGCCGGTGGTTTTTTTGTCGATCGGATAGGCCAGTGATTTAAGACCCCAGGGGTCGCTGTGAACTACACTACCGCCATTGGATGCAACCAGGTCGGTATAGCGCTTTTGAGCTGCCTTGAATTCTTCTTCAGACAACACGGGAGTGAAAATCACCATCATTTCGTAATGTTTCATTACTCTTGTGGTTTTTAGTTAATAATTGGGTTTATCCCAGTGGATCCCTTTCCTGTCGGATCGGGAAATCTGCCAATACAGATTTGGGGCGGCAAAGATAGGGGAAAAGCAGGCCTGGGCAAAGAAAATAAAGGGCGAACTGGCCGAGATCTTCGCATATTTAGAGAATTGGATGCCGGAGAAAAGGCTTAGAACGGTCAAAATTATACCTGTAGGTGATGAGCCGGCGGCTTACGGATGTGCCCAAACTTAGCGCAATGTTGATCATTTTTGGATTAAAATCACCAATCCATTGAAGTTCATAGTCCTCGTAATGCAGCTTATTCTGGATCAGTTTGGCCGCTTCCATAATCATAAAGGCATCCACCCCTTTCCCCTGAAATTCCGGTATAATACCAAAAATCAGACCATTGAATTTTTTATTTGATTTCGTCTGCTTAATCCATAGGAATTTTAGTTTGCCCCACCAGTCAAACCGGCCGTTTAAATACTTAAACCATTGATTTAAGTCAACAATATTCAGCCAAACAGCGATCGGTTCTCCCTTGTAGTAGGTAAACCAGCTGATCTGTTCATCCATTACCGGCTTCATCGATTCAAACATCTTGATCACTGTACGTTCTTCCATTTGTTTCAGCCCGCCGTGCCCTGCCCATGCCTTGTTGTAAACCGTTGTGAAATCGCGTGCAAATTTTTCCAGATTTCCCTTTTGTATATGAATTGCCTTATAATCCGGATCTCTTACAAGTTCTGCATGACGTGTATAGAATTTTTGCTGAAGGCGGTCTTTGACCCGAAGCGCGTAGCAAGACTGGTTGAAAAAAAGTTGAAATCCGTAGTTCTCAAATAGTTCCCGGTAATAGGGTGGATTGTAGTTCATGCAATAAAGCGGCTGATGAAAGCCTTCAACGAGCAGGCCCCACCAGCGGTCTCGTTCACCAAAATTGATAGGTCCGTCCATTGCCCCCATTCCTTTTTCCGTTAGCCATTGTTTACAGGCATCAAATAATTGGTTTGCTGCCTGCTGGTTGTGGATGCATTCAAAAAAACCCATACCTCCAACAGGTACTTCATCGCCTTTTGTTTTATACCGTTTATTTACAAAAGCCGCAACCCGTCCGATGGTTTTTCCGGTTTCATCTTTTAAGATCCATCGGATGGCTTCTCCGTGCCGGAAAGCTTTGTTGATTTTCGGATCGAATACCTGCAAAATGTCTTTATCGAGGGGACGAATCCAGTTAGGATTACCATGATATATCTGCAGCGGCAGGTGCAGAAATTCCTTTGCCGATTGCGAATCTTTAACCTGGATTAGAGTAAATATGTCCGCCATTGGATTCAAAAATACTACAATTCGGTTCCGGTGGGGAAAAGGATTTCATTGTTTGATGTTTATGTCTTTCTATCTGAAAATGAATATTGAAAGAAAGATTTCAAAGTCCGGAAGTCTATAAAATAGACTGAAGCAGAGAAATAAGAAATGAATATAATTGCAGATTTCAACTTCTATTATCTAACCAAGGGTCCGCTTCACGAGAACCCGGTTTAGATAAGGACGGACACTCGGCCTCTATTCGGTTTGGGTTATAGCACGAAATTCTATTAAAAATGCGTTTCTTCAGGAATCAGTTACTTTGCAGTTGTAGTAGTTACTCAAATTCCCGAAATTGAATCGTTCACAACATTTACAGCAACTTCAATCCACCAATCATTGGGATATTATCATCATTGGAGGAGGCGCAACAGGTTTAGGCGCTGCTGTTGATGCTGCGGCAAGAGGGTATAAAACCTTATTACTGGAAAAAGATGATTTTGGCAAAGGAACCTCCAGCCGTTCTACCAAACTCATTCACGGTGGAGTCCGCTACCTGCAGCAGGGGAATATCCGTCTTGTCCGGGATGCCTTGCGAGAAAGAGGTCTTTTACTTAAAAACGCGCCACATATTGCACATCCTCTAAAATTAGTATTGCCGGCTTACCGATGGTATGAAAAACTGTACTATGGACTTGGACTTAAACTCTATAATTTTTTATCGGCTAAGCTGAGTCTGGGTAAGACGGAAATTCTTTCCGTTAAAAAAACACAGGAATATATTCGTGGCCTTGATGGAAAAAAATTAAGCGGAGGCGTTGTTTACTATGATGGTCAGTTTGATGACGCACGCCTTTGTGTAACTCTTGCTCTAACCGCTTCAGATATTGGTGCCACCATACTTAATCATGCAGCTGTAACCGGATTGATCCGCGAACAGGATCAGGTGAAAGGAGTTCATATAAGAGATCTTCTCACCGGAATTTCTTACGAAGCGAGAGGAACCATCGTAATCAATGCAACCGGAGTTTTTGTAGATGAGATTCTGCGGATGGATGAAGATGGATTGCCGGCTAGCGTCACCCCATCGCAGGGCATTCACCTGGTTGTTGAAAAACGGTTTTTCCCCAACGAGCATGCGTTGCTGATTCCCAGCACAGATGATGGTAGAGTATTATTCGCAGTTCCGTATCACAACCGGGTTATCATTGGTACAACGGATACGGCGGTTGAAAATATTGAACCGGAACCCAAAGCTCTCGAAGCAGAAGTTGATTTTGTAATCAATCATTTCAACCGCTATGTACATACAGGTCTGCAACGAAAGGATATAAAGAGTGTATTTGCCGGCCTGCGTCCGCTCGTAAAAATTCCCGGAAAGAAAAAAACGGCTCTTTTGCCGCGCGATCATACAATCTGGAAATCGAAGGGAGGTATGCTGAACATCAGCGGAGGTAAATGGACGACGTATCGCAAAATGGCACAGGAATTAATTCTGAAAGCGCATTATGAATCTGGACTGGCCTATACCCGATGTCAGACTGAAACTTTGAAATTACATGGCTGGATGAAAAAAGTTGATTATGAAGATCCGCTTTATTATTACGGGAGTGATGCTGCGGCCATTCGGTATTTACAACATCAGGGTTATTCTCAATTGCTTCACCCCGATCTTCCTTATACTACAGCGGAAGTCATCTGGGCAGTTGGTCATGAAATGGCCATGACTCTGGAAGATGTACTTGCAAGAAGAACCCGTGCTTTGTTCCTGGATGCAAAAGCAACACTGGAGGCCGCACCCATGGTTGCAGAACTGATGCGAAAGGAATTGAATCTGAGTGAAGCCTGGAAAGAAGAGCAACTGCGCTCTTTTACATTTTTAGCCCAATCTTATCTGATTTCAGGTTCCTGAATTTCTATATTCCGAAATGTATTTTAGGTAGCTCTCAAACACCAAACTGTCTCAAATGATGATCGAGGTGTTTCCAGAGATTTCTTCCCCATTGCTCTGAAGAGAATTTTCCGAATAAGGGATGGATTTTATTATGAACGCGGGATGCTCTGTTCTGATAAAAGGTCTGTATTGTAGACAGCAATTTCAAGCGTGCCTGATCAAAGTCGGGTTCTTTTTGAATGATGAAGTTTTTTCCGGTACGCATATTTTGTTTCCAGGGTTGATCATTGTACAGCAGTGGCGCATAGTACCAGCCAATGAGATAAAAGAAAAGTTTCCGGTGATAGCGCTTCTCACTCAACGGAATCCGGAAGCCTTCAACGCAATGAAGCATCATTTGCCCAACGCTCATCGTCCCCCATTTGCGAGCAGAATCCGGACGAAGTTTTTCAACCCGGTTGAGCGTTTCGATATATACGCTTTCTTTCAGTAAATTTTTAACAGTATAAGTTTCCATTGTTTATGCTTTGTATTCGTAATAGGGAATTTCATGTTCATCTTCTTTCTGTTGCCAGTAAGCAGGTGTAACAATTCGTCCGCTCGGCGTTCGCAGCAAACGTCCGTAAAGAGCATTGATGGTATTAAAAGCAAGCTGAGTAACCCCTACCGTAAACGCAGGCTCCTGGTCACTGTTTTCTGCAGGTGCAGCATTGTCACTAATGGGCTCTTCCCGAACGACAACTTTAAAATGATTGAATTCAAGCAACTCCTTGATAAAATTGGCTCTGGAAAGCTGAATCTTTCGTTCAACAACAGCACATTTGATGCCATTCAGTTCTTCTACTTCATGATTTTTATTTATTGCCATAGCCTTAATGCAAAATTATAAGTGAATACAGATATTCATACAACCCGCTTCCGATACCTGTTATACCAACCACAACCAGACAAGCCAGAAGCGCCAATTTTGCGGACAACGGAGTCTTAAAAGGTTGAAAAGTTTCAGCTGGTTCATCCATGAATAAGACCCGGATTACCCGCAGGTAATAATAAAGAGCTACAACCATACTCGCTACAGCAACTCCCAGCAACCAGTAATTGCTTTTCCCAGCCGCAGCCAATAAGAGAAAGAATTTTCCGAAGAAACCGGCCGCCGGCGGTATCCCTGCAAGTGAAAAGAGCCCGATCGCTATACACCAAGAAAGGTGCGGATGCGTTTTGTATAAGCCTTTGTAATTTATCAATAGTTCATTTCCCGAATCCTTACTGATCATCAGAATACTTCCGAATACAAGCAGGTTGGAACACATATAAACAATCAGAAAATAGAGTGTAGCAGCAAAGCTTTCCGTTGTAAAGGCACTCAGACCTGTTAAGATGAAACCAATCTGAGAAATGGAAGAAAAGGCTAGCAGTCGTTTTAGATTTTCCTGACGGATTGCAAAGAGGTTTCCAATAATCATCGTTGCAATTGCCAGCACGATAATAATATCATAAGCGATTTCCTGCAGATCAGCTATTGAATGATACAGAAAGGGGATCAGGGCCATCACAACTGCCGTTTTTGAAATCACAGATAAAAAAGCGGTAACCGGAACCGGAGCGCCGGTGTACACGTCTGCTGTCCACCAGTGAAAAGGCACAATTGATAGTTTAAATCCAAAGCCTGCAAGCAGAAGAACAATGGAGAAATAATAAAGTGGTAAGGTGCTGTGTACATTGCCGGAAGCGGAAAACTGAATCAGGTTTTCCATATACAGATTGCCGGTGGCGCCATATAGTAAAGAAATTCCAAGAAGCATTAATCCGGAAGAAAAGGCGGAAGAGAGGATCAGTTTGAATGCCGCTTCGGAAGCTTCTCTTTTTTTCAGATTAAAATTTACGAGTACGGCAATTGGAATAGTTGTCAATTCGAGGGATATATAAAAAAGAAGCAGATGGCGGCTGCTGATTAAAAAATCCATTCCTAAAAGGGAGCTTAGTAACAGGAGATAAAATTCTATTCTATTATGATGCGTCTTCAGCCATTCGAAAGATAAAAGAGAAATCAGAAGCACGCCGAAATGCAGGATGTTTTTTTCTGTTGATAGCAGTGTGTTGGTTTCATACATGCCGCCAAATAAGATTCCCTTCGTTGGGAAAAACAAGCCCGTCAGAAATTGCACTAATAATAAGCAATTCATCAGATGCAGGAATGAGGTTCCTTCTTCTTCTCGCTGCCTGATTTTCAGAACCAGTAATAGCAACACAATTCCGAAGATTACCAGCTCTTGTTTCATACATATAAGTATATCTACATTCATTCTTTCTTTGGTTGTAGGACAGATTGTTTAAGAATGTGTTTTGTGTCTTTTTCTATTATGGGTATAAAAAGAAAAGGAGCGAGGCCCATCAGTAGTATTCCGCCAAGTAGAAGAACTGCTGATGTTTTTTCTTTACTCCCGGCATCTTTCATGGAAATAATTGTAAGTGATTTGCTTTTTCCCATGATGGATGTTCCGGCGGCACGTAGAAGATAAACAGCGGTTACAACAATGGAAGCGGCAGAAAGGACGACGGCGATCCGGTAACTTGTTTCAGTGAGTTGCCATCCGCCGGTAAGGATGGTCATTTCTGCTACGAAGCCACTCAGACCGGGAAGGCCGAGTGAACACAGAGCCACGATCAGGAAGATTGTAGAGATATAGGGCACTGCCTGCATCAACCCTCCCATCTCATTTATCTGACGGGTATGTGTGCGTTCATAAATCATTCCAATCACGGCGAAGAAAAGTGCGGTCATCAATCCGTGTGAAATCATCTGCAATACGGCTCCGTTAAAACCGGCTTCATTTAGTAAGCTGATACCCAATAAAACAAAACCGGTATGGCTGACGGAAGAATAGGCATTCATGTATTTCAGATCTTTCTGCATCATAGTCGCAAAGGCTCCGTACAGGATTCCGGTTGTTGCAAGTGCTACCATCCACGGCTGATAATAAGCGGCAGCTTCCGGCATCAGCCATACAGCGGCACGAAGGCAACCATATCCTCCAAGTTTCATAGAAATACCTGCTAGAAACATCGAGGCGGCGGTGGGTGCAGAAGAATGTCCGTCGGGTACCCATGTATGAAAAGGAAAGAGGGCGCTGAAAAATCCGAACCCAAGGAATGCAAACGGAAAAAAGATTCGTTGCAGGGAAGGATCAAAGGGTTCTTTTGTCAAAGCGAGCAGATCAAAGGAGTTTGCAGGATGGAGCACATATATGCCAGCTAATCCTATAAAGATGCAGGCAGAACCTGCCATCAGCAAGAGTGCGAGTTTCATGGCACTGTATTCCTTTTTTCCGCTTCCCCAGATACCGATGAGTAGAAATTTAGGAATCACTGCCAGCTCGAGAAAAAAGAACAGGGAAAATAAATCCAACGAGATAAAAAAACCAAAGGCTCCTGTACAGAGCAAAAGCAATAACCAGTAATATTCTTTCTGCAGCTTGTTGACCGAACCGGAAATCAGTATACCCGAAAGCATAACTACGGCTGTTAATAGAATCATCAACAGAGAAATGCCGTCGATGCCGGTGTGATAGATGATGTTGAGCGAAGTATACCACGGAATTGCGGATTCGAACAAAAAAGAACTTTCATTTCCCGAATGCCGTTCCTGTATAAATGCATAAAACAGATAGCAACAAAGAAGCAGCTGCACTACTGCGCCGGCTAATGCAATGCGCTGAATGTTCCGGGCCGATCCGGCCGGGAGCAGCAGCAAAGCGGAGACAAGCGGGGTAATCAGTAATATTGAAAGATTCATGAGTGATTAGGCCTTATAAGTTTAAATCAAATTCCACCGGTACAAAATCCAAAGGGTAAGTGCAAGAATGCAGCTGAAAAAATAAAAGAGATAATCCTGTATTTTCCCTGATTGCATTCCTTTGATTTGAAAAGAAATCCATCCTGTAAGCGCGGCACTTCCATTCATAAACCCATCTATTATGTTCCGGTCAATCCAGGCTGCCGGCCGACCCAAAAGCGGGAAGATGATTTTCTTCGTCAGAAAGAACCAGCATTCATCGATATAAAACTTTCTGTAAACAACATTATAAATACGCTGAACGGATGCTGCCAGTCGTTGTGGTTTTTCGTTCTCTTTCAAATAAAACCATCGGGCCAGCAGCAGACCGGTAAGTGAAATGGAAATAGGAAGAATTGCTTCCTCCCAATGAAAAATATATTTATTGACTGAGCTTCTGTAATACACAAATTCATCAAAATGAATCCAGCCTGTGCCGGCAGTGCAAAGGGTTAGCAGTATTACCGGTACCAGCAAAATTATTGGTTCGGAATGGCCTGACGTGTGCTCCGGTTTTAGTGTAGGTGGTTTATTCCAGAATATTAAAAAGTAAAGCCGGAACATATAAAAACTCGTAAGAAAGGACGTGCAAAGTATTACCGCCTCTATCCATTTGCTGGATTGATGTGCTGCGTGTATCATCGCTTCTTTGCTGAAAAATCCGGCAAAGGGAGGCAGTCCTGCAATAGCGATACATCCGGTCAGGAAAGCAAGATGGGTAACGGGCAGGTATTTGCGTAAACCTCCCATAGAACCCGTATCATTACACTCTACATAATGAATGATAAGGCCGGCGCATAAAAATAAAAGAGATTTAAAAAATGCATGGGTGAACAGATGAAACAAGGAAGCCGAAAAACCCGAAGGGTTTTTTATTCCAATACCCATGGTTAAAATCATCAAGCCGATCTGACTCATGGTTGAGTAGGCGAGAACGCGTTTGATATCCGTTTGGGTACAAGCGATGATCGCTGCCATAACTGCGGATAGTGCACCCGTATAGGTTACGATATCCATTGCGGGATTACTCATATTGAAAACGGGAAACAAACGTGCGAGCAGATAAACACCGGCCACGACCATCGTAGCAGCATGAATCAGTGCAGAAACAGGGGTAGGACCCTCCATGGCATCGGGTAGCCAAATGTGCAAAGGGAATAATGCGGATTTCCCAGCCCCGCCCATAAAAACAAGTACAATTCCCCAGGTCAGAGCAGTGATACCCAGAAAGCTGCTTCCCACAACAGTGAGGTGCTGAGGGCTACCTTTTTGCGTAAGTACATCTATCAGTGAGAGAAAGTCGAGGGTTTGTCCGTGATAGGATAGTAGGAGAATTCCTATTAAAAAGCCAAGATCCGCAAAGCGTGTAACGATAAAGGCTTTTTTTGCAGCGCGTACAGCCGAAGGCCGGTCGAAGTAGAATCCAATTAGCAAAAAGGAAGACACGCCTACCAGCTCCCAGAAAATATAGATCTGAAACAGGTTGGAAGAAAGTACCAGTCCAAGCATCGAAAAGGTGAAGAGTCCGAGATAAGAAAAATAGGTCGACATTCTTTTTTCACCTTTCATATAACTAATGCTGTATAAGTGTACCATCAGTGAAATAAAGGGAACAACAACCAGCATCATTGCTGAAATGGCATCCAGCAGGATGCCTATTCGAATAATCAGCGTATCTGTGATTTTAAGCCAGTCGAACTGCAATATGATGACTGCTTTGGAACCATAATTAGAGCTGAAAAAAAAGTCTGATGCGGTTCGTAAAGAGAATGCCGTTGTGAGCAGCATAAGACCTGTGCTCAGCCATCCGGCAGTATTCCGGAAAATATTTTTTCCGAAAAAACCGAGCAGCACAAAACCAGCCAGTGGCAGCAGGGGAATCAGTGCGGTAGTGGTTATCTGGTTCATAATCAGTATTTCATTTCGTCGGCAGTTTCCACATCAATCGAGCGGTATGTGCGATACAGGTGGATGATAATGGCAATCGCAACTGCTGCTTCTGCAGCTGCAACAGCAATAATAAATAAGGCATAAATGATACCATCCTGCTGCTCCGGAAACAAATAGGAATTGAATGCTACAAAATTGATGTTTACACTATTGAGTAACAATTCAACCGACATCAGCAGGGCGATCATATTGCGTCGGGTAAAAAGTCCGTAAGTGCCAATGAAGAAAAGCAGTGTGCTCATGATTAAAATATGATGAAGCGGTATCTGATTCATATTTTTTTATTCGAGGGTTTAAGTGCAAGAACAATGCATCCGATCATAGCTGCCAGTAATAAGATGCTGATGAGTTCGAAGGGCAATGCATAACCATTTTCCCCGGTGCTTAATAATAATTCCCCAGTGCGCGCAACTGTCCATTTTGGGTGTGCGGCGGCAGCGGGAAAATCAACTTTTTTAAGAAGAAGAATTGTAAGGGCAGCTCCGCATACCGATGCGAGCAGGCTGTAGAGGATTCTGCTGCGGGCTGCTCCCGGCATGATTTGTTCTTTTTGTTGTGTCAGGAAAATGGAAAAGATAATCAATACCACAATTCCGCCTACATAAACTACGATCTGCACAGCTGCAACAAAGTTGGCGTCTAAAAGAAAATACAACCCGCCGATAGCAACCAATGCTCCTAATAACCAGATGGCAGCCCGGAAAATGTGGCGTGTGGTAACGGCCATCAAAGCCATTACCAGAATGAACCCAGCAAGAAAATAAAAAGTTATTTGCTGAATACTCATGGTTTCATTTGTAGGTTTGATAAATAATTATTCCACACCGGCTCTGATTTTTGATCCTGCTTTATTTAAACGTTTCGTCAATTGATTTCGATCGTACACACTATGTTCAAATGTCTGAGCCATCTTGATGGCACTGGTCGGACACGCTTCAATACAAAGGTTGCACATCGTACAGAGTTCAAGATGATAAACAAAAGTATCGAGTGCCTTTTTCTTTTTAGCGGTTTCAGGATCTGTTTCAAATTTGGTGATGATCTTGATGGTGCCATTGGGGCAGGCCAGTTCACAGGCAGTACATCCGGTACAGGCATGTTCATTCTGTTCATCGTGCGGCATCACTACTTCTCCTTTAAATCGTTCCGGTAAAATCAGGGTATCGCGGTTATCAGGATAGGTTTGGGTAATGATTTCTTTCTGATGTGTGAAATAATAGCCCGTTACTTTCATGCCGGTCCACAGCGATCGGATTCCCTGAATGACGTCCTGTAGGTAATTTTTCAGAAATGCCATCCGAGTATTGCGATTAAAGTGATTAAAAAAAGATTGACAAAACCAATGGGCAGCAGGTATTTCCATTCGAGGTTTAACAGCTGGTCGATCCGTAGACGGGGGAAGGTCCAGCGAAACCACATGATCAGAAAGATCAGCAAAAATGTTTTACTGAAAAACCAAATACTCGAAGGAATCCAGTCCATTAGCTGGTTGAAAGCATTCCAGGATCCAATGTGCAGCGGCATCCATCCTCCGAAAAATAAAGTGGCGGCAATGGCACAAACAATAAATACATTGATGTATTCAGCAAGGAAGAAGAGTGCGAATTTCATACCGGAATATTCCGTGTGGAAGCCGGCGGTCAGTTCGCTTTCGGCTTCTGCAAGATCAAATGGTGCGCGGTTGGTTTCGGCGGTTACGGCGATGATGAAGATGATAAAGGCAATCCATACCGGCAGGTGTCCTTTGAAAATCCACCAGCCATCTGTTTGGGCAATGACAATTTCGTGGAGGTTCAGAGAGCCTGTCAGCACTACGATAGATAGAATTGAAAGTCCGGCAGAGAGTTCATAGCTTACAATTTGTGCTCCGCTGCGCATGGCGCCCAGAAGAGAGTATTTATTGTTGCTCGACCAGCCTGCAATTAGGATAGAGATCACAGAGAGAGAAGAAACGGCTGAAATATACAGTACCCCGATATCGAGATTCCAGAGTTGAAAATTACGGGCGAAACCAATCGGTGCAAGCAGAAGCATTGAAACCATGATCGCCAATACGGGTGCTAGGTGAAAAAGAGCTTTATCAGCACCATCAGGGGTGATTCCCTCTTTTACAAGCAGCTTTAGTGTGTCTGCCATGGATTGCAGCATACCTTTCGGCCCCACGCGGTTAGGACCCATGCGGATTTGCATCCATGCTGCCACTTTGCGCTCCATAAGTACCAGCACCAAACCGAGAACCGCAAATAAAGATATTGCTGCGATGCCCGAAAGGATCATTTCAAAAATGATAACCGCAGCAGGAGATAGGTGTTCCTCCAGCCATTGATGCAGTGTTTGTGTTATTTGATCGAAACTCCACATATAATCATTCCGTTTAACGGTCAATATCAGGAATTACCAGATCGAGTGTACCCATGGCAGCGATGAGATCACCGATCTTCGAACCTTTTACAATTTCATTGAGTACAGATAAATTTGAAAAACCGGGCGAGCGGAATTTGATCCGGTAAGGAGTGGTTCCGCCTTCACTTACAATATACACTCCCAGTTCTCCTCTTGCGGTTTCCACACTTGAATAAAATTCCCCTTTCGGTAATTTGAGCACCGCTTTTGTTTTTGCCTGAAACTCACCTTCTGGTATATTGTCTATCAATTGCTCGATGATGCGGATGGATTCTTTCATCTCACGCATGCGTACCATGTACCGTGCATATGCATCCCCTTCAGTTTCCAGAATTTCATCAAACTGCAGTTCCCGGTACAGGGAGTAAGGGAAATGTTTTCGGACATCGCAGGAAACACCGCTGGCTCTGGCTACCGGTCCCGTACAACCGAAGCTGACTGCCAGTTCCGGAGAAAGAATACCGACACCTTTCATCCGCTCTTTGAAGATGATGTTATCGGTAATGATTTCATCGTACTCGTGGATCTTGTCTTTATACTGCTGTATGAACGCCTTTACTCGTATTGTGAAATTGGGATGGAGGTCTTGCATCACGCCGCCGGGAACATTGTAATTCATCGTTAGCCGGGCTCCACAGGTTTCTTCCATAATGTCGTTAATCGTTTCGCGTTCGCGGAAAGCATGGAAGAAGGGAGTGAAGGCTCCAAGGTCCATCGCCATGGCGCCCCACCAGAGTTCATGCGAAGCAATGCGCGTCAGTTCATCAAGCAGCACCCGGATCACCTGGGCCCGGGGAGGTACTTCAATTTGAAGGCCTTTTTCAACACAAAGCGCGCAGGCATGGTTGTTGATGTGGGCAGACAAGTAATCCATCCTGCTGGTAACATAAATAAACTGGCGATAGGATAGGCTTTCGCACATTTTTTCAATCGATCGGTGGATATAGCCAAGATGCGGATCAACGTTTTTGATGGTTTCTCCATTCAGGGTAATCACCAGGTGGAGTACTCCATGTGTGGCAGGATGCTGAGGTCCAATATTAATCACCATATCCGAGCCCTCTTCTGCAAAACTGCCCGTATCGGATGGAGATAAAACAATGGTTTCCCTGTACATCAGTTGTTGATTATTGATTTTATAGTTTGATCATGTTGACGGGGTCTTCAAAATCTTTCCGAAGCGGATTTTTTCCTTCCCATCCTTCCGGGAGAATGAGCAGTCGCAGATCCGGATGATTCAGAAAGAAGACTCCGAATAATTCATACACTTCGCGTTCATGAAATTCGGCAGTACGCCAGATATCAGCAACGGTGTCGATCTGTGGATTCGTCCGATCCAGTTTGCTTTTTACAACAAGGTGGTGTTGTAGTTTGGTGGAACGCAGGTGATATACCATTTCTAGATGCGTTTTCCAGTCGATACAGGTAAGGCAGAATAAAAAATCAAACTGCAAAGTATCAGTATCGCGAAGTTTCTTTGAAAGCGCTTTCCATTCCATAGCATTTACGTCCGCTTTGAGCCATTCTCCCTGATCATCGTAAAGAAGGCCCGGTTGTACGGAGTCGATATATTGTTTTAAGGTTTCCTTCGTCATGAGTTGTTCTGATCGATTCTGATTTGTTCACGCGTTTGGCCATCCTGAATTTTTTTCTGCAGGGTGATGAGTGCATGCAGCAGTGCTTCTGGGCGGGGCGGGCATCCGGCTACGTAAACATCGACCGGAATTATATGATCGGCTCCTTTTACAACGGAATAAGTATTGTAAAAAAAAGGTCCGCCGCTGATAGCGCAGGCCCCCATTGCGATTACATATTTTGGCTCCGCCATTTGATCGTAGAGGCGTTTTAAAACAGGAGCCATTTTATTGACGATAGTGCCGGCAATGATGATCACATCAGCCTGACGGGGAGTGGCGCGGGCAACTTCAAAGCCAAAGCGGGAGAAATCATATTTGGATGCGGCTACCGACATGTATTCGATACCGCAGCAACTGGTGGCAAACGTAAGCGGCCAGATCGAGTTGGAGCGCGCCCAGTTAATGAGCGCATCGAGTTTACTCAGAACCACCCCGCCTCCCGGCAATTCATGGAGTTGCCCCGGAAAAACAGCATCCCCCGAAAGCGGAGGCAGTCCGGATACAGGCTTTAATGATCCTTGATCCATTTAAGTGCGCCTTTTTTGTGTGCGTATAAAAAACCGGTGAAAAGTATCAATAGAAAGATTCCAACAGTAATGAACCCTGCCCAGCCTGCTTTCTTTGCGATTACAGCCCAGGGGTAGAGAAAAACCAGTTCTACATCGAATATCAGAAAGATGAGGGCGAAGAGGTAATAGCCAACGTGAAACTGAACGCGGCTGGGGCCCACGGTTGGAACGCCGCATTCTACGGTGGTGCCTTTCTGTGCATTGCGAACGAATCTGGTAAACATCCTGGAGAGGAGCATGGCTGTTACGGAGAAAAAGACAGCGGCCAGCAGCAAAACAATCAGTGACAATTTTCCCATAAACCAGAAAGATGCGTTTTCTTCCCTACAATATACAACGATCGGGGAGAATAAAAAGGGTAGATTCAGGAAGGGGATTCGTTAATTTAACCGGATTAAAAACCGGAGGAAAAAATGATGAAATTTCCATTTCTTCATTTATCCCTGCCCCCTTACCTTTGCGGCCTGAAATACAGGATATTTAAAAATAAAACATATGGCCAATACGGGTAAGGTAAAACAGGTAATCGGGGCGGTTGTTGACGTTCAGTTTGACGGACAGCTCCCGGATATTTACAATGCACTTGAATTAAAGCGTCCCAACGGAGATGTGCTGGTACTGGAAGTACAGCAGCACCTTGGAGAAGATAGTGTTCGTACCATTGCGATGGATGGTACGGAGGGTTTGGTTCGCGGGATGCAGGTGGTAGATACCGGAAAGAATATCCTGATGCCAACCGGGGATGCGATCAATGGACGATTGTTCAATGTTACAGGAGACCCGATTGATGGATTGCCTGCTGTTAGCAAAGAAAAAGGACGACCTATCCACTCAACGCCTCCTCCGTTTGAACAACTGAGTACAGCCAGTGAAGTTTTATTTACCGGTATTAAGGTTATTGACCTGATTGAGCCTTATGCCAAAGGGGGTAAGATTGGATTGTTTGGTGGTGCCGGAGTGGGAAAGACAGTTTTGATTCAGGAGTTGATTAACAATATCGCTAAAGGATACGGAGGTTTGTCGGTGTTTGCCGGAGTGGGAGAGCGTACCCGTGAAGGAAATGACCTGCTGCGTGAAATGATCGAAGCGGGCATTATGAAATACGGGGATAGTTTCAAACACAGTATGGAAGAAGGCGGTTGGGATTTAAGTAAAGTTGATATGGAAGGTCTGAAAGAATCCAAGGCAACCTTCGTATTCGGACAAATGAATGAACCCCCCGGAGCACGTGCACGTGTGGCATTGAGCGGATTAACCGTTGCTGAATATTTCCGGGACGGTGACGGCCAGGGAAAAGGAAAGGACATCCTTTTCTTCGTAGATAATATCTTCCGCTTCACGCAAGCAGGTTCGGAAGTGTCCGCACTTCTGGGACGAATGCCATCGGCGGTGGGTTATCAGCCAACACTTGCTACGGAAATGGGACTGATGCAGGAGCGCATCACTTCTACGAAAAACGGATCTATTACTTCTGTACAGGCAGTATATGTGCCTGCAGATGATCTGACCGACCCTGCGCCGGCTACCACCTTTGCGCATCTGGATGCAACAACAGTACTGGATCGTAAAATTGCGGATCTGGGTATCTATCCTGCGGTGAACCCGCTGGAATCTACCAGCCGTATTCTGACTCCACAGATTGTGGGTGAAGCACATTACAATTGCGCCAACAGAGTAAAACTTATACTGCAGCGTTATAAAGAATTGCAGGATATCATTGCGATTCTGGGTATGGATGAGCTGAGTGAAGAAGATAAACTAACGGTATTCCGTGCACGTAAAGTGCAGCGTTTCCTTTCACAGCCTTTCCATGTGGCGGAAGCCTTTACAGGATTGAAAGGGGTATTTGTAAGCATTGAAGATACCATCCGCGGATTTAATATGATTATGGATGGTGAAGTAGATGAATATCCAGAAGCGGCGTTTAACCTGGTGGGTACGATTGAAGATGCGATTGAGAAAGGTAAGAAAATGCAGGCTGCTGCAAAAGCATAATCGGCAGCGTTCCGGTATGCGCTATTAACTTTTGATTGAAGAAAAATATGAATCTTGATATTTTAACACCCACCGGAAAAAGCTTCAGCGGAGAAGTGTGGGGTGTACAGTTGCCGGGTATTGATGGAAGTTTTGAAGTGCTCGAGCGCCACGCACCTATGGTGTCTGCATTAACTGCAGGTCAGTTGAAAGTGCTGGTGAATAAAAAAAGTAACCGTTACTTCCAGATTGAATCGGGTTTTGTAGAAGTCCTAGACAATCGTGTAACTGTGATGGTGGAAGGAAGCCGAGAGTTGGAAAATAAATAAGATCGTTCATTTTAAAGTTAAAGCCTGTTCGGTTAAAGAACAGGCTTTTTTATATTTCTAGATTTTTTCTTTTCAGAACCGTCCGAAAGTTCATCATACTTGAAGTCTCTTTAACAGAGAATCATTATTAAACATAAAATTTATGTACGTTCTGAATCCTAAAGCAGCAGAACGAATGATACAATCCTGGAGGTGTCAGTTTAATTGCGGGTCGATCGGATAATCGGCCATTTGACGGTAAGGATCACCTAACTGACTAAGTGCGTCTTTCCAGCAGGATTCCGGATGGGGATGAAATATCAAAGCTTCATGCGACTCCCCGGTAACCCAGGTGTTTTCTTTGATTTCATTTTCAAGCATCCCTTCTCCCCAGCCGCTGTAACCCAGGTAGAAGCGAATATCTTCCTGGCTAAGCCGGTTTGTTTTAATCAATTCGCAAATAGTTTCAAAATCTCCGCCCCAATAAAGATTTTTTTGCAAGGGGTGAGATCCCTGTATCAGATCGGGGGAACGATGGAGAATATGAAGGGTATCTTTTTGTACAGGACCTCCATAATAAACCGGGAAATCTGCCATCGGAAGATCATCTACCAGCTGGGAAAGTTCAAGAGGTAATAGTCGGTTAATCACAAGTCCAAAGCTACCTTCCTGTTGGTGCTCGCATAAAAGAATCACACTCCTAGTGAAGTTAGGATCTTTCAGAAAAGGTTCTGAAATCAGCAATACTCCGTTTGAAACAGGAATCATACCCGAATGTACGAAGGGAATTGGGTACAATAAAAGGCCGCTGCCTGATTTTAGTTTGAAAAAACATTTGGTAAAATCGAGTTAAAAGCCGTTCTTTTCTAAGCTGGAGCAGTTGAGATGTTTTGCGCCCCTTAATTTTGCTCCCTGCTTTAAAAAGTATTCTGATGAAAAGAATATTTCCCCTGATTATATTTCTTATTACCGTTTCCTTGCTGGGGATTATTTACATTCAGGTTTCCTGGATACGCACGGTAGCTAAGATGCGGGAAGAACAGTTCGAAGAAAAATTATACCTCGTCGTACAAAAAGTAGCAGAAGAACTGGTGGAAGAAGCCGTTGGAGATTCAGAATTTTCGGGACAATCATCTCCATTTAGTTTTCAGGGGGACGTGCGGGATATATACAGGCGTAATTCCGTGTCAGCACGTTTTTCCGTTTATGAGATTAAAGAAAAGCTGCACAATGCGTTTCTGCAAAATAATCTCAAGGATTTACAGTTTGAGTTCTCGGTCAACCGCGATGGTCAGCATCTTTTAAGTACGGCGCATTTTCAGGAAATGTCGCGCGATAGCATGCATCATCTGATGGTGTATTTTCCGCTGGTTGCGGGCGGGGGAAGTTTGCTGGAAAATCTTACTCCAGAAGAAGTTTTATTCATTGTTGTTCCGGATATCAAATCGATAGTAATTAAATCCATGAATGGATTGATAGTTGCTTCGATTCTGTTCACACTCATCATCATCACAGCCTTCTATCTCACTTTTGGCACTATGCTAAAGCAGAAAAAGATCAGTGAGATGAAAACGGATTTCATAAATAATATGACGCATGAACTGAAGACACCACTTGCAACCATATCACTGGCCATCGATGCGATACGAACCGAAAAAGTACAGAAAGAAAAAGACCGGTTTGATTATTTTACTGGGATCATCAAGGATGAAAACAAACGAATGAATGGACATGTGGAAACGATTCTTCAGGCAGCACAGCTGGAAAAGCAGGAGATTCATCTTGAAATGTCACCGGTTCATCTTCATGAAATCATTCAGCAGGTTTGTAAAAATCTGGAACTTCAGATAAAAGAGAAAAACGGACAGACGATTTTTGATCTGCAGGCAACGAATGATTTGATTGAGGCGGATGTAAAACATTTTTCAAATCTTCTGAATAATCTGATTGAAAATGCCATCAAGTATTCGAAAGAAAATTCTTTATACATACGGATTGCAACACGCAGCATTGGTCGTAAGTCCATTCGTATAGAAATCGAAGATCATGGCATTGGCATGAGCAAGGAAACCCTTTCCCGGATTTTTGAAAAATTTTATCGGGCACATACAGGAAATCTTCACAACGTAAAGGGGTTCGGGTTGGGGCTTAGCTACGTTAAGGAAATCACACAGGCTCATCAGGGCAGAATAAAAGCAGATAGCGTGTTGGGAAAGGGATCTACATTTATTCTCACCTTTCCCCGGGCTCTGTAATTTTTCTACTTCTTACATCTTCCAGCAGAAAATAAAATCCGGGAAACTGCAGAAATATTCTAAGCCGGAATCCATACTACGGCATGCTAACATGCATTTGCAAACACTGTTTCCGGGTTATCCACAGCAAATTCACTTCAATTCACAGGTAAAATCTCCCAGAACTTTTTTTAAAGGTCTAAAAAACTGAAATACAGTCATTTATACAATGTGGAAAAAATAAAAAAACAAAGTTTTTTTTGTAAAGTGGGAAATTGTGTTAATTTGTGTCGATTAATGGAAAAAACAGACTGAATTTTGACCATGACAGGCTTTCTGGGTGAATATGAGGTAACCATCGACGCGAAAGGGCGCTTCCTGCTCCCGGCCGGCTTTAAAAAGCAGGTTCCGGAGGAGTGGGGAAACCAATACGTGATCAGCCGGGGTATCGAACCCTGCCTCACCCTATATCCGATGAAAAACTGGGAGCCCATCTTTTCAAAAATCAGTGATTTGAATTCATTCGACCCTAAAGTAAGACAATTTCAACGCTTTTTTCTGAACGGCGCCACTACGGTGGAGCTCGATACTGCCGGACGCTTACTGATTCCTCAGAATCTGAAAGAATATGCCGGACTTGAAAAAGATGCAGTTCTGGTTTCTGCAGTTCAGAAAATCGAAATCTGGGATAAGAAGAAGTACCAACAGTTCTTTGAAAACTTTTCACCCGAATCCTTCAGCCGTTTAGCGGATGAAGTGATGGTCAAAAAAGAGCTTTAATTGTAGCGATGACAAACCGGGGGAAGGATGCTGAAGCAGGAAGTTCAAGGCAGCCGTATCACATACCTGTGTTGCTTAATGAAGCCGTCGATGCTCTTCAGATTAAGCCGGATGGTATTTATGTAGATTGTACCTACGGCGGAGGAGGGCATTCAGCTGAAATTCTGAAGCGCTTGGGAGCACATGGAAGGCTGCTGGTTTTCGATCAGGATCCGGATGCAAGGGCTAACCTTCCGGTGGATCCCCGGATCGAATTCATCCCGCATAATTTCCGTCACCTGAAGCGCTTTCTCAAGCTGCATCAGGCTGAAAAAGTTGATGGCGTGCTGGCAGATCTGGGCGTTTCCAGTCACCAGTTTGATGAAGCATCCCGTGGTTTCTCCACCCGTTACGATGGTCCGCTCGATATGCGAATGGATCCGGCAGGTCCGGTCACAGCAGCCAGTATTCTACGCGACTATTCCTGGGAAGCATTGCAGCAAATATTTAGTGCATACGGAGAAATCACCAATGCCCGATCGCTTGCCATACACCTAACTGAATACCGTAAGCATCAACCCTTACAGACGATCGGTCAGTTGAAAGCAGGTCTTCAGGGATTTATCAAAGGGAACCCGCACAAATACCTTGCCCAGTTATTTCAGGCATTACGCATTGAAGTAAATCAGGAAATAACGGCACTTAAAGAATTATTAGAGCAATTGCCCGATGTCTTAAAGCCTGGCGGAATAGCAGCCATCATTTCCTTTCATTCGCTGGAAGACAGACTGGTGAAACAGTTTTTTAGAGACGATCAACAGGAAACAAAACCGATTAATCCGTACTCCAGAGAAGAGCGGCTCAAACCATTTTCTCTTGTCAATCGAAAACCGATCCAACCCGGCGAAAAAGAAATCCTACAAAATCCAAGATCCAGAAGTGCCAGGCTGCGTGTTGCCTTAAAAACATGATCCAATAAACCTATGCCGTACCCTTTGGAAAACGGCTGGAAATCAGTTTTTAAACCAATCGAACTGCAATCAACATGGCAGCAAAAGAATCGGCATTTGAGCTGAAAAAATGGATCAGTTATCAATGGGTCGTTAAAAATGTTCCCTTCTTTCTTTATCTGTCTCTGTTAGCGATTATATATATCGCCAACGGACATTATGCTGACAATACTATCCGAAAAATCAATAAAACAACCCGCTTGCTGAAAGAGCAAGAGTATGAATTCAAATCCCTGAATGGGAAATTGATGTTTCAAAACAGACAAACCGAGATCAGTAAAGTGGTGGACACGCTGGGATTGCAGGAAACCAAGGAACAGCCGCTTTTTCTCAATGCATCCATCCAAAAAAACCCGGGATAAGTATCCATGCAAGTAAAAAAAGATATCCTCTGGCGGGTTTACCTGATTTATCTGGGACTCATTGTCTTCAGTCTGATGATTGTAGGGAAGGCCTTCTATACGCAGCGCTTTGAAGGAAGTTATTGGAAAAGCATGGGCGATAGCCTTCATACAAAAATCATGGATCTTGATGCAGAAAGAGGAACCATATTCAGTGAAGACGGAAGTATGCTCAGTACTTCCATCCCCCAGTTTGATCTGTATATGGATTTCGGTGCACAGGGCTTAAGAGAAAAAGATCGGTTCAAAAAACATGTCGACTCTTTTGCGCTTCAACTTTCGCAGTTATTCAATGATAAAAAGAAGGATGATTATTACAGGGAACTCATAACCGGT
>Ga0315902_10004227_pt1 | contig 20916 bp, 12 predicted proteins | sample LakEriMetagenome_9_FD_203523 | JGI IMG/M metagenome (GOLD analysis project Ga0315902, IMG submission 203523) | Freshwater fungal communities from buoy surface, Lake Erie, Ohio, United States - Buoy 12 MA117 | ecosystem: Environmental > Aquatic > Freshwater > Lake > Lake biofilm | place: USA... | reverse complement strand
CGGTGATGTACTCCTCTTGGACGCGGGTGCAAGTTACGCCAACTACGCCTCGGACCTTACACGATGCATCCCTGTCAACGGCCGGTTCACCACACGACAAAAAGAGGTTTATAACGCTGTTCTACATGTAAAAAAAGAAGCGGAAAAACTTCTGATTCCCGGTACAATACTAGCCGAATACCATAAGCAGGTTGGCCATTTAATGGAGGAACAACTAGTACATTTAGGGCTGATTTCCAAGGGCGATATACAAAACCAGGCACCCGAATCTCCTGCTTATAAAAAATACTTCATGCACGGGACCTCTCATTTCTTAGGACTTGATACCCACGATGTAGGCTTATGGCACGAGCCAATTCGAGCGGGAATGGTCTTTACGTGTGAACCAGGCATATACATTCCCGAGGAAAACCTTGGCATACGACTGGAAGATGACCTCGTAGTTCAACCAGAAGGTGCTCCCTTCAACCTAATGCGCAACATTCCCATTGAAGCGGATGAAATTGAGGCCTTGATGCATGCCTGAGACCGAGGGTTTACATTTCAACACCCTTGGAAAAGGGAAAAACGTTGTTTTTCTTCACGGTTTTCTGGAAAATGCCACCATGTGGAAAACACTTCCCTTAGAGCAACTGAACCGTAAATGCTGGTTTATTGACTTACCAGGACATGGAAATTCGCCCTTTGATTTCCCAATAAACGAGGAGCTGACCCTTACTCAAGTGGGCCAAAAAATCATGAATTTCTTGTCTTTATCGGGTGTTCAACCATATGACATTGTCGGACATTCCTTAGGAGGTTACATTGCCTTGGCTATCAAAGCCATGGATAAAAACTGCAGAAAAACGTTACTCATGAACTCCAATTTCTGGCAAGACGACGAACCACGACAGCAAAACCGAGATCGCTTCGCTCACTTAATTCTAAAAAATAAAAAAAGGATGTTTGAGGAGATTTTTCCAAGCCTGTTTTTTAACCCAGACGCACACGTTGAACACATTGAAAAACTGAAGACAGAAGCGAATGAGATGGTATCAACAGACATTGCTGCATATGCCTTAGCCATGAAAAACAGGCTGCATTTTGGAAAATTACTAGCAACATTTCCTAATGAAATTGCACTAATCCATGGCGAAAAAGACCCGCTCATTTCAATAAAAAACCTTCAAGAAGAGACGACCTGCCTTGGCAATACCATTTTCAATATAAGAGAAGCAGGACACATGAGTCACTTTGAATCCCCAGACGAATTGGCGCGTATTTTTAAGGTGTTTCTTCAACCATAAGGAATTTAATAAGCTTAAGTTGCACTCAACCAATACACTTCATTTTTCGTAATATTTTTACTGAACCAACCTATCGAGCTATTGACCTGTCGTTCCTATTGATTAAAGTCCCGTTTATAGGCTTCTAAACAGCTTTTTTTGGCGATATGGATCAAATAAATTGACTATTTTCACCCTAAACCCACTCATTATGAAATTGCGCGCAATCATTGTTGACGACGAAGAACTGGCAAGAAAGAACTTAGCCTTTATGCTAGATGAATATTGCCCTGAAATTGAGGTGATTGGTGAAGCCTCTGGGAAAGATAAAGCCAAGGCAATCATAGAAATTTCCAAGCCGGACGTCGTTTTTCTAGACATTCGAATGCCCTCAGGATCGGAAGGATTTGAACTTTTAAACGAACTGGAATACAAGCGTTTTCAACTGGTTTTCGTTACTGCATTTAAGGAATATGCCATCCAAGCATTTAATGCCAACGCCGCCTACTACTTGCTTAAACCGATTGATTCGGAGGAATTAAAAGCTGCTGTACAGAGACTTCTGGAAAGCCATCAAAAATTTACGGCTTACCCCGAAGGCTACGAACACTACTTCGAAGCTATGGAGAACTTGGCAAAATCCTTATTAAAAAACAAACCGAACCACCGCATAGCCATCAGCCATACCAAAGGAATTAAATTGGTAGAAGATGACGACATCTCCTACTTAGAGGCACAAGGAAATTGTACCATGCTGTACTTTGAAAACGGTTCACGTTACTTGGATACACGAACGCTAAAAATCTATGAAGACCTGCTCGATCCCACTAAATTCTTCCGAGTACACAAATCGCACATCGTTAACATTCAAAAATTGACGGAGTACAGCACCGAAGATGGCAATTTCGCAGTCTTAAAAGGAGGAGTACAGATTTCCATCGCAAGAAACAGGGTTTCTGACTTTGTGCAATTGCTAAAAAACTTGAAATGAAACGGTTGTTGATACTTTGTTTCCTTTTGATTTGCTGGAAATGGGCTCTAAGTCAACATTATTCGTTTGTAAATTATTCTACAGCGAACGGGCTGCCTCAATCACAAGTTACAAGCATTGAACAAGACCATCTTGGGTATTTGTGGGTAGGTACATTGGGTGGTCTAAGTCGTTTCAACGGAAAAGAATTTAGAACATTTTCAACGGACGATGGCTTGCTCAACAACCGTATATCGGTCGTTCGCAAAATTGGTGAAGCCTTATTCATTGGTCACGAAGGTGGATTATCGGTCTACCGAAACGGCAAGGTGAAAACATGGTCTTTTCCAAGAAAATTTAGAAATATACCGGTAAGCGACATCGTATGGTTCGACCATTCTTTTGTTGTTTCAACCAATGGTGCAGGCTTGTTTCTACTAAAAGACAACCAACTAACAGCGCTCTCCATTTATTCTAAGAGCAAGGTCAAACTACACATGGAAACGGCCGTGCACGTCTATGCGGAAGATGATTTAAGGGTGCGGGACATGCACGTCTTCAAAAAAGAACTGTGGATCGGAACCCGTGCAGGCGTTATTAACGGATCGCAAGTAAATCGCCTTAGGCATATCCGCGAATTGGATGCATACAATGTATCTGGCATTTCTTCCTTAAATGGAAAAATTTACCTTACTACATTCAATGGAGAATTTATCGCGTTCGATTATCGAAAAAAAAGCACTCACCAAGTCAAGGGAATTGACCCATTGGCAACGATTCGGGGTTGTTTTCCCACAAAAAATGGCAAGTTATTGGTCTATTCAAATACAGGTGTTTCTATTTTTAAAGCCGGAAAAAAATTAGTCTCGCTCAATGCAGTCACCGGGCTTCCAACCGAGAACATTCGTTCGGCCTTTTGCGACCGTAACGGAACGATTTGGATGGGTTCTGAAGGAAAAGGACTGATTCGCTATACGGGCTCCACCTTTCGCTACTGGAATGTCGCCATCGGTATGCCATCAGAGCTCATATTGAGCATCATCAAAGACCGTGATAATACTTTATGGCTTGGAACTTACGACAGAGGTATATTATTCAAAAAACAGGGGGAAGGTTTTGTTCATATACCTCAATCAAAAGACATGACCATTTGGTGCTCCATGTTATCCGTCGATGGTTATCATTGGTTCGGAACGGGAACATCCTTAATTGCGGTTTCGAATCACAAAATTGAACGAACATTCGTTTATGAAGATGGGCTGCCAGGAACAAAAATTTCATCCCTATTTCAACTAAGTAAAAACAGTTTTCTAGTAGGGGGTGACGAGGGATTATCCTTGTATCAAGGGAAAAGGTTCATTCGAATAAAATCAAATGAATTGTTAATTGTTCGGAATATTTGCCGAATAAACAACGCCATTTATTGTGCCTGTGACAAAGGCTTGTACCTGTTGAAAAATCGTGAACTCATTCTTGTAAAAAGCCTACAGGAACCTTGTTATTCCCTCACGACCGATGGGAAAGGGTGTTTGTGGGTAGGAACCGAAAGGGGTGTTTTTCGTGTTGAAAAGAACAAGGCAAATCCCATTCACTATGCCAGAGACGCAGCCTCCAATACCATTAATTTTCTGCATTTCCATCGGGGCGTATTATACCTTGGATCCAACAATGGATTGATCAAGCTGAAAGATCCATACACTTCGCAAACCAAGGCCGTTTTTTATGGAATGGATGAGGGTTTAATAGACCTTGAAACAAATTTGAACGCCTTTTTTATGGATAAACGGGGAAATGGGTGGTTTGGAACGGCTAGTGGCCTTATGAATTTTCACGCAAGCGGACTTCAAAAACCCAGGGAAAAGCCACAACTCTTAATTAAACGAATCTTGGTTAATTTTGAACCCTTATCGAAGTCCTTAACTAGCGAAACAACTCACCATTCAAAATTTACAGCCCCATTCGAACTCCCCAGCTACAAAAACTCAGTCACTTTTGAGTTAGACCCCGTGGAACTTTCGAAGCATAACGGTTTGACCATTCAGTATAAACTCTCCGGCGAGCAAGCCAAATGGTCGCCATTTTCAAGCAATTCAACCCTCACATTTAACAACCTACCATCCGGGGATTACACGTTATTTGCGCGAGCTGTTACTAAAAATGGGGATTTTTCCAAAACGTTAACCGTACGGTTTAGCATACTTCCTCCCTTGTACCTAACCTGGTGGTTTATATTCATTTCTGTTCTATTGGTAAGCAGTGGCATATTCGGTTTTTTTAGGTTTCGTATCAATGTGGAAAGAACCCGAGGGGAAAAGGAAAAACTTGGCTATACCTCAAGGTTGTTGATTCTCGAGCAACAAGCGCTAAATGCCAGTATGAACAGGCATTTCATCTTTAATGCACTAAATTCTATTCAGTATTTCATCAATACCCAGGACCGACAATCAGCCAATAAATACCTTACGAATTTTGCAAAATTGATCAGGAAAAACCTCGACACCAGCGAAGAGGGCAATATTATCAGTTTACAACAGGAAATTGATCGCTTGGACATATACCTTTCCCTTGAGTCCATGCGTTTTCCTAATCGATTCGATTACACGATTGACATTGCCAAGGGCATCCCTGCAGAGCAGATTTTAATCCCTGCTATGCTTATTCAACCGTTCATTGAAAACAGCATTATCCATGGGATCCTTCCAAACGAGGACAAAAAAGGCTTATTGTTGTTATCGTTCTCGATGAAACGCAATGAATTGATTATTAAAATTAACGACAATGGAGTGGGTATTGAAACCAGTATTCAACGAAAAAAACAAAGCGCGCACAAATCACAGGGCACAGACCTCATTCGAAAACGCATGGATATTTTAGGGAAAGTATCCCAGAAAAGAATGATTCTGATTGGTCCTTTTGAAGAAAAAGACGCACAAGGGCTAGTAGCCGGAACAGAAGTTATTCTCAAAATTCACGTTGAAAATTTGGACAACTAAAAAAAAGGCCTTACTTTTGATTAATTGTATTTATGAAGAAGGTCGTTTATACCGTTTTTTTACTAACCGCATTGGGCGTTCAATCGTGCGAAAAAGAGCATTTTAAGCCCAATCAAGTTACTTCTTACCCTTCCTATTCAGAAAAAGGCCGTTCTCACGAAGCTGCCGATGACAACACTACTAACGGAGACAACACACCTATTCCAATAACCGATCCCAACAGCGATCGCGACGACAAATCGCGCAAGCGCAATTAATCCTACCATCATTTTTATTCGTACCTCCTTTTGATCATGCAATAGGTCATTAGAGTCAGTATTTTTAACCGCTTGCTAAACAAGACCAACCAATTGCATTTTGCCATGCTACCTTGTAAAGAAAAAACATGGCAAGGCATAAAGATTCACTCGTTGAACTCATTCAACACTTTACAAGTTCAGAAAAACGCTACTTCAAACGTCACGCATCAATTCACCGCATAGGTGATTCTAACACCTATGTCAAATTATTTGATTTCATAGCAAAAGAGCAAAACTGCAGCGATGAAAAGATTAAAAAAGCTTTCAAAGGTTCGGCATTTTTGAACCGTCTATCCGTTGCAAAAACAAGGCTGCACAACCAACTGTTACATAGCTTGGTTTTGTTTCATTCGAGCCATGATATAGAAGCCTCGATCTGGCGAAAAGTACAAGCAGCAGGTATTTTGATGGAAAAAAACCTTTCAGGTCAAGTGCTTTCCTTACTTAATCAAGCTAAAAAACTTGCCCAACGTTATGAGAAACACGAACTCGTTCTTTTCGTCCTAAACAAAGAACTGCATATAATCAACCGGTTTTCAGAGGAAAAGTCCATACAGAAATACCGACAGCAGTTAAATCAGGAAATTGCGGAAAGATTGAGTTTTATCCAAATAAATACCCTCCATAGCCAGCTCATTCCATTATTTGAAGCTTGGATGATAAATCCTAAACAACTATTTCCTGCCAAAGTTAAATCATTGTTAAACGAACTAACCTCAATTCCTCTATACGACGGTGCAGGACCGAAAGTGCGTTTAGCGCTGAACGATGCCTTGCTTATGCAAACCGTTTTCGAAGGCTCACATGAAAACGCCTTTGCACACATCTACAAAAGCCTCGGGATAATCAGGAACCACCAAAAAACTGACCTTACAGGTTGGCGGATACGACTTCACCTAATTGGGGGTCTAATCGCTCTTGAACTTAGAAACAAACTGGCATTTCAAGACCATTACAACTCCCTTTGCTTATTACAAAACAAACTAAAAAACGATGAAGAAGAATGGCAAGCATTCGCACAAAACAGCCTTTATTTTCTAGAGTTAAAGGAGGAAAATCGCAGGCAGCATTTCATAAGTAACCCAACATTGCTGCAAAACGCATGGGAATACTGGAAAAAACACAAGCAGCACATTCCCGCGTTTCTTTCTTGTGGACTTGGATTGCTTTTGTCTGGTGTTTATTTTGAACTTGAATTGTACCGAAAAGCCAAGGCCACAATCACGTTCGTTGAAGATACTCCAGCCCCTGAATGCCAGGAGGAAGTATTCCTACATTCCCAACTTCAGCGTACCATGATCGGCATCCAACTGAACGATGAATCTTATACGCGACACCTAATTGGTAAAACAAAAAGGCACATTCGGCTCTCTTCCAATACACGGTCAGGATTATCAACAATACTTGAGATTCTTGCACAAATAAACCGGTGCAAAACGTATTTTGAACGTTTTGAAAAAATTGAATCTCTATACAAAACCCTTGTATCACAAGAAAATAAGACGCTTCATTCTGACCTCTTTCGGCTATTAGTTAAATGGTCACTTAACCAGACGAGAGGTCAGGATAAAGGACCTACGAATCAGTTGATTGCTCTCTAAAGTGGTTCCATCCTTGCGCCTGAATTTCCACCATTGATCCGTTTTTATCGACAAGGTATTGGCCAGAACCAGGCGCAGTCATGTGTCCAATAACAGTAAAATTTGGATTGCTTCTTACCAAATCGTAATCTTTCTGATTGATGGTGAATAACAACTCATAATCCTCCCCACCGTTCATTGCACAAGTAATTGGATCCAAATTAAAGTCAATAGCCGTCAATGATGCTTGACCGTCGATAGGAATTTTTTCATTATACAATTGGCAACCCAATTTGCTTTGTTTGCAAAGGTGCAGGATTTCGGATGCGAGTCCATCGGAAACATCAATCATCGAGGTTGGCACAACACCCAATTCGTCCAGTATTCGAACCACATCAACCCTTGCTTCAGGTTTTAATTGACGGCCAATTATGTAATCGTGTCCGTCTAAATCGGGCTGAATGTTCGGATTGGTCAGAAACACTTGTTTTTCTCGTTCAAGGACTTGTAAACCAAGGTAAGCGGCGCCGAGATCACCTGACACCACCACCAAATCGTGCTCATTCGCACCCTTTCGGTACGCGATTTTATTTGCAGTGGCAATCCCTGTAACGGAAATCGTTAACACCAAGCCTGAAAGGGAGGAAGTGGTATCACCCCCTACAAGATCTACATGATAGGTTTCACAGGCAGCATAAATTCCCGCATACAACTCCTCAATAGCCTGCAAGGAAAAGCGATTTGAAAAGGCGATCGAAACAGTTAATTGCCTCGCATGTCCATTCATGGCACATATATCCGAGACGTTAACAGCTACTGCCTTGTACCCTAAATGTCTCAAGGGTACATAACTCAAGTCAAAATGTACTCCTTCTACAAGGGTATCGGTGGATAAAAGCAATCTTTCCTGCTCACCTATTGAAATGACTGCGGCATCATCACCAGCACCCAAGATTGTTGTGTTGTGATAATGACGAACCGGCGAAGTCAGCTTATCAATCAGTCCAAACTCACCTAGTTCAGCAATATCCGTTCGGTTTTGTGACATATCGGAAGTAGTACTTATCAATTTTTTCTTCTAAAAAATGGGGTCATTCCTTTTCCCTGTCCTCCCAATTGCCCTTCACAAAATCTACGACGTCTTGGTATTCGTACACTTTTTGATCTTTAAATTGTACTTCAACGAAGCCCATCACTTTGTCGTATTGGGATTGATCGTTTTTATCGATTGCTTTTTGAAGGTTCTCCTTCAAGATTTCAACACATTTACCATAGTATACCTTCTCTCCAAAAGCATCAATCAATTTCGTTTTGTCATCGATAAATTCTTTGTATAACGGATCTGTAAACTCGTTGTGATAGTCATAAAACACCTCAAAATTCATTTCGTTTGTCAACGACTTTTCGGTAGTCTGTTGCCAGTATAGCTGAACGATTTTCATTACTTCATCCATTGGATAATCTCCTTTAACCATGCTCTCGGCATAATCTTTCAAAAATTCGGGTGAACGTTCGCCATTATTGAATTTGACCTCATTTTGCTTCCAAGGAGATGTTTCTGGATTTAACTTGTAATAAGCCATTTTGCCAAATTCGATGAACTCATCCTTATCGGTGAAGGCGCCATCGTTTCGGTAAAGTATTTCGCCTTTTTCGTCCAATAGCAGAAGACACGGAAGACCGCTTATTTCGTACTTCGCAGAGAAATACTCATTTTTCTCTACCTCAGTATCTAACTTGAAACACAAAAAGTGTTGGTTGAAGTAATTTCCAACATCAGGGTCAGAAAAAATATTTTTATCCATGTATTTACACCAACCGCACCAATCGGCATAGGTATCAACAAACATTGGTTTTTTGGTTTGCACACTTTTCTTAAGTGCGGCTTCGTAGGAGGGGAATGTTTCAAACTTTATTTGAGCATGAAAATTTACACCCAGAAACAAGGTAAAAACGAAGGATATTAACTTTTTCATAGGAATTGAATTTTGAAAAAAACGTAACAAACGGGGTACTTGTAACACCCGAAAAAAAAAGGCCGCTAACGCGACCTTTTTTATCATCAATTTCAATTAAGGCATTTTCACATAAGCATTCCCTAACCCGGGAATGTTCACTTTATGGGTGAATCCTTTGCGAACCGTAAGCCTGCTGCCTTTTTCCAATGCAGTAAATTCGGAATTCTGAGCAAATTCACCTTTGCCATTGGCTACACTAGCAAATACAAACTTAATTGGAACCAATTGCCCTGAATCTTGAGTGAGGCAATAAATCGAACCCTTTACCCATTTTTGGTTTGAGGTAAGTTGAACCTCAGCCGCCAAAACCGTCTCTTGACTCATTTTAACGCTTTGTTCTGATTTAACCGGATTTGAATTGTGCCCTTGAGCACCCAATCCGAATAACATAAGAAATAATACTGTTTTCATAATATTTTTTTTAGACGTGGCCGGTGTAGCAAAACGCGTGCCGAACTTTTTCACTAACAAATGTACTATTTTTCCAAGTATTTTCTGGCAAGAACTTAAAATATTCAATGGGACGTATCCAATAGCCCTTACAACTTATCGTTGCTATTTCTTACTTTTGTAATTCAATTAACTGAAAATGAAGACAGGTCTATATTTTTTGTTCACTGTATTAGTGCTAAAACCAATCCCTAGTTTCAGTCAAGAAAGCACCTTTAAAACCGCTGACTCTTATTTCTCCATTGAAAAATTGGGAAATGTTTATTCCAAAGACGATTTGAACAGTGTCTTTAGTGGGCTTGACTATTGCGGCATGCTCAACCCCAAACTCTCTTACACGATAACCTTGGATGATTCGAGTATCGTACGTATTCATTCGATCAATCAGATTAACGAAATCAATATCGCACCATCATGCCAAAGGGAAACCGATTTGGTGGAAGAGGCTCGATGGCTCATTAAGGAGGGAATTCTGATTAAGATGGTTGAAGCAAAGCATTCAAAATGAAACAGATTCTATCCCTTCCCTTTGTATTGTTATTTCTATCGGGTATTGTCGTTCGTGCTCAAGGTGACAATTGTGCTACGGCAACTAACTTAGGTACACTTCCTGCCCCATTTGCTTGTCCTAATGAAAATGGTCCGGTTCAAACATTTAACTATACAACCGTTGGTGCCACTCCTTCAAGTCCATATTCCTACATGACTGATTGCAACGGAACTCCCGGAAACAGTGACGACATGGATGCTCCTGCCGCAGATGTTTGGATTCGATTTGTAGCCTCGGGAACTGTATTGGATGTAGGTATCGCCTCAACAATGAGCCAAATGAATGTCGGCTTATGGACAGGTGCTTGTGGTTCCTTATCGGGTGCTTTTTGCGATGTTTCATCCAATGGCAATCTTACCACAACATTTGAGCCTTTAGCCATTGGAACAACCTATTACATGCAAATTAGTGGGGGAACTTCTATTGATGTTTCTGCTTTTACATTAACCCTGGAAAACTACAATAATTGTGATATTTGCAACACCGCGTCCACTATCACCACTACACCTGCCCCGGTGAACGGTTTTTATGCACCCAATACAACGGTCACTTTTTGTTATACAGTTACGAACTTTGTTCAAATAAGCACCAATTGGCTTCATGGAGTGGTTCCAAGTTTTGGTAGTGGTTGGAATCCCGCGACCTTGACCCCAGTAAGTGCTCCCCCAGGTGCATCAGCCGCAGGAAATAATTATGTCTGGCAATGGGATACTGGTCCGACAGGCACGGGTTGGTGGGTAGATATTGACCCGAATGGTCCTACCCCACCTGATGGCAATCCGCAAAACAATTTTGGTATGCCAAACATTTCGGGTACGGGCAACTGGCCTTTTTGTTTTTCCATAACTACAGACGCAAATTGCATTGGAGGCAACGATTTAGGTATGACCATGAATACTACTTCCGATGGCGAAACGGGTAGTTGGGTATCTCCAGCGTGCCTTGCAGATCCCGTAGGCAGCTTCAATGCAACACTTTTATGTTGTGCAACTTTAGCTAATGCTGGCAACGACGCTTCAGTGTGCTCTACAGGATCAATTGCACTAAATGGTTCCTATTCCAACACGACAGGCACGGTCACTACTGCCTGGACAGCCTCTCCTGCTGGTGCACTTGCAGGATTATCGAGTACAACTTCGTTAACCCCTACCTTTACACCTCCTTCGGGAATTACAGGTCTGGTAACGTTTACTTTGTCTGTAACAGATGCCGCATGTACTCAAACCGACGCTGTAACCATTAACGTGGTAACCCCACCGACAATCACCGGAGGCAGTTCAGTTTGCCTAAATAACTCCGTTACATTGAGTGGGACAGGAACTCCATCATCAACAATTCCATGGACATCCTCCAACACAGGAGTCGCAACTGTTTCCAATACAGGCGTGGTTACAGGTGTAGGAATTGGTTCTACTAACATTACGTATACAAACTCGGCAGGATGTTCAGCTACTGTATCTTTCAACGTGTTAGCCTTACCTGTGATCACCGGGACATTGAGTGTTTGTGGGTCCAATAGCTCACAATTATCGGGTTCAGGAACGCCTTCCTCCGTAAGTCCTTGGACATCTTCAAATACCAATGTGGCGAACGTGAGCGCTACCGGAATTGTTACTGGTGTATCCCCTGGTACAACGACCATAACCTATACGAATAGCAACGGTTGCCAGGCATCTGCAACATTTTTAGTTAACCCTTTACCAAGCATTACGGGAAATCTTTCGAGTTGTCTAAACGGTACATCTCAACTTACTGGATCGGCAACCCCCTCAACCACAAGCCCTTGGACATCGTCAAATACCGGAGTAGCCACTGTAAATAATGCCGGATTGGTCAGTGCTGTTTCGGTTGGTACATCTACAATCACCTACACAAATAGCAATGGCTGTCAACAGACCGCATTGTTTACCGTGAATTCTTTGCCAACCATTTCAGGAACGCTTTCTGCTTGTGTGAATGCGACTTCCCAACTTACGGGTTCACCGTCACCAGCTGCCTCAAATCCATGGACATCATCCAATGGTTTGGTGGCAACTGTGAATTCAAGTGGTTTGGTAACCGGTTTATCCGCTGGGACAACAACGATAACCTACACCAATAGCAATGGATGCTTAATTACTGCTACCTTTTCGGTAAATGCGCTTCCCACTATTTCTGGAACACTTACAGCTTGTGTGAACACCACTTCTCAACTTACGGGGTCTGGATCAGCCGCTGCTACAAACCCCTGGATTTCTTCCAATACGAACGTAGCAACGATTAATAATGCAGGATTAGTAACCGCGGTGGCTGCTGGATCAACAAATATTACGTATACGAATTCAAACGGATGTGCAGTAACAACCTCCTTTACTGTCACTGCCTTACCGAGTATCAGCGGCACCCTCAATGCCTGTGTCAATAGCTCCGCCGTTCTCACAGGATCCGGAAGCCCCTCTGCCACTTCCCCTTGGGTTTCCTCTAATACTCTTGTGGCAACTGTTACCTCTGGCGGCATAGTTAATGGCCTCAGTTCTGGAACCACCAATATTACCTACACCAATATAAGTGGCTGCAGTGTTACCATTCTTTTCACTGTAAATACGCTACCAAGTATTTCGGGTACACTCTCATCCTGCTTACCTGGAACCTCCGCACTTAGTGGCTCGGGAACAGCATCCTCTTCTAACCCTTGGACGAGCTCAAACGTTTCCGTTGCAACCATAAGTAGCACTGGCACAGTTATTTCCGTATCTGTAGGCACAACCACCATCGTTTACACGAATTCAAATGGTTGTCAACAGAGTGCTACTTTCACCGTTAATGCTAACCCTTCCATTGGAGGAGTATTTCAAGCTTGTGTCAACAACACCAGTCAATTAACAGGGTCTGGAACCGCAGCTGTCGCAGCTCCATGGAGTTCTTCAAACACGGGAGTTGCAAGTGTCAATTCAACGGGGCTGGTTACCGCTATTTCTGCTGGAAATACGTCGATTACATATACAAACTCAAATGGTTGCCAACAAGTTGTATCATTTACTGTCAATCCTCTTCCCACAGGCGTTCTTTCAGGTGGGGGTGCTTATTGTCCGGGCATTACACCAGGAACCATTTCTTTAGCAGTTACGGGTTCTCCTGGCTGGACCGTAAACTACACACTTGATGGATCACCAGCGACCGCAAGCGGCTTGACATCGCCTATTGTTCTTGGAAATACGGTAGGAACCTATGCGGTTACTCAAGTTTCGGATGCCCTTTGTTCCAATACAGTTGCTGGAAGTCAAACCATATCTTTAAATCCGATTCCAACGATTACAACAAACGCAACCAGTCCTACTGTTTGCAACGGCAGCAACGGTTTCATTCAAGTGAATGGATCGGGAACTGGGAATATTTCATGGACTGGAACCAGTTCCGGAAATCAAAATGGGGTATCATTGCCAATAAATATTAGTTCTTTACAAGCAGGGACCTATTCAGTTACTTTCACAAGTTCTGTTAATGGCTGCACTTCATTGCCCTCCACTGCGTCGTTAAATAATCCAGGAGCCCCCATTTTGAACCTGATAGATGACATCAATCAGTGTGGAGGATCCTTCACGCTACCTGTGATTGGGGGCGCCTCGTTAAACAATCCGCAATACTTCACTCAGCCTGGTGGAATGGGCGCCGCAGTCGCTGTAGGAAGTGTATTCAACACTGTAGGATCTACTACCCTATATGCCTTTGATGCCAATGGAGCATGTACTGATGAGGAATCATTTGTCATCAACATTCAAGCTCTGCCAACGGCTGGTGTAATTGGCGGTGGTACATTTTGTCAGGGCAATCCCATCACACCTGTATCGGTGAACCTAATAGGGAACTCTCCATTTACGTTAACTTATTCATTTGGAGGAAATACATTAACTACGATTTCGAATAGTTCAAGCGTAAACTTGGGCGCCGCTTCCGGAACCTATACGCTGTTATCGGTCAGTGATGCGAATTGTACCAATTCATCCTCTGGAAGCAGTTCTATTGTTGTTCATCCCCTACCTACAGCTTCTATTTCCGGTGGTGGATCCTTTTGTACTGGCCAAAACATCAACCCCATTAATCTATCCTTAACTGGGTCACCTAGCTGGAATGTTTCTTACACCTTAAATGGTGTTCCTCAAACGTTGAGTGGTAATATTAACCCTTTGGTAAACCTTGGTAGTTCCCCTGGAACCTACGTGTTGACATCAGTTACAGATGCGAATTGCAGCAATAGCGCATCAGGAGGTCAAAGCATCACTGTACTTCCATTGCCTACTGCAGCCATTTCTGGTGGTGGAACTTTTTGTTCAGGAACAAATCCAACGCCCGTTTCAGTAACTATGACTGGTGTTCCAAATTTCAATCTTACTTATACCCTAAACGGAATTTCTAACAGTCTTAGTTCAACGACAAGCACATTAAATCTGGGCTCAGCTAATGGAATATACACGCTTGTTTCAGTAACCGATGGGCAATGTAGCTCAAGTGCTAATGGTACTACGGGCATCTCGCTCACTGCGTTACCTACGGCATCAATAACAGGTGGAGGCGTTTATTGCGCTGGTCAGGTCGTTTCAAATATTGAGGCACAAGTAACCGGTGCTGGCAATTGGATTGTGGGTTATACACTCAATGGCATTGCTCAAACCGCCACCGGAACTACTTCACCCATTTCCCTTGGAAATTCGTCAGGGACCTATGTTCTAACTGGCATTACAGACGCCTCTTGTGGCACGTCAGCAAATGGTACTGAGCAGATTACCGTAAATGCCTTACCTACAGCCCAGATTTCCGGTGGAGGGACTTTTTGTCAAGGAGTTGTTCCTGGAAATGTACTGGTAAATTTAACCGGTACACCTAGTTGGACGGTTCAATATACTTTGAACGGTGTAGCACAAACCATTTCTGGTGGAGCGAACGAATTGAGCCTAGGGAATAGTCCTGGTACTTATCTGCTAACCAACGTATCGGATGCTTTATGCTCCAACAGTATTTCGGGAAATGCGACAATCTCCATTAATCAGCTTCCAACAGCGAGTCTGTCAGGAGGGGGAATCTTTTGTTCAGGAGCTACTATTTCACCCGTGAATGCGGTTGTTTCGGGTTCGGGACCTTGGACGGTACAATATTCCGTAGATGGTATTCAGAATACATTAACTTCAAATACAAGCCCAATATCCCTTGGAATTACCGATGGGGATTATCAGCTAACTTCAATTTCCGATGCGAATTGTTCTGCTACCAGTATTGGCAACGCTTCAATCGTTGTGCACCCACTTCCCACGGCAACGCTCTCCGGAGGCGGTGTGTATTGCGAAGGAGAAGAAACGCAGCCTATTGTGGTGGGTGTAACAGGTTCGCCAAACTACATCATTGCTTACTTGTTAGACGGGGTCATAGAAAACGCTATTGGAACATCGAACTCCGTACTTCTCGGGTATGATGCAGGTTTGTATGAGATTACCTCCATTTCCGATGCGAATTGTACTGCTCTGATTAACGATTTGGACTCAATCGTTGTAAACAGTAACCCCAATTTTACTGTTATCGGTAATGACCCCAGTGCTTGCAATGTGAGCGATGGTTTCATAAGTCTAACCGGATTAGAGGTGTCTTCACCTTTTGATGTAAGTTATTCATACAATAACAACATTACCTCTGGAAATTACAATTCGAACGCAGCAGGCGCACTCGTATTATCAGGACTAAGCCCAGGAAATTACACCAGTTTCGCTGTCACAAACGTCGAGACGGGTTGTTCCGACAGTGTTCAAAACATCGTCACATTGGTCAATCCAGGGGCTCCCTCCATCGATCCAATAAATGACATAATCGTCTGCGACAGCGCGATTCTACCAGCCATTTCTGGAACGAATTTATCACCGAATGTATCGTATTGGTCCGGTATCAATGGTTCAGGAATGCCTTATGGAATAGGTGATGTGCTTTATACGACTGATTCACTCTATGTTTTCGATGAAGTTGGCTCTTGTATTGCTCAGGTTGGTTTTGTTGTAAATGTTAACCTCACTCCCATTCTTGATTTACCCCAAAACATTGTTGCATGTGGTACCGCTTCCCTTCCTCCAATTTCAGGGATAAACCTATCTGGCAATCAATCCTATTTCACTAATACACAATCCTTGGGTGGTGTCCCTTTCAATACAAATACGCTTACTCAAACCGATTCTGTTTGGATTTTTGACGTCGTCAACGGGTGTTCTGACGAGGCGGCGTTTTTGGTGACCATAAATCCATTGCCTGTTTTTGATAGCTTGACAGGAGGTGGTATTTATTGTGAAAACGATGAAATTAATCCGATTTCAGTGTACTTCAGTTCCCAGAATCCCGTTTCTGTTGCGTATATTTTTAATGGAACCCTTGATACAGTAAATAATGTTAATGATGTGGCCATTCTACCTGATTTACCCGGCACATATCAGGTAATAGAATTATTTGACAACCAATGTTCTCTTACACTTAATGCCAATGACAGCATTGTAATCAACCCTTTGCCTCCAGCTCCTATCGCTTCACCAGACACCATTTATTGCCTGAATTGGACACCTGTAAATCTAAGCGCTCAAGGAAGTGGTGGAACAATAACATGGTATTCCGATACATTATTGACTAGCGAGGTAAGCGATTTCCCGGAAATTGTATTAGGCACAACTTCCTACTATGTGGCCGAGGAATTGAATGGATGTATTGGGCCCTTCTCAACAGTGAACATTACTTTTCAAGGCTGCATGATTGATATTCCTACAGCCTTTACACCAGACGGGGATTTCACCAATGACCTATGGGAGTTAAATGAAATAGATCAATTATTCCCAAAAAACACCGTTTCTGTATATAATAGGTGGGGAGCATTGTTATTCCAATCCGAGGAGGGAAAATACAACGCTGCGCCATGGGATGGCACCTATAACGACCAACTTTTACCAGTGGGATCCTACTATTTCATTATTGACCTTAACGAAGAGGAAATGGAACCTCTGAAAGGAATCATCACAATTGTATTACGTTAAATGAACATGTGGCCATGAAAACACTTATCTTTTTATGCATCATTTCCTGCTCATGGATGGTTTTTGGACAACAAAACCCACAGTTTTCTCAGTATTTGAGGAATCAGTTTTTAGTGAACCCGGCGGCAGGTGGTTTATATGATTTCACTGATATAACGGTCGGAGGTAGATGGCAATGGCTTGGTTTTGGTGATGAACCAAGAACGGCCTACCTAGCTTTTAACACGGTTTTACACAAAAAATTAAAAACCACCTACAACCCGGCTATTCGGATTAGCAATGGTCCGGTTCGGAATCCGGAGGTAAAAACGGGTCGAATTAAGCACTCATTGGGAGGAATGTTTGTTGCAGATCAATACGGGGCTTTTCGGAAGGTTCAAGGCTCAGCCATTTACTCCATACATTTACCGCTATCAAAAAAAGTAAACCTTGCTTTCGGAGCAAAAGTTGGATTAAGCAACAATGCATTTTTGAGGGACAAAGCCCAAGTATTGAATATTGTAGACCCCACTCAGGGATACACTGATGGTACATACGATGCGTTCATAGCCAACCAGTCCAGTAAATTTATCATGGACATTGGCGCAGGATTATACCTGTATTCCAACGGTTTCTTTGCGGGCATTTCAGCAGACAATTTGAGTAAGGACTTTGTTGAATTTGGTCAAGGAACGGCCAATTTTAATTCACAAATTCACAGCCAGCTTGTTGCTGGTTACCACATCCCGTTATCTGAAGACTTTTCAATGACCCCGGCAATATTGGTGAAGTATATGAGCCCGGCTCCTCCCACATTGGAAGGTTCCTTACAGCTCGAATACAAGGAATGGATTTGGATGGCTGCATCCTACAGGCACAAAGACGCGGTAGTTGGAATGCTTGGGTTAAACCTTTCGGAGCGATTTAAAGTTGGGTATTCTTACGACTTCTCCCTCTCCAAATTCAGAGATTTTAGCGCGGGTGGTCATGAATTGATTTTGGGTGTTATGCTCGGTCGTTAATCCATACAACATGAAAAAGTCTTTATCAAGCCTTATTGTCTTTTTTCTGATTGCGCCAGTTGCAATTAGCCAATTCTGGAATATTAGCGAACCAATACCTTTAAAAGGCCAAGTCAACAGTGCTGAAGCCGAAGAAAGTGCTCCGGTTCTTTCACCGGATGGGAAAACACTCTATTTTGTGCGCACCTTTGACTCAAGGTCCGTTGGAGGATCTGAAGATCAGGATATCTGGTCATCCTCATTGGAGGGAGATCACTTTGCTTCACCAGTACAGGTGAAAGACCTGAACAATACCTATCACAATGCGGTGATTGGTGCGGCTAAAAATTCCTTGTACATATTGGACGCATACGAAGGGAAGAAAGATTTCTTGAAGGGTCTATCGAAATCGGTGAAAAATGGACAACATTGGCAAAAGCCAGAGAAAATTAATATCCCAGGATTGGATGTTGAGGGTGATTTTTACACCTATTTCATTAGTAAAAACGAACAGGTGATTCTTATTTCTTACCGTGGTCCAAACAGTATCGGTGAAGAAGATTTATATGTGTCATTAAACACCAATGGTTCTTGGTCAATACCGCTGCATATGGGGCCGAACATAAATTCATCTGGTTTTGAAATATCTCCTTTTATGAATGATGCCATGGATACGCTCTATTTTTCCAGTAATGGATTGGGCGGACAAGGCGATGCAGATGTGTTTTATTCGGTACGGACAGGCAGTAACTGGACTGAATGGACTTCACCGACCAATTTAGGGTCGAAAATAAATTCGACCAAATTTGATGCGTATTTTATTCGACGTGACAATCAGCTTTTTTGGTCTTCTAATCGGTCATCTGAATTGAGTGATATCTATACTGCTACCATTTTATATCCACCACCCATTTCACTTTCTTGTGAAGGCAAAGATGTGTCCATTTATAATGGCAACGACGGAGCATTATTGGCTAGTGTTGAGGGAGGAGTTCCTCCGCTTCGATACGAATGGTCAAATAAAGAAACTGTGGAGGATCAGAGTGGTGTACGAAAAGGTGAATATTCGATGACTGTTACTGATTCAATTGGTCAGATGGCAACATGTATGGTGACTGTGAATCAACCACCGCCTCCCCCTATAGAACTTGACAAACCTTTTCACTTGCCAGAAATTCGCTATGTTTTCAATCAATGGACCTTTGTGAATGACCAAACAATTACCTCTACTGACTCATTGATGTATGTTTTCGAAATACTTAACGACCATCCGTCATTTGTACTGGAATTGAGTTCTCATACAGATTGTCGTGGAAAACTTGAATTAAATCAAAAGTTATCCGAAAATCGGGCAAGGGCTTGCTATAAATTCCTTGTGGAGGAGAAGGGGATTGATCCAAGAAGAATTGTACCTGTTGGAAAAGGAGAGTACCAGCCGAGAACGGTTTACAAACGGGGCAACGTTTACTTGGGAGAAAAACCTAAAAACATGAACGGGGTTCAAACTGTAACCTTAACAGAAGCTTATATAAACAAATACAAGCAAAGCAATCCTGTACTATACGAACGACTTCATCAATTGAATCGTCGAACGGAGGTAAGGGTTATTACCAAATCGTTTGATGCAGCTACCTACCCAGCGGCGAATCCCATTTACGTCAATTACGTTGCCTATCCTTAAGACTGTTAATTGAATCTGATGGACTTCGCCGGTTGAATGCGCGTAATGACAACACTTGGAATGATCAAGGCTGAAACGCATACAATCAACGTTGCAAGATTCAACAGTGCCCATGCTGTAAAACTTAATTCAATCGGAACCCGATCCAGGTAATACACCTCGGGATTCAATCGAATAAGTCCTAGAAAATACTGCAAAGCACAAAGACCTAAGCCAATGGCATTCCCAATGACCATTCCTCTAAGGATGAGAAAACCTGCTTGCCATAAAAATATTTTACGAATCGTCCAATCATTTGCACCCATGGCTTTGAGGACGCCAACAAAATTGCTTTTCACTAAAATCAATACCAGCAATGCTGAACCCATGTTGATGATCCCAATCAACAGCATTAACGTTAAAATGATTACCACATTGATATCAAGGAAGCCAAGCCAAACAAAAATGTCGCGATGGGTATCTTTGATGCTTTGCACTTGCAACTGCTCGTTGTGTTTGGTGGGTATCAATCCAAACTCCGCCTTTAATCTCTTTTCAACCTCATCGAGTTGATCCCAGTCCTTCACATTCACCTCAAACCCACCTACGAACTGACTTCCAGATCCCGTGGACGGCACATATTCAATTTCCACCTTTTTATTTGGTGCATTTAAGACAAAGTGCGTCCCCGTTTCATTCAAATAGGTCTTTGTTAATTCTCCCTCTTCATCTGTGAAAAAATAGCAAGGTTGATTTCCTCCCTTTTTAAGGGTAATCTTAAGGTAAGCTGTATCCTTCAAGGCATCCTTTGCTTGACCTTTAGGGTCGTTTTGCCTCCATTCTGCAGCTATCAACCTTATTACTGTATCCTTACTTGGACAAATTGTAAATCCAGTATAGGTATCAAATCCATTTCCCCAATCGTATAGATACCTGCCATAAGAACCATTCACTATACCTCGGACAATCAATTGGCCATCGTACAAGGTATCGTCAATTTGAACGTTTGCATTTAACCCCCAATCGTTCAGTTCTTGAACGTGTCGAATATCCCCAATAATCATTTTTTTATCGAACTCTTCCAGACCGGTCTCGTAAATCCCAACAAGTTTAAACATGC
>Ga0315902_10004225_pt1 | contig 20922 bp, 15 predicted proteins | sample LakEriMetagenome_9_FD_203523 | JGI IMG/M metagenome (GOLD analysis project Ga0315902, IMG submission 203523) | Freshwater fungal communities from buoy surface, Lake Erie, Ohio, United States - Buoy 12 MA117 | ecosystem: Environmental > Aquatic > Freshwater > Lake > Lake biofilm | place: USA... | reverse complement strand
CCCCCCGGCGGCGGCCGCCTGGGCCCGCGGAAACACCGCCACGCCGAAGATCCGGTCCTCGGCCGCCGGCTTGCCGCCCGCCGCCCGCTGGGTGACCACGCGGATCATCCGCCGCGACTGCCGCACGACCGGCGGATCGTCGGTCCGCGGCGGCTCCTCGGCCCGCTGCTTGACCGCGATCGTCACGTAACTTCCCTGCCCGCCGGACGCGGCGTCGGCCTCGGTGGCCGCCTGCCGCTTGAAGCGGTCCCCCACGGCGATCACCCGGAACTGCAGCAGGGCGAGCTCGTCGCGGCTGGCGAGCCGGATCGCGTCGCGGACGTCCCGCTGGAGGACCACGTCGCCCTTGGCGTAGCCGCGGGGCGCCCGCATCTGCACGAGCAGGCCGCGGTCCTTCCAGGGCACGAGCGAGCGGCCGACGACGGCCGGATCGCCGGGCACCGCGAGTTCGGCGAGCGCGGCGGCCGGCACCGCGTCGCCCTGCTTCACGTCACGGGCCAGCGCCACGTAGCCGGACTGCTTCGTGGCCGAGGACAACGCCAGCGCGTTGAGGCCGGCGGCCACGAGGCCCACGGCCAGCGCGATGGCGAGTCGCGAGATGATCGACATCGATTTCGGCTCCTGGGGATGCGGGAACGGTCGGTGGGGGTCAGCCGCCGCCGCCACCCTCGAGCTCGGTCGCGGCTTCGTCGGTCTTCGTGGTGAACTCCTGGATCTTCTTCACCAGGTCCTTGCCGAAGGTGAGCAGCGCGAGGATGAGCAGGGCCGCGACGGCCAGGCCCATCACCCACTGCATCGCGTCGCCGCGCTCGTCGGCGAGCAGCCGCCGGGCGCGGGAGGCGAGACGGTCGGGAACACGGCGGGAACGAACGGGCGGACGGAGCATGGGATCATCCTTTCTTTCGTGCTGGGAGGAAACGGGAAGCGGACACGGGAAGGCGACGGATCATGCCGGCGGCTCCGCGGCCGGGCCGCCGGCCGGGGGAAACAGGTCGGCGGTCAGGCTCACCTGGTCGCGATAGCCGAGGGCGTCGACCTCGGCGGCGAACGTGGGGCGGCTGCCGGTGGCCTGGAGGCCGCCGCGGATCCGCCCCTCGGCGTCGCGGCCCTGGCCGACGAAGCGGAACAGGTCCGCGAACCGGTAGTTGCCGTCGGGCCCGAGGCCCAGGCACTCGGCGATCGCGGTCACCCGCCGGCTGCCGTCGGGCAGGCGGGCGATCTGGATGACCATGTGCACGGCCGACGCGACCTGCGTGCGGGCCACGTGCACGGGCAGCGACACGTCGCTCATCAGGCACAGCGTCTCCAGGCGGATGGCCGCGTCCCGCGGGGTGTTGGCATGGACGGTGGACAAGGCGCCTGTGTGCCCGGAGAGCATCGCCTGCACCAGGTCGAGCGCCTCGCCGCGGCGGACCTCGCCGACGACCACCCGGTCGGGCCGCATGCGGAGCGAATCCACGAACAGGTCGCGGACGGTGACGCCGCCGCGGCCCTGGGTGTCGGCCGGCTGGGCCTCGAGGTAGACCGTGTGCGGCTGGGCGAGCTGCAGCTCCGCGGTGTCCTCGATGACGACGATCCGCTCCTGCGGCGGGATCGCCGCGGAGAGCGCGTTGAGCAGCGAGGTCTTGCCCGAGCCGGTGCCGCCGGAGATCACCGTGTTGCGATGGAGGAGCACGGCGAGGCGGAGGAACTCGGCGGCGGCGGGCGTCAGCGTGCCGCGGTCCACGAGGTTCGCGAGGTCGAAGGCCGACCGCCGGAACTTGCGGATCGAGATGCACACGCCCTGCCGGGAGCAGGGCGGCACGATGACGTGCACGCGGGATCCGTCCGGCAGCCGGGCGTCGAGGCTGTGGCGGCCGGGGCCGATGTCGCGGCCGACGTAGTCGGCGATGTTGCGGGCGGCGGCGAGCACGAGGGAGGGATCGGCGAAGCGGATGTCGGACGGATGCAGGACGCCGGCCCGCTCGAAGTACACCTGCTCCGGGCCGTTGATGAGGATCTCGGACACGTTCGGGTCGTCGAGCAGCGGCACGACCGGCTCGAGGAAGTGGCGGATCGAGCGGCCGAAGACGTCCTTGGCCTCGACCCGCGGCCGCGGCGGGGCGGCCGCCGCGGTGGCGGGAGCGGGCGTGCCGTTGGCGGATGCGGTCATGGCGCCCCCCTGCCGGTCACGGTGAAGGCGGCCCACATGACCGGATGGGCGGCGTCGATCAGGTCGCGACGGGCGGCGATGGCGGCCAATTGCGCCTCCCGCAGCGCGCGGGCCGGCGGCCCGCCCTTGGCGAGCCGCGCGAACATCTCCTTCATCAGGCCCACCGTCTCCGCGTCGGGGATCGGCCAGAGCGTGGCCACCACCGTCTCGGCACCGGCCAGGTGGAAGGCCTGCCGCAGTCCCGCCACGCCCTCGCCGTCGGTGACGACGCCCACGGCCGTGTCGCAGGCGGAGAGCACCACCAAGCGGGTGCCGCGCAGGTCGCAGCCGGCGATCTCCAGCCCGGTGAGGATGCCGTCGTCGTCGCCGTCGCCGTCGCGGCCGGCCGCATTGGCCCCTGCCAGGAGGATCCCGCAGCGGGCGAGCGGATTGGCGAGCAGCGGATCGACGTCGAGGGTGGCATCGACCGGCAGGCCGGCCGACCGCAGCAGGTTCGACGCCACGCCGCCGCCGTCCCGCTTCGGGGCCGCGAGGAAGAAGCCGTGCGTCGCCAGGACCACGGCCGCGGGCCGCGGCGTGGAGAGGAACCGCCGCTCGGTGGCGTCCTCCTCGGTGGCCACGTCGGTGTCACTCTCGAGCGCCTGGGCGACGGACGGCGCGACCAGTGCGGCCTCGCGCTCGGTTCCGGGCAGGGCCGCCACACGCGGCAGGAGCCGCCCCGCGGCCGCAGTCGCGCCGCGATCGCCCCCCGCGACGCCGCCCGGCGGCCGGCCGCGATCGAAATCGGGGGCGGCGAGGATCAGCGGCCTGGCCGGCCGCGGGCCGCCGGCGGCCGGCGGGACGCCGCGCGACACCAGGTCGCGGGCCGCCGCCAGATGCCGGAGCGCGTAGGCCTCGATCGCGTAGCGGCCGTCCTCCAGCGGCAGGGCGGCCCACGACACGAGCCACAGCGGGCCGTCGGGAACCACGATCAACTCGTTCGTCCCCGCCGGCACGGCGGCCAGCAGCGGATCGAGTACGAGCCGCGCCAGCGCCCGGCCGGCCTTGGCCAGCCCCGCCTCGGCGCGGGCCTCCCCTTGGGCCACGATCCGGCCCTGGGGCCCCGGCGCCGCATGCAACTGCCCGCGCCACTCGGCGACGGCCGCGTCGATCGCGGCCGCCGGCCCCAGGTCGATCACGGTCACCGCGGCCGTCGCCGCGGGCGGCACGATCCAGGCCGCGTAGCGGGCCGGTGCCCAGTCGTCGTTCGGGGTCGCGCTGGCGAAGTTTCGCATCCGGAACCGGGCGATGTCGCAGAGCACGGCGCCCGCGGGAATGCGGTCGCGGATCGCGTCGAGCTCAACCCAGGTCGCGTCGTCGGCGCGGTTGACGTTCGCCGCGAAGCCCAGCCTCTCGGACAGCCGTCCTTCCTCCTCCTCCAACTCGGCCAGCCGCCGGCGCCCGGCCGCGTCGGCGTCCGGCGGACCGAGCAGCACCTCCATGGCCAGCTGCCGCTGCACGCGTTGCAGCCGGTCGAGCGTCTGCCGCGCCCCGGGCAGGTTCTCGTCGGCATCCCGCTGCGCTGACCGCAGCCGATCGGCGGCGGCCTCGGCCGCCGCGGCCTTGCCGTTGGCCAGCCAGGCGGCCGACAAGCGGGCGGCGTCGGCATCGTCGGCGCAGTGGAGGCCGAGCGCGAGGCACGTGTCGAGGCCCAGCGCGTCGTCGCCGGCGATCATCGCCAGTTGCTCCCGCATCGACCGCAGCCGCAGCTCCTGGTTGAGCCACAGCCGCATCGCGCGGCGGCCCTCGTCCATCGCCCGCAAAGCCGCGGCCTCGTCGCCCCGCGCCGCCTCGAGCACGGCGCGATCGAGCCTCACGGAGACGAACGGCAGCGCGTCCCGCGACACCCACCGCCGTCCCCAGGCGTCCTCGAACTGCCCCGTGTCCATGCCCGAATCGGCCTCGACCTCGGCGACCACCCGCGCGGCCGGCGCGAACTTCCGCCGGCGCACGAGCAGCCGGGCGAGATCGCGGCGGCACTCGCGGGCGTGGCCCCCGGTGCCGACGGCGGCGAGCGACTCGCCGAACATGGTCTCGGCCTCGTCGTGCCGGCCGGCCGCCTCCGCGATCAAGGCGAGGGCGTGCAGATTCTCGGCCAGCGTCGGCGATCCGGCGGCACGGTCCGCGAGCACGAGGTTCGCCTCCCGATAGAGTCGCTCGGCCGTGTCGGGCCTGCCGCCGATGGCGTGCCAGGCCGCGAGTCGGCTCAGCAGGCGAGCCGCCTCGATGGCCTGCTCCGCAGCGACGAGGAGCGGCCCGCCGACGCCGTCCGCATGGAGCAGGCCGCCGATCTGCCGGCGGACCTCGGCGGCGTCGCGGGCCGCGGCATCCACGGCCCGGCCCGGCACGAAGAGGCCTTCCACCAGCGCCGTGACCCGCGACAGCGACTGCCCGTCCGCCCGCGCGACGGCGGCCGCGAGTCCCGCGACGCAGGCGACGATGCCGACGCAGCCCGAAGCGGCGCGCAGCCGGCTCCCGTGCCGCCCCGCATGGCGGGTGGTGCGGATCATCTGCCTGCTCCCGCGTTCACGATGGCAAAGTTCCCGGCGTCACGGTGCGTCTTTCGCCGCCGGATCGTAGTAGGTCACCACCGCCGCCATCGCGGGCGTCGGCAGCGGCGAGAAATCGACGAGGTCGATGGCCCGCTTCTCCGTGCCCCCGCCCTCGACGATCAGGCCGCGGGCCGCGGACCCCGAGGTGCCCAGCAGCAGTTCCCGCAGCTGCTGCGGGGTGGCCTGGGCGGCCACGGAATCGATGCCCGCACCGCGGTCCAGCAGGGCCACGTCGGGCCGCTCGGCCGGGCCGGCCGCCTGCGGCGGCGCCGAGGTCTCATCCTCGAACACCGTGAGGCTGATCGTGCCCACGTCGCTGCCGTAGTCGAACGCCCTGCTCCGCGACGCCGCGGTGGAGAGCACCGTGAAGGGCACGACGGTCCGGCGATCGGTCTGGTAGCCGCGGATGAGAACCGTCGGGTTGGCGTCGGAGAGGATCCACTTGTAGCACCGCAGGTCGGGCGCCCGCTCCCGCATGGCCGTGTTCTCCCCGTTCACCTTGAGCACGACGCCGATCCGCCGGCCATCACGATTCCGCTTGCGGACCGTGAACTCCACCTTCTGCCCCTCGCGCGGCTCACGGACGGAGGCCTTTCCCGCGCGGAACTCCAGCGGCACGGCGACGCCGTCGTAGGCGACCTCCAAGACGGCCGGGCAGTCGGCCTCCTCCAGCGGATGCCGGTCCGGGGGCTTGAATCCGCTGAGCGTCGCCGGGGGCGGCTTCACCCGCGGCGGCCCCTGCTCGGTCCGCGGCACCACCGGCCAGCCGCCGCCGAGCAGGCCGCGGGCCTGGAAGCTCTCCCCCAGCGGCGCGAGCAGCGCCGGCTCGACGGCCGCGTCGAAGGCCACGACTTCCCGCGGCGCGGCCCCGCGATCGAACGCCAGGATGCTGACCCGCATCGTGTCGTAGGCCGCGGAAACGTCGATGACGCCGGTCACGAAGGCATCGACGGCCACGGGCTGCGGCCGATCGCCCCAGGCCGGACGGTAGCGGCCGGCGAACAGCTTCGCGCGGCCGGCCTCGGTGACATCGCTCGCCCCGTCGATGGCCGCCGCCGTGTCGCTCGTGCCGGCGACGAGGAGAAAGTCGGCCCCCTGCTTCCGCTTCAGCACCAGGGCCGTCTCCAGTTGCCCCGTGACGTCTCGGTTGATGGTGCCCGGCGTCTCACCGGCGTCGCCCCCCGGCTTGCGGACGCGGAACTTGAGCACGCCGACGGTGTCGTAGCCCTGGGCGGTGATGAACTTCACCACCTCCTCCGCCGCGGTCGCGATGCCCTCCGGCAGGCGGACGGGTGAGTCGGCGGCAGCGGTCGCGGCGACGACCGCCGCACAGGCCGACAGCAGGCCGATGCGCGTGAACCACATGAAAGGGCACCTGACTTCGAGGGATGCGGGACGGACACTGCCCCCGCGGAGCAGGATATCGCTCGCATCTCCGGCCTACAATCAACGGCCGGCGTCAGCGGCCGGTGACCGTGAACGCGGCCCAGAAATAAGGATGCGCCGCCTCCAGGAGGTCGCGACGCGATTGGATCAGGGCGACCTGCGCCTGCCGGACGGCCTGCGCCGGCGTCCTTCCTGCGGCGAGCGCGTCGAACAGCGCCGTCGAGATGTCCACCGTCTCCCGGTCGGGCACGGACCACAGCGTGCTCACGACGTCCTCCGCGCCGGCGAGCAGGAAGGCCTGCCGCAGACCCGCCACGCCCTCGCCGGCCTCGACGTCGCCGAGCCCGGTCTGGCAGGCGGAGAGCATCACCAGACGCGTGCCCCGCAGGTCGCAGCCGAGGATCTCCAGCCCCGTGAGCACCCCGTCCTCGGCCCCCGGCTCGGCCGGCCGATTGCATCCGGCGAACATCAGGCCGCACCGCGTGAGCGGGTTCTCCAGCGGCTCGCCCTCCTTGTCCACGACTCCCCGGCCGTCGCCGGCCCGCCGGATCGCCAGGGCGAGCGGATCGATCCGCTGGTCGGGCAGGAAGAAGCCGTGGGTGGCGAGGACGGCGAGCGTCGGCCGGGCCGTCTGCTTGAACCGCGTCTCGGTCGCCTCGTCGGCCAGGACGATCTCCGGCTCCGTCGCCGCGATCCGGGCCACGGGGCCGGCCACGCCCCGGGCCTCGACGAGCGTGCCCGGCAACGGCTGCGCGGGACGCAGCCGCCGGGACGGCGGCATCGGCGGCGCCAGGCTCCGCGCGGACATCGGCGACGCGGCGGCCGTGCCGGCCGAGGCGCTGTCGTAGTTCGGCGCGGCCATGATCAGCGGCCGGCGGACCGCGCCCGCATCGTCCTCGCGTTGGCGGTCGCCATCGACCGCCAGCTCGCGGCCGCTGGTCACGTGGCGGATGGCGACCGATTCGATCGCATAGCGGCCGTCTTCCCGCACCAGCGCCGCGAAGGGCACGAGCCACAGCGGACCGTCGGGAGAGACGACCAGTTCCTCGGGGTCGTCGCCATCCGCCTGCTTCGCGGCCGCGAGGATCGGCTGCAGGGTGAGCTTCGAGAGCGGGGCGGCCGCCGCGGTGAGTTCGCGTTCCGCGGCCGCCTCGCCGCGGCCCTGGATCGCGCCGCCGGGTCCGCCGGCCGTCTCCATCACCTTGATGTATGCCGCGACGAGCGGATCGATCCGCGCCGCCTCGCCGAGATCCACGACCGTGACCCGCCCGCGGCCGGCCGGTGGCACGATCCAGGCCACGTACCGGGCATCCTTGTAGGGCTCGAAGCGGCGGCCCTCGGCCGCCGTGAGGGCGAAGTCGCGGGGCCGGATGCGGGCGATGTCCACGAACACGGTTCCCCGGGGGATCGCGGCCCGGATCGCCTCGATGGTCACCCAGGGATCCTCCGCGTCCCGCCAGGGCACGGCCAGGCCGAGCCTGAGGATGATCTCGCATTCCCGGCGCTCGAGGTCGGCGATCCGCGTCGCGGACGTGCCGCCGGCCGCCGCCTGCCGCAGCCCGGCGAGTTCCTGCCGCACCGCTGCCAGGTCGTCGAGGGCCTTTCGGGCCGCCGGATCGTCGGACCGCCGCGCGATCTGGGCGCGTTCCGCCGCGGCCTCCTGCCCCACGGCCTTGGCGTTGGCGAGCCAGCCCGCGGACCGCTCGGCGGCGGCGGCGTCGCCCGGCCGGGCCAGGCCGATCGACAGGCAGCCGTGGAGGTTTTCCTCGTCCCGTACCTTGATGTACTGCAGCTGCTCGCGATCGGAGAGCGCGGGGAGGACGCGGGAGACGTGCCGCCGGACGCTCCGCCGGCCGCGATCCGCCGCGTCGAGCGCCGCGGCCCAGTCGCCCAGCCCGGCCGCGGCGAAGGCGAGGTTCTGCCAGCTGATGCCCGTCAACGCATGGGAGCCGCCGAACGTCTTCTCGCGGATCGCCGCCGAACGCTCGAACCACTGCCGGGCCTCGGCGGGCTTGCCGACGGAGAGCAGCAGTTCGCCCATGTTGCTGCCGATGCGGGCGACCAGCGGATGCTCCGCCGGCAGCGACGATCGCTCCAGGATCTCCGCGGCCCGACGCTGCAGCATCGCGGAGCGGTCATAGCGGCCCATGGCACGGTACAGTCGGGCGAGGCCGTTGCAGGCCACTGCCGTGTCGGGATGATCCGGCCCCTTCTGCTTCTCCACATTGGCGAGGACCCGCTCCAACAGCGGCTCCGCCTTCGCGTAGTCGCCCTTCTCGAAGTAGGTGAAGCCGAGATACTGCGTGGACACCGTCGCCTGCGGGGAGTCGTTGCCGTAGCGTCGCGCCTTGATGTTGACCGTCCGGTCGAGCATCTCCACGGCGCCGGCGAAATCACCCCTGGCCTCCAGCACGCCTGCCAAGGCGTGCAGGGCGAGGGCCGTCTGCTCGTGGTCGGGGCCGACGTCGGGATGCCGCTCGTTGACCGCGACCGCCCGGCGGGCGTCCCGTTCCGCGGCGGGCAGATCGCCGATCCGCAACGAGATGTCGGCGATGTTCACCAGCGGCGCCGCGACGGCCGGATGGTCGGGACCGTAGGCGGCCGCCTTCTCCAGCCACGTCAGGGCGGAGGTGAAGGTTTCCAGCGCTCCGGCGTAGTCGGCCCGGGCCTTCAGCACGCGGCCCAGCAGGAGATCGACGTAGACCCGCTGCACGTCGTCGTCCGCAACCGCGCGGCGAGCCGCGGCGGCGGCCTCGCGGGCCACGCGTTCCGCCTCCGCGTAGTCGCCGGTGCCGAGGAGCCGCTCGCCATCCGCCAGCAGTCGGGTGACCTCCGGATCGGCGGCCACCGCGGTGCCGCAGCCCCAGGCGATCGCCGCCACAGCGAGCCAGGAAACCGCCCACGATCCGCCCACGGAGGCCGATACCGCAACCCGGCGGCGGAAGCCGCCGTTCCCGCGTGCAACCGCTGGCATCATGACCACCTTTGGGCCCCGAAGGCGTCGTCGCCCGTTCCGACCGCCGCTCACTTGCGGCCCCGTTTCCGCCTGGCCTCCTCGTCAAGCACGGCCCGCAGCCGCCGCCCGAACTCGAACCAGGGATCAGGGGCCGGGCCGGGCTTGGCATGCTCGGCCATGGACTGGTCCGTGCCCTGGATGAGGTTGGGATCGACTCCCGGCGCCGGCTTGGGCGGACGCGGGCCGGGAATCACGAAATTGTTGGGCTGCGGCTGCGGGTTCGGCCGCGGGGGCCGTGGACCTTCGTCCGGCCACGGCTGATTCGGGCGGTTCGGATTCGGCCAGCGATCGTCGGCGGGAAGGCCCCCCGGCACGCGGCCGTCCTGCACCCGCGCGTAGGTGCCGTCGGCCTGCAGTTCGTAGAGCCCGTCGTCGAGCCGCAGGTAGCGGTCCGGGCGTCCGGGCCGCGGCGGCGGGGGATTCCAGGGAGGCGTCGGCAGGCCATCGGGATCCTCGACCTTGTGGTAGGTGCCATCGCGGCCCAGTTCGTAGAGCCCGTCGTCGAGCCGGAGGTAGCGCTGCGGCTCGTCGGGGCGGCCCGGCACCGGCTGCGGCACGACGGGCGGACGCAGACCATCGGCGGCGGGGTCGAGCACCTTGTGATAGAGGCCGTCGCTGCCTAGTTCGTAGAGCCCATCGTCGAGCCGCACGAACCGCTCGGGGTCGAGGCCGGGCTGCGGGCTCTCGTCGTCGATGGGCACGCCGCGGCCCGGGCAGGCCGCCGTGACGAGAGCGGCCACCACGAGAAGCCGAATCGACATCCGCATCCAGCGCATGCTTCCCGCTCCTGGTTCGACTGCCACAGCGGCGGCAATCCCCGATGCCGCAAGAATCGAGAATTTAGTTGCGGCATCAGGGCCCGGGCAAGCAATCGTGGGCAGGCCACCACGAGCCGGCGGCCATGTATGATGGGCCGGTATTCGGTTCGGCCCGGCGCCGTGCCGAGTCCACTCCACCCTGGCGACGCCGATGAGCGAACCCGCGCAACTGACCCGCCTGGAGCGGGCCCACCTCTGCTCCGAACTGGTGAGCAAGGTGCTCGGGGCGGTGGCCCTGATCGTGGCCGCCTGGTGGACCTACAGCAACTTCACGGTCGAGCGGACGCACGACCCGACCATGGAGGTCACCGTGGCCCCGACGGTCGCGCCCCTCCCCGACGGCGCGATGCTGCTCAACGTGGACGTCGTCCTGCGGAACGTGGGCAAGGTGGCGATCACGCCGCGGTACGTGACCGCCGCCGACACGAAGGACGCGGGCCTCGAGATCTCGATCGTGGAACTCTCCCGGGTGGCGGGGGATGCGGCGACGGCGGCCGTCCCGTGGTACGACTGGAACGAGGCCGACGGCGATCCGCGGTTCGTGGTGCGGAAGCGGAATCTGCTGGCCACCAACGAGGATTTCAAGAACGGCCGGTACCGTCTCAATCCCGGCGTGCGGTATCGCGAGCCCTTCGCCTGCGTCGTGCAGCCGAACCGGATCTACGCCATCCGCGCCCGGTTCTGGACGGACGAGGGCTCCGTCGCGGACATCGTCTACGTCGACACGTTCAACGCCTCCGGCGCGACGGCCGGCGGCGGCGCGGCGAAGTGAGCGGCCCGACGGCCTTTCACCCCGCGGCCGGATCCGAGGTCTCCGACCGCAATTCCCCCAGTGCGTTCGAGGCGGCCCGCTGCTCGGCCTCCTTCTTGTTGCGGCCCCAGGCCGGCGCGTAGCGGCGGCCGCCGATCTGCGCCGACACCTGGAAGCTCTTGCTGTGGTCGGGGCCGGTCTCGTCGAGCACCTCGTAGGTGGGCGTGATCCCGAAGTCCCGCTGGGCCCACTGCTGGAGCAGCGACTTGTGGTTCGAGCCCTGCGCCCCCGAGGCCACCTCGGCGATCTCCGGATCCAGCATCCGGGCCACCAGCGGCCGCACGGCGTCGAGCCCGCCGTCGATGTAGATCGCCGCCACGAGCGACTCGAAGAGGTCGGAGAGCACCGACGCCGGCACGGACCGGCCCACCGACAGCCCCTTGCCGACGATCAGGAAGTCGATCAGCCCGAGCCGGTCGCTGATCCGGCTGCACGTCTCGCGGCTCACGACCACCGACTTGATCCGCGTCAGGTCGCCCTCGAGCGAGTCGGGGAAGCAGCGGTAGAGCGTCTCGCAGACGAGGAAGCCCAGGATCGCGTCGCCGAGGAACTCGAGCCTCTCGTTGGAGGCCAGGCGGTGCTGGGCGCCCGAGGCGTGCGTCAGCGCCGCCACGAGCAGGGCCGGATCACGGAACTCGTAGCCGATCCGCCGCTGGCACTCGGCCACGTCGATGGACGGCTCCGGCGTTTCTCGTGCGTCCTTGACGGCCATGCGGCGAACAGACCTCTCGACCCGAGGGTACGCCCCGTTTTGCGGCCGTGTCAACGCGGCCGGCCCCGGCCGCACCCTCGCCCCGAACAACCCGGCGGCGGCGTTCGTAGAGAGTCTCGTTCGTCGCGACAGCCTCCCGCCGGCCTCCGGGTCCGGCCGGGGGTGTTTGCACGTCGAGCGGCCCGTATAGGATTCGGGCATCCCGCCCCGAAAAGCCCTGGAAAGGTGACATCGATCATGACCACGCGCATCTCTCCCTCCGGCCGTCTGTCCTGCTGGCTGTGCCTCGCGACCGCGGGCCTCGTGGCCGCGGCCATCGCCTGCCGCCCGACCACGGGCCGCGCCGACCAGCCGTCCGCCGAGGCCATGGCGCACGCCACGGCCCTCTCGAAGGCGTTTCGTGACGCGGCGGAGGTCGCGAGCCCCACGGTCGTCGTGGTCCGCAGCGAGGTGAAGGCCCGGCAGCCGGAGGCACGCGGGCCCCGGGGGCGGGGCCAGGGAGAGAATCCCTTCCGCGGCACGCCGTTCGAGGACATGTTCCCCGACGGCCTGCCCGAGGGCTTCGAGTTCAACGGCCCCGAGGGCGGTCGGATGCCCCGCCGCTCCGGCGTCGGCTCGGGGGTGATCGTCGATCCCTCGGGCATCGTGCTCACCAACAACCACGTCGTCGAGGACGCCGACGAGGTCGTGGTCGAGCTGCCCGACGGCCGCGAGTTCAAGGCCCGTGAGATCAAGACCGATCCCGAGAGCGACCTGGCCGTGATCCGGCTCGCCGACGCCAAGGACCTGCCCACCGCCCGGCTGGGCGACTCCGACAAGCTGTCGATCGGCGACTGGGTGATCGCCATCGGCACGCCCTTCGAGCTGGAGACGACCGTCAGCGCGGGGATCATCAGCGGCAAGGGCCGCGAACTCGGCGGCATCCGCCGGGCGCAGTTCCTGCAGACCGACGCCGCCATCAACCCCGGCAACTCCGGCGGGCCGCTCATCAACCTCGCCGGCGAAGTGGTGGGCATCAACACGGCCATCGCGTCGAGCAGCGGCGGCTACCAGGGCATCGGCTTCGCCATCCCGGTGAACCTCGCCAAGTGGGTGAGCGGCCAGCTGATCGCCAAGGGCAAGGTGGAGAGGGCCTTCATCGGGGTGCAGATGGGCCCGCTCGACGCCAAGATGGCCGCCAAGCTCGGTGCCAAGGACCGCAAGGGCGTGCTCGTCAACGACGTCGTGCCCGGCTCGCCGGCCGCGGAGGCGGGCGTGCAGGAGCTGGACGTGATCACGGCCTTCGACGGCCAGCCGGTGACGGGCACCCGCGGCCTCCAGGAGGTCGTCGAGCGGTCCGAGGTCGGCAAGCCCCACACGCTCACCGTGCTCCGCGACGGGCGGCAGGTGACGCTCACGGTGGCGGTCAAGCCGCTGCCCTCCGAAGTCGCCCAGGCGGGTCCGGGCCGCCAGCCGCGGGGCGACTCGGGCGACGAGACCTTCTATTCGGACGTGTTCGGCATCGAGGTCCGCGCCAAGGACTCGGTGGCCGAGGACGCCTACGAGGGCTTCACGGGCGTGCTCGTCGAGCGGGTGGACGCCGACGGCCTCGCGGCCGAGGCGGGCATCGGCCCGGGCGTGCTCATCCGCGCGGTGGGCCGCACCGAGGTGAAGACGATCGCCGAGTTCGCGGCCGCCATGGAGAAGGAGACGGCCGACGGGGGCGTGGTGCTCAAGGTGCGCACGCCCCGCGGCAACGCGGTGGTCCTCTTGCAGCGGAAGTAGGGGCAGGCCAGGCTGGAGCCGCGGGGTCGGATCAGCGGTCCCGGACTCGGCGAGCCCCCATGGCGACCCTCGGCGTCAACATCGACCACGTGGCCACGATCCGCCAGGCGCGGCGGACCGTCGAGCCCGACCCCGTCTGGGCGGCGGCGCTGGCCGAACTCGGCGGGGCCGACGCGATCACGGTGCACCTCCGCGAGGACCGGCGGCACATCCAGGACCGCGACCTGGAGGTGCTCCGCCGCACGGTGCAGGTGAAGCTCAACCTGGAGTGCGCCATCGCGCCCGAGATGGTGGCCATCGCCTGCCGCGTCCGTCCCTGCCAGGTCACGCTCGTGCCGGAGCGGCGCGAGGAGGTGACCACCGAGGGCGGCCTCGACGTGGTGACGCACCGGACGGCGACCGCGGAGGCCGTGCGGCGGCTCGTGGATGCCGGCATCGTGGTGTCGCTGTTCATCGACCCCGGCCCGCGGCAGATCGACGCGGCCGTCGAGCTCGGCGTCGCGGCCGTGGAGCTCCACACGGGGTGCTACGCCAACGCCGGCACCGACGCCGAGCGGCACGAGCAGCTCGTGGCCCTGGCCCGCGCCGGGGCGATGGCCCGGCAGGCCAAGCTCGATCTCAACGCGGGCCACGGCCTCACCTACCGCAACGTCCTGCCCGTGGCCCGGCTGGACGGCATGGGCGAATTGAACATCGGCCACTCGATCGTCGCGCGGGCCGTGCTCGTGGGATTCACGCAGGCCGTGCGGGAGATGAAGGCGCTGGTCGCCGGCTGACGCCGCCGCGGAGTGTCACGGCTCGGTGGCCGGCAGGGCGGTGCCCCAAACGGCGCCGCGGGTGCGGTTCTTCTTGACGGGCCGCACCGCCGCCGCCATCGCCGCCTGCGGGGAGATCGTCACGGGGGTGAAGGTGCCGCCGTGTGCCTCGGCGATGCGGAGCAGGATCTGGTTGCGGCGCTGCTGTTCGCGCACCCTGTCCGGGTCGGGCAGCCCGGTCCGCCGGTCCCGCACGTCGGCCTGCATGCCGAAGGTGTGCAGGACCGTGTCGTCGAGCGGCAGGGCCACCAGCCGCTCGACGACGCTCTCGGCATGGTCGCCGTCGGAGAGGAAGTAGACCACGTCGGGCTCGAGGCTGGCCGCCAGCTTGGCCGCGCCGCGGATGCCCCGCCCGCCGAGGCACAGCTCCACCGTCGGCAGCCAGGCGTCGAGCCTCCGCTTGTTCTCCGGCGTCGCCTCCAGGAACGTGTCCACGCTCGCGGGATGGAGCAGCGGATAGGCGGCGTCGCTGAAGAACACGACGTGGAACGACTGCTCGGGCTTCATGAGGGCGACGGCCCGCGAGAGCTCGAGGAGCACCGCCTGAAAGCCGCCATCGACGTAACTCGCGGAATTGTCGCACATGAACAGCACCCGTCGGCCGACGCTCTTGCGGCCGAAGAACGTGCCGCCGCCCCCCCTGCCGCCGGCGCCACCTGCCGCCTCTCCGTCGCCCTCGCCGCCCAGCGCTGCGAGCAGATTGCCCGCGTCGAAGCCGCCGCCGACCGGGCCTTCTCCGCCGAGCGGGGGCTGGTCCGCGGGCTCGGCCACCTGATCCGCGGCGGCGGCCACGGGATCGATCACCGCCAGGTCGGCGTCGGCCGGCTGCGGCACGGCCTCCTCGTCCAGCGCGGGCTCGGCCACGATCGGCTCCACGGCCACCTCGGCCAATTCCTCGAGCGGCTGCTCCTCGGCTGGCAGGCTCACGATCGACAGCCTTGCCGGCGGCCGCTCGCGGGGCACGAGCACGAGTGTCAGGAGCAGCAGCGCGACGACGTGAAGCACGCTGCTCACGAGCAGCGGGGCGGCAGGCCGCGGCAGCCAAGGCCAGGGCCATCCGCCAGGCGCTAGTCGCCGTCCGCGGGCCGGCGCGGCGGCAGCCCCGGCGGCCGCTCCGCTGCTGATCCGCGGGCCGCCCGCGGCGCGGACGTCACGCCGGCCGGGCCGCCGCGGCGGCTCGTCGAGCAGCGGCGACCGTCCGCGGCCCGAGACGACGGCCTCGCGTCCCGCGATGCCCGCGGCCGCGCGGGCTTCGCCCCCGGCGGCCTGGGGCGTGGCTTCGCCGGCGGGCTCTGCCGGCGAAGCCGGATCACGGCCCGCCTCGAACACGCTGGCCAGTTCGGCGATCCGCCGGCCCAACGTCGCGAGTTCCGCCAGCGCTTCTTCGTTGGTGAGCTTGTCGTCCGCCATGGAGGGCTCCGTGCCGCCGGGAGCGAACGACAAAGTGTAGGAGATGCCGCGCGGGACTCATGAAATCCTCACACAGCGCGCCGCACCCGGCGTGAACGCGGCGTCAGCGGGCCGTGGACGGTGCCGCGAAAGCGTCCGGTTCGGTGAGCACGAACAGGTGGCCGTGGTCGCTGGTCACGATCACGACGGTCTCGTCCCAGCCGCCGTGCCGCTCGATCCAGGTCACGATCGCCCGGAAGGCGGCGTCGCCGCTGATCACGGCGCCGACCGCCGTGTCGATGTTGTTGGCGTGCGAAGCCCAATCGACGTCGCCGGCCTCGACCATCAGCCAGAAGGGTCCGCGGCTGGCGAGCACGTCGAGCGCCGCCACGGCCATGTCGGCGAGCGTCGGGTTCTCGGCCACGTCGGCCGCGGAGTAGCGGATCGTGCCGCCGTACTTCTTCCGCAGCGCCGCCGTCTCGGGGCCCAGGTCGGCCCCGCCCGCCGGATTGAAGTCGCCGTCGGCGGTGCAAAACGGCAGGTGTCCCTCGCCGGCCCCGAAGAAGCCGAACAGCCGCAGGTTCCGCCGCACCGCGTCGCGGGCCGCCTCGGCCAGCACGTCGGCGCCGCGCCGGCCGGCGGTTCGCTCGGCCACGCGGTAGCGGCCGCCGTGGGCCGCGTCGATCGCCCTGCGTGTCGAGTCGGCCACGTACTTGTTGCCGGCCTCGAAGTTGCGGCCCTGGTCGCGGTCCTTCTCGGCGTCGCCCGCCACGCCCCAGCCGCCGCCGATGAGCACGTCGATCCCGGGCAGCGCGGCCTCGCGATGGAAGATCGACCGCTCGCCGAGCTGGTCGCGGGCGATGTCCTGGTAGTCGTCGCGACTGACGTTGTTGGCGTAGGCGCACGCCGGCGTGGCGTGCGACACGGGCACGCTCGACACGGCCCCCACCGCCCAGCCGCGGGCCTGGAGCCGCCGGGCGATGGGCACGAGCTCGGCGCCGTCGGGATCGACGTTGATCGCGTCGTTGTAGGTCTTGCGGCCGGCGCACAGCGACGTGGCGGAGGCCGCGGAGTCGGTCACGGCATGGGGCCGGTCGCGGTCGCGGCCGATCAGGTAGCGCAGGTCGGACCGCGGATCCCACGGCGTGCCGCCGCCTCGCGTGGCGTCGTAGCCGCCCGGCGTCTTCCCGCCGGGGTTCCGCACCGCCTGCGCGTCCACGTCGCACTTCGTGCCGTCGTTGGCCGGGCTCGTCACGCAGAAGCCGAAGTCGGTCGTCACGCCGCGGTAGTCCTGGAAGGAGAAGCCCGTGCCGCGACCCTCGCGGTAGGCGTCGCGGCCGGTGGCGACGATCGCGGCCGTGCGGGTCGTGTGCCAGTCCATGCCGTCGAACACCACGAGCACGATCCGCTTCTTGCCCGCGGCCGCGGCCATCTCCTGGAGTCGGAAGACGTCGGTCTGATCGAAGTATTCGGCGGCCGGGTCGAGCGTGTGATCGGGCAGGCGGCCGTAGAGCCGCGTCAGCCGCCCCTCGTCGCGATACACGCTCGCGGCGCCGTGGACCGCGTCCAGCGCCATCCCGAACGTGTAGACGGGAATCAGGCGGTTGGAGTGGTTGGACCAGGCGGCGTAGCGGGCGGGCTGGTCGCCCCAGTGGCCCCACGGGGCCTGCCCCGCGGCCTCGGCGGCGACCTGCATCGCCCGCACGTGATCCACCATCGGCGCGGGGGCGGCGCGGAGCCGGGCCAGGATCACGTAGCCGACCGCCACTGCCGTCGCGACGCCGAGAAGCCAGGAACCGCGGCCGAATCTTCCGATCTCACGCTGCATGGCCGACATCTTACACGCATCCCGCTCGAACCTCACGCCTGAGGCCGGTCGGGGCTGCGCCCCCCACCGCCGCCCTGCCTTTCCGCGGCGCGATCTCCGTGGCCACGTTCGGTCTTCCCGAACCGGGGCCGCCAACCCTCAGCGATCCGGCGCCGGCAGCCGGGCCACGATCCGCAGCGGGCCGCCGCTGCCGCCGGCGATCTTCATCGGCAGCGCCGCCACGAAGGCGCCCACGGGCGGCAGCGCCGTCAGGTCGGCGACGTTCTCGAAGATCGGCACCTCGGCACGGCAGAGAATGACGTGCGACGCGAAGTGCGTGGACGGCCCATGGTCGATGCTCGCGGTGTCGATGCCGATCGCACGGATCCTGCGTTGCTCGACGAGCCAGCGGGCGGCATCCGGGGCGAGCCCGGGGAACCGCAGCTGGGCCACCGCCTCCGGGCCGGTGGCGGCGGTGCCGAGATACGCCTCACGATCCGGCCACCGCGTGGCCCAGCCCGTCTTCAGGAGCACGATCACGTCCACCAACTGACGGCCGTGGGCCCGCTCCCAGGCGACGAGATCGTCGGGAGAGACCTCGTAGGCCGGATCGGCGGCACACCGCGCCGCCACGTCGATCACCACCGCCTCGCCGACGAGCCGCCCGGGATCGATCTCATCGGCCGTCTTCCGCCCCTCCGCGAAGTGACGCGGCGCGTCGAGGTGGGTGCCGCCGTGCTCGGCCGTCGCGATCCGGTTGGCGGCGTAGTAGTAGCCCTTGGGATTCGTTCCCGCGAACTCCCGCTCCAGCACGAATCCCCGTTCCGTGGGCCAATAGATGGTCTCGGGGCCGAAGGCGTGCGTGAGATCGATCCAGCGACCGGACGCCATCGCCGCCGCGGGCACGGACTGCGGGCCCCGCGGCTCCGGCGTCGCCGCCGGGCCGCAGCCGGCGACCAGCAGGATCGCGGCGGCCGCGAGCGGCTGCCTCACCGCTCGTCCTCGTCCGGACCGTCTTCGGGAACGAGCTTCTCCGCCGGCGCCGCCGGCTGCGCCGCGGGCTTGGCGTCACCGTCGGCACCCGGCCCGCCCTGCACCCGCACCAGCAGCATTTGCTCCACCTTGCCCCCGTCGCGGTGCACGAGGATGGTCGTCTGCTGCTGCGTGAGGTTCGCCAGGCCCGCCTCGTAGACGGGCGTCTTCTTGTCGCCGAGCGTCCAGGCGGCCCGCTGCGTCTTCTTGTCCACCTTGCCGGTGATGTTGATCGTGGTGTCCGACACCGCGTCGTAGTAACTGCCCCGCAGGAGGCCGTCCTTGTCGATGGCCAGGCTCATGAAGGTGCTCGGATTGGTCTCCTCCGCGCGGGCCAGGGCGAAGACGCCCAGCGGCCGCCACTGGTCGTCGGCGGGAATCTTCGCGTCGGGCCCGCCGGATCCGGCCAGCGCCGTGGCCTGGGCCGCGTAGTCCTCGGCGGTGCCCACGCGGCTGCCCTGCACGTAGACGCCGTCGTCCTGATAGCAGACGGTCGTGCCGTAGTTGTAGGAGACGGGCGCGGAACCGTAGCCGCCCCAGCCGGCCAGGTCGCCCCAGGCGAGGCCCGTGAGCATGCCGGCCCCCATGCCCCAGCCGAAGCCGCCCCACCAGCCGCCGGGCCACCAGCGGTTGAAGTGAGCGGCGTACCAGCCGCGGCCTCCGTACCAGCCGCCGTTGTAGAAGTTGTTGCGGATCGCTTCGCCCCGGCCGGCGAGGTTCGTCGCGGAGTACGGGCGGACGGCGCCGCGGCCGCCGGCGAGCCCGCGGTCGGCGAGCCGCTGAAAGTCGGCCCGCGACACCTGGCCGTCGCCGGCGAAGTGACCGGGCCCGAAGTCCCGCAGCCCCTCGCCCGCCCGCGCCCCGTCCAGCCGACCGCCGCCATCGAGCGCGCCGCCGCCGTCGAGCCGGCGGACGCCCTCGGCATCCCGGCCGCCGGCGAAATCGCGTCCGCCGAAGTCGCGCGGCCCGAAGTCGCGCGGCCCGAAGTCCCGGGCTCCCATGTCACGGCCCCCCATGTCACGGCCTTCGGAGAAGCCGCCGCGCATCTCCCGCCCGCCGCCGCCGTAGCCACCCATGTGGCCGCCGCCTCCGTGGCCGCCCATGTGGCCGCCGCCGCCACCGTGCCCGTGGGCCAGGCCGGCTGCGACGAGATTCGCGGTCATTGCCACCAGGGCCAGGCCCCGCGCCACCCGCAGCCACACGGATTGCATCGCTCTCTTCATCGCATCGGTCCTCGGGTTGCTGAAATGGCGGTGGCTCTCGCGGCGGGCCGTGGCCCGCCCGCGTCAACGGATCTTGCGAAAATGGAGCGGCGGGCCATCGGGCAGCGGCAGGCCGTCGATCGACCGCTCGATCGCATGCAGCGTGAACCGGCCGTCGCCCGTGGGGGCGATGACCCGCACCCAGCGGGCCACGTCGCCGCCTGCGGATTCGGCCGGCGTGCCCACCAGCAGCTGCTCGTAGGTCTTGCCGTCGCCCACCAGCAGGCCCTCGGCCCGGGCCCCGGTGGAGTCGAAGGTCCAAGAGCGAATGGTTCCCGAGCCGCGGTCGGCGTGGATCACCTCCAGCGACTCGATCGCCGCCCCCTGGCCGGGCTTGATCTTCGTCCGGCCGACGATGCAATGGCCGCCCGCGGTCTTCTCGTAGGTCGCCTCGACGGTCGTTCCCGCCTGCCCGCCCTCGGCGTGCCAATGGCCCACGAGCCACTCCAGGTCGTCGAGCGCCGCGGCGTGGCTGGGGGCGACGAGCGACTCGGCGAGCCGCCACTTGCCGTCCTCCAGCACCCGCAGGCTCGTGAACCGCGACTCCGCCGCTTGGTCGCCGGGCCGCCGCTTGAACCGCATCACGCCGCGGACGCGGGCCAGGGGCGCCGCGAGCATCTCGACGTCCGTCACCTCGATGGCGAGGCCGGCCTGCGGATGCCGCTCCAGCCAGCCGCGGATCGACCGCACGATCGCCTCGCGGCCCTCGACCCGCGACCCTCCCTCCACGAGTTCGGCCTTCTCGGTCCACTGGTCGGCCAGCGCGGCGAAGTCGCGGCCGTTGAACGCCGCCACGTAGGCCGCCGCCGCCGCGCGGATGGCCGCATCCTCGTCGGCGGCCACTGCCGGCAGCCCGGGACAGGCTGCGAGGAACACCGGCACGACCGCAAATCGCCACACCCCACAGCACTGCACGACACGCTGCATCGTCATCGTCCCCTCGGGAACCGGGATCGGGACACGCGGGCCCGACGTGCCTAGGAGCATAAACCACCGCCGTCAACCCTGCACCCATCGGGCGGGCCGGATCTGACATCACCTGGATGGCCCCGCGTCGAGGGCGTGCAGGCGGCCCTCGCTGCGGAACACCATCCGCCGGCCGACGACCGCCGGGGTGGAGCGACACGTGCCGCCGAGCGGCACGCGGCCGAGCACCTCGAACGCCGCGCCGTCCGCGATCGTCACCACCTCGCCGTCCTGCGAGACGTTCACGATCGTGCCCCCCAAGGCGATGGGCGACGCCGAAAAATTGCCGCCCACGCGGCCCCGCCACACGGTCGCGCCGGCGGCGGCATCCACGCACGTGACGACGCCGCGGTCGCCCCACAGGTAGAGGCGGCCAGCCGAGGCGACGGGCGTCGGCACGT
>Ga0315902_10004223_pt1 | contig 20935 bp, 15 predicted proteins | sample LakEriMetagenome_9_FD_203523 | JGI IMG/M metagenome (GOLD analysis project Ga0315902, IMG submission 203523) | Freshwater fungal communities from buoy surface, Lake Erie, Ohio, United States - Buoy 12 MA117 | ecosystem: Environmental > Aquatic > Freshwater > Lake > Lake biofilm | place: USA... | reverse complement strand
CGCGACGGAGAATCATCTGCGAGAGCGTGTAGGTGACGCTCAGCCCTGACAGCGAGAACGCACTCCGACTGCCGAGCAGATCGCGTGTGCCGCCCTGCACGTTGGAGAGGGTCCAGGCCGTGGACTGGGAGGGCACCACCGACGCGCTGCGGTTGCCGAAGCCGACGAACACTAGATCGGTCGACGCGGCCCCAGCGATCGTCCCTGACAGTGTACGGGCCCCCGGGTCATCGCAGAACTGCTGTCCGTACGTCACGATCTCGTCGCGCGTGAGATGGTAGACGTTCAGCGTATTCGCGGTGCCACTGGACTGCACCGTGGCCACGGCGCCGCGCGTCTGCGTGATGTCGAAACGGAAGACGCCATCGGTCCCGGCGGAAACGCGCGACCACGCCCCCGTGCCATCCTGGATGGCGAAGAAGGTGGGGCGCTCGGTGCCGCAATACGTCCAGGCAATGTTGCCGCCACTTGGCGGTGTCGACACCGTGAGCGTGAGTTGCGCACTGGCGCTGGGCGCACCCGTCGCCGTGCCACCGATACCGATGGTGTAGCTGCCCGGCGCCACGGTGGACGCCACGGCGAGCGTCAGTACCGATGATGTCCCGGTCACGCTTGAGGGTTGGAACGTCGCCGTGACGCCACTCGGAGCGGCGGTCGTCAGCGCGACGGTACCGGTGAATCCATTGAGGCGGTTGACCGTGATCGTCACCGATCCGGATTGCCCCGGAGCGATCGTGGTGGTTGCTGCGGACACCGCGAGCGAGAAGCTGCCAGCCGGTGCGGCGGTGATCGTCACCGGCACCAGCACCGTCGCATCCGCCACGCCCGTCCCGCGTGCACGAATCGTGACGCCATCCGTGCCGACGCCGGCGCTGCTCGACGCCGTCACGGTTACGGTTGCGGTCACGGTGCTCCCCGTGAGCGATGTCGGCGACACCGTAGCGGTCACCCCATTCGGGATCCCTTCGACGGAGAGGTCCACCGCCCCCGTGAAGCCACCTGAACGAGCGAGCGTCACCGTGGCGGTGCCAGACTGGCCTTGTGTGATGCTCATGCCACCACTGCGGGTCAGGGTGATCCCACCGGTTGGCGGCGTGACCGGGGCCTCGGTCACGGTGACGGTCACAGTGGCCGTCGCTTCCGTGACGCCGGTCCCGCGCGCTCGGACGGTGAGGGTGACCGGACCCGGCGCGCGCGTGGCCGCCACCTGCACCGCCAGATTGGCCGAGGTGCTCCCGGCAGCGATCGAGGCGGTGGACAGGGTGGTGGACACTCCAGTGGGGGCCCCATCGACGACCAGATCCACCGCGCCGGAGAAGCTGCCTCCTCGCGTGATGCTGAGGGCCACGGTGGACGATTGTCCCTGCACAATGGAGACGGCGCTCGGCGTCGCAGATACGGCGAGCGTGCCCGGTGTCGGAGTGACGGGGGTGACGGGCGTGGTTGGCGTAGTCGGCGTCGTGCTGTCGCTACCGCACGCAGCAAGCAGCGCGAGCGCGACGAGCCCAGAGCGCTGGATCGTGCGCACAATTCGGAGGGAGGCAGTCATGCGCCGAACGTGCGATCGCACGGCGCGGCTCACCATCACCCGAACGTGTGATTGGCGAGGGTTACAACAGCCCCCGATTGCGAGCGACCGTGATGACGCCGGCGCGTGAACGGACACCGAGTTTGCGGTAGATCCCCTTGAGCTGCGTCTTGACCGTGTTCCCGGACACCCCGAGCACGCGCCCCACCTCCTCCACGGTCATCCCCGTGGCGATATGCTCGAGGACCACGCGCTCACGCGAGGTGAGCGGATCGTCCGGACTGGCATCCGGTTGCGCCTCACGCGTGGTGCGGCCGACCAACTCCTTCAGCAGCCGTCGTGCGATGGACGGGGACACCACCGGTTCACCACGTAGCACGGCGGCCAGGCGATACCGGATCAGCGCGATGGATTCCCCCTTCACGAGATAGCCCTGCGCGCCTGCCGCCAAAGCGCGCAGGACCTGTTCATCGTCATCGAAGACCGTGCGCACGACGCAGCTGATCGGTGGTCGACCGTGCATGTCGCAGTCCTGGGACAATTCCGCGACGAGATCGAGTCCATCGCCATCTGGCAAGGCGAGATCAATGATGGCCAGGTGCGCACGATGTCGTCGGAGCAACCGTCGCGCGTCGTGCAGCGTGGCGGCGACAAGCACGTGCGTGTCTGGAAAAATGGACAACACCTCACGGGTCTCATCGATAACGATGGGATCATCCTCGACCACGAGAACCACGCGCTCCGCTCTCAGGTCCGACACCGTCAACCACCCGCTCCAAACAGCGCGGCCGGGAGCTCAAGGCGCACTTCCGTGCCCGCTCCGTTCGTGGGCGCCTCGACCCAACAGCGTCCGCCCAGCTCCTCGGCGCGTATGCGCAGATTGGACAACCCCTGACGATCAGGGACCTGAACCGCAGGCAGCCCACGACCGTCATCCCTGAACGTCAAGCGACTTGGCGAGGTCCCATCGGCGCTGGGGGTGAACGACACCGTCACGCGTGAGGCCTGGGCATGGCGCAACACGTTGCTGGTCGCCTCTCGGAGAAATGCACCAAGCGCGATGCGCTCCCGCGCCGTCATCATGCGCTCGCCCACCGCAACGATCGGCCAATCGACCGCAATGCCGGCATCCTCCAATCGCGTGACACACTCGAAGCGTGCATCGGCCAGTACGGCATTCATGGGTGCCGGCTCGCCGCTGTCGCGCACGACGTCACGCATGGCGGCAAGCGCACGCGTGATTTCCTCGCCGACGGCCGCACGGCGTCCGGCGTCGCTGGTGTCCTCTGCCGCACGGGACTGCGCCAGCCCGCTGAGCAACGGGGAACTCACGGTATCATGCAGATCGCGCGCAATCCGTTGTCGTTCCCGCATCACGCCGGCCTCATAGGTCGCTCGACTGGCATCGGCCTGACGCAACAGGGAAACCAGTCGATCCAGCAGGCGTACATCCGATGGATCGAAGAGACGACGTCCGCCCCCGGCATACACCAGGCGGAGCGGTGGTGCACCGGCAACGGCGGGTGCGGACAGGCCGGCTCCGTCATCAAGGAGACGCGCGTGTGTGGCCGATGACGCGTCGTCCACCGTCAACGTCAAGGGTTCGAACAGTTCCTGGACGTAGGCCTGCCAGCGTAGCGCGCGCTCCTCGACCGTCGTCGCATACGACACCCCAAGCGCCCGATCCACCGTTTGTTCGATATCCAGCTTCGGGCGGTGCAGGACATGGCGCCAGACCCATTGGCGCACCGGGAGCGTGGCCAGCGCCAACATCGTGACGACGAACAGGGACCGAGCCGACGCGGCCCCCGCGAATCGCAGGAGCAGCAGATCCAAGGTCACGAACAGCGCGCACAATGCCGCCCAGAACAACACCCGCAGCGCCCACGCGTCCAATGCGAAGAGACGGTATCGCCGCATGCCGAAGGCCATGCCGAGATACGTGAGCAGAAAGAATCCCATGCCATAGGCCTGCGAGATCGGGGGCACATTGTCGAGGACGGCCGCGACCACCAGCATGCCGATAAACAGCCCCGGTCCGACCAGCAGACACATGCCGAACCACCGCAGTACCGCCCGCTCCGTTGGTACGAACGCGGCACGTCGCCATTGCACGACGGATAGCACCACGGCCCCCAGCATTTCCAAAACGAGGGGCAGGCGGGTTCCCCAATTCGGATCAGGCGCGATCCGGAAGATGTCGCTCAACCACCACAGGGTGGCGATCAGGGCCAAGGCGGGAATCCATCGTCGTGCGGCCAATGGACGGGGGTAGACGAGCAGCAGACTGCACAAGGCAATACCGAAGATCGGCGCGCCGAGATGATTGACGGCACTGATCAGTCGGAAGGGGAGTCCGGGGAGCGCCACTTCGCGTGCGCTGTAGATCGCCGCGGCATGGGAGGAGAGCATCACCCCGATGCCCGTGACGGCGAAGGCGCGCGTCGCGGCATCCTGTGGCCGCATGGCCCAGATCCACGCGCCTACGACCGTCGCGATGGACCCGACCATCAGTTGAAACCAGAAGACGAACGGCAGCGAAGAGAGCGGTCGGGTCGCGCCCGTCAGCGCTCGCCACTCACAAGCTGATCCCTCGGCATCGCACCGCGCGACGGCCACGTCTGCGCGCCGCAGCAGGGTCGCGATGCGCTGCTGCCGCGCAAAAAACGCATCCAACTCCACCCAGGTATCGAGGAAATCCGGCTCCTCGATCAGATCGGTCGGGACCAGCACGATCGTGTCCTGCGCCGTCGCCACACGATGCACGCGCATCGCATCGGGGACGTGCGGCTGCGCCATGGCAAACCAGGCGGCCCCGGCCCCTGACGCCGTGGCGATCAACACCGCCATGAGCAACCGGCGCGCCGGACTCGACTGTACACGCACAATGCGCTCCGTCAGGGCGGTGAAAAGCGGGACACGCGACAGCGCGTTACCATCGACGTAGTCGATCCTGCAGGCGCGTAGCCCATGGCGCAAGGATTGTCGTGTCCGTGTCACCCGAACGGGTGATACAAATCATGGCGTTTCGTCCCACGCGATCGTACACTTTCTGGAATTCAGCAACATCGTTCCGAGTTTATACCGCTCCACGCGTTCATCATGACGCACGCTACGCCCCACTCATGAACCTCCGCGCCATCACCATCGATGAGATCCGTGCAGCCCGTGAGCGGATCGGTTCCTTGTTCGATCCGTCACCGGCGCGCCATTACCCGCAGCTCGACGCGCTCGTCGGACACGACGTTCGGGTGGTGATCAAGCACGAGAATCACCTGCCCACGGGGAGCTTCAAGGTGCGCAACGGTGCGGCGTCCATCACGGCGCTGACCGACGACGAAGCCGCACGCGGCGTGATCGCGGCCACCACGGGCAATCATGGTTTGGGGCTCGCCTGGGCGGGTGCGGCTCGCGGTGTGTCCGTCACGATCTGTGTCCCCGAACGGAACAATCCCGAGAAGAATGCGACGATTCGCGCGCTTGGCGCGACGCTGGTCGAGGTGGGCGCTCGCTACGACGCCACCATCGCCGCCTGTCGTGAGCTCGCCGATCGCGAGGGGCGCACGTTGGTGCACTCCACGAATCACGGGCCGGTCATTGCCGGCGCCGGGACGATGACGCTGGAGTTTCTCGAGCAGGTGCCGTCACTCGACGCCGTGGTGATTGCGTTGGGGGGCGGTTCGCAGGCGGTCGGTGCGATCGCGGTGGCCAAGGCGATGAAGCCCTCACTCGAGGTGTATGCGGTGCAGAGTGTGCAGGCGTCGGCCCAGCACGACGCGTGGCATGACGGACGTGCGCGCAGCGGCGAGATGGTGCGCACCTTCGCGGAAGGGATCGCGACCGGCTCCACCTACGATCAGACCTTCGACGCACTGCGTGCCGGACTCGCCGGCTTCGTGCTCGTGACCGAAGACGATATCGCCCAAAGCGTGCGCGACCTCTGGTCCATCACGCACAATCTCGCCGAGGGCGCTGGTGCGACCGGTTTCGCCGGCCTGCGTCAGCTCGCGCCGCGACTCGCGGGCAAGACGGTGGGCGTGATCATGTGCGGCGGCAATCTCGATGCAGCGCGGGCCACGACGATTTTTTCCGGTGGGACGCCGACCGTCTAGACGAGGGCCGACTCAGGCCCGCGGGTGTGCTTGCTTATATACCTTCTTGAGTCGATCCACGCTGGTGTGCGTGTAGATCTGCGTCGTACTGATGCTCGCATGGCCGAGCAATTCCTGCACCGCGCGTAGATCGGCGCCGGCATCCACCAGATGCGTCGCGAAAGTGTGACGCAGCGAGTGGGTGGTCAGATCCCCGCCCTCGGACACGGCCCCCAGCAGCGTGCTCATGGCGTGCTGCACGGCGCGCGGTGAAATCCGGGATCCGCGTTCGCTCAGAAAGACCGCCCCACGACTGATTCGACTCCCTGCCGTCGCCACAGCGGCCAAAAGCATGTCGCGCTTCACCAGATAATTCCGCAGTGCACGCTGCGCCGGGTCGCCCAGCGGCACGATCCGCTCCTTGCGCCCCTTGCCGCGCACCTTGACCTGCTGAGACACCAGATCGAGATCACCCAAATTGATGCCGCACAGTTCGCTGAGACGCAGCCCACTGGAGTAGAACAACTCGAGCATCGCGAAATTGCGAACATCGGTGAACTCCAGGCTCTGCGCCCGCGTGGCCGCATGCTGCAGCAGGGTGTCGGCCTGCTGCCGATCGAGGTAGGCCGGCAATGTGCGGGGCAGCTTGGGGGAACCCACCGCGCGAGCGGGATTCACGTCCACCCGTTCATCGCGATGCATCCAGCGATAGAAGCTGCGCACGGCGGAGAGCTGCCGCGCGATCGACCGCTTGGCCAGCCCACGCCGCGTCAGATGCGCCATGTACCCGCGGATACTGGTACGGGAAAGCGCATTCCAGTCCCATCCGTCCACCCCATGTGTAGCAGCCAGCCACGCCGAGAACTCGCGCAGATCGCGCGTATACGCACCAACGGTATTGGCCGACAGGTCGCGTTCCTTCTCGATGTACCGGAGAAACTCCGCGATCTCGGTGGGGAGCGGCACGTCGGCAGTCGACGCGTCGTCGAGACTCACGCCACCGTCACCGGTGCGATCCCCGACTCGGCGCGCCAGGCCTCCAGCGCCTGCAGAGCGCGTTCGGCAAACAGCTCGCGCTTTTTCACCTTATCCTTGAGCAGCTTTGCCGGCACGTCCGCCAATTCGTCGAGCAAACCGAAATTGGCGTTCATCGGCTGGAAGTGCTTCGGATCGGCCTCACGGAGGTAGCGATAGAGCGCGCCGAGCATGGTGGTGGGCGGCGGAATCACCGGCGCATCGCCGGCCAGCATGCGCGACAAATTGATCCCGGCCAACAGCCCGGTCGCGCTGCTCTCCGTGTACCCCTCAACCCCGGTGATCTGCCCCGCAAAGAATACCGAGGACGCATCGCGCAATGAGAGATGCGGCGACAGCGCCGCCGGTGCGTTCACGTACGAATTGCGATGGATGCTGCCGAAGCGCAGGAACTCCGCGTCGGCCAATCCGGGAATCATGCGGAACACGCGCGCCTGCTCGGGGATGCGCAGTCGCGTCTGGAAGCCGACCAAGTTCCACATGCGCCCGCCGCGATCCTCCATGCGGAGCTGCGCGACAGCCCACGGCTTCCGGTCAGCACGCGGGTCGCGCAGGCCGATCGGCTTCATCGGTCCGAAGCGGAGCGACTCGCGACCACGCCGCGCCATCTCCTCGACGGGCATGCACCCTTCGAAGTACGGAACAGCATCGAACTCGTGCGCGGTGAACTGATCGGCCGTGGTGAGCGCGTCGATGAACGCCTCGTACTCATCCTTCGTGAACGGGCAGTTCAGGTACGCGCCTTCCTCACTCGCGCCGTCCATCGTTTCCTTACCCCACCGTGAAGCGCGGAAGGCAATCGACTGATCGACCGATTCGATGGACACCACCGGCGCGATGGCATCATAGAACGCCAATGACTCCACGCCGAGTCGCGTGCGAATGGCCTCCGCGAGGGCATCACTGGTAAGCGGCCCGGTGGCGATGATCCCCTGGTCGGGGAGCGCAGTGACTTCCTCGCGTGTCACCGTGATGCGCGGATGCGCATGCAGGCGCGTATGCACCGCCTGCGCAAACAGCTCGCGGTCGACAGTCAGCGCGCTCCCGCCCGGCACGCGCGCTTCATCGGCACAGGTGAGGATCAGCGATCCCAACGCGCGCATCTCGGCCTTGAGCAGCCCGTGCGCGTTGGTGGTTTCGGTGCTCTTGAAGGTATTCGAGCAGACCAGTTCACCGAGGCGATCGGTCTTGTGCGCCGCGGTTGACCGCACCGGCCGCATCTCGTGCATGGTGACGTCATGGCCGCGCTCCGCCAACTGCCAGGCGGCCTCCGAACCGGCGAGGCCACCTCCCACGATCGTGATCACGCGACCTCGGCCACGTCCTCGGCCGGCGACGCCACATCCCACTCGTTCGCACACTTGAGACACTTCCGGAACGACCCACGCGTCTTGTTACTCTTCGACTCGGCCCCAACGTAGCCGCAGTCGGGGCACGCGTCGGCCACGGGCTTATCCCACACAACGAAGTCGCAATTGGGATAGTTCTCGCAACCGTAGAAGGCCTTCCCGCGCTTCTTCGAGCGACGTTCGGCGATCTCGCCGCCATCCTTGGGACACATGACGCCCGTCGGCATGGAGCGCGTCCCGCGGCACTTCGGAAACTTGCTGCAGCCGAGGAAGTCACCGGAGCGGCCGTGCCGTACGACCATCGGCTCGCCGCACTCCTGGCACTTGTACTTCGTGAGTTCGGCGGGCTTCTTCTCGCCCTTGATCGGGCGCGTGTACTTGCACTGCTTCGGGTGGTTTTCGCAGGCCACGAAGGGGCCGAAGAAACCACCCTTCGGTACGAGACGACCTCCGCAGTCCGGGCACTTCTCGGTTGCGAGCCCTGACAGATCGTGTGCCTCGCCGATGAGGAGATCGAGATCGTTGTCGTTGAGCGTCCGCTGGAAGGGCGTCCAGAAGTCGCCCAGCGCGCGCACCCAATCGATCTCGCCTTCGGCGATCTTGTCGAGCTCCTCTTCCATCTGCGCCGTGAAACTGACGTTGAAGATGTCAGGGAACTTCTTCACCATCACCTTTTCGACGGTCTCGCCAAGTGGCGTGGGGAAGAATCGGCGCTGCTCGAGCAGGACATAGCGCCGCTCGGCCAACACGGAAATGATCGACGCGTACGTGGACGGACGCCCGATGCTGAGGCGCTCGAGTTCCTTCACCAGCGACGCTTCGGAGAAACGCGGCGGCGGCTCGGTGAAATGCTGCGTCGGCGTGATCGCCTTCACGGGCACCTGCTCGCCTTCTTCAAGGACGGGCAGTGCCTGTTCATCTTCGAGTGCCTTGCTGTCCCCCTCTTCCCGCGCTTCGCGGTAAAGTGCCAGAAAGCCCTGGAACTTCACCACGGAGCCGGTGGCGCGGAACAGATACCGCCGTTCCTGCACCGGGATGTCGAAGTCCACCGTGGTGGTATCGAAGATCGCCGGCGCCATCTGCGACGCCATGAAGCGCTGCCAGATGAGCTGATAAAGCTTGAACTGATCGGCCGTGAGGTACTTCTGAATCGCCTCGGGACGGCGCGACGGATCGGTGGGACGCACGCCTTCATGCGCGTCCTGCGCGTTGGCCTTGCCGCTCGGGTACAGCTGGGGCTGTGCGGCCAGAAACGCGTCACCGAACTGCGCCCGCAGTGTATCGCGTGCACTCGCTGCCGCATCCTCGGAGACGCGCGTCGAGTCCGTACGCATGTAGGTGATGAGACCCGTGGCTCCATCGATACCGACATCGATGCCTTCGTACAGGTCCTGAGCAAGACGCATCGTACGCTTCGAGCCGAAGCCCAGTTTCTTCGCCGCTTCCTGCTGCAGCGTGGACGTGGTGAACGGCGCCGCCGGATTCTTGCGCCGCTCACGCCGCTTCACCTCGGTCACGGTGAACTGCGTGCGGCCCTTGAGATCAGCCAGAATCCGCTCGGCGTCCGCTCCCGTCGGGATCTCCGGCTTGCGCCCATCCACCTGATGCAGCTTGGCGCTGAACGGCTGCGCGCCCTTCTGCAGATCGGCCGCGATGCTCCAGTACTCGACAGGCGTGAACGCGCGGATCTCGCGCTCACGCTCGACGATCAGACGCAGCGCCACCGTCTGCACACGACCGGCGGAGAGCCCCTTCTTCACCGTCTTCCAGAGTACCGGGCTCGCCTTGTAGCCCACGAGCCGATCGAGCACACGACGGGCCTGCTGGGCTTCAACCTTCTTGTTGTCGATCTCCATGGGGCGCGCCATCGACTTCTGCACGGCGTCCTTGGTGATCTCGTGGAACATCACGCGACGGATCGGCGCCGTCACGGCGTGCCGTTTCGGTTGCGTGAAGTACTGCTCGACGTGCCATCCGATCGCTTCGCCTTCACGATCAGGGTCGGTGGCGATGAAAATCTCGCGCGCGCCCTTGGCGATCTTCTTGAGATCGGTGAGGATGTCTTCCTTCCCCTCGATCGTCACGTATTCGGGCGCAAAGCCGTGATCCACGTCGATGCCCAGCTTCTTGGCGGGCAGATCGCGCACATGACCGACGGTGGCGCGGACGGTATAGCCGCGCCCGAGATACTTGCCGATGGTCTTCGCCTTGGCGGGCGACTCGACGATCACGAGCGAGGTCCCGCCGGCCGGCGCAGCCTCGAGTGCCTCGTACGTGTCCTCGACGACGGCTCGCGCCGCGGTCTTGCGCGCGGTTTTCTTCGCCGCCGTTTTTGCGGCGACTTTCTTCGCTGCCGCCTTCTTGGCCGGCGCCTTTTTTGCCGCGGTCTTGGCGGTTGCCGTTCGCGCGGTCTTCGATGCTGCCTTCTTGATGGCCATCAGGTCAGTGTATCAGGGGGCGCTCGCCAATCATGGCGCCATCATCGACCCCGACGTCATCCGCGAGCGCGCGGATATCCGCCAGGCTGATGCGGCCGTCGACATGAACCAGCGCGCGCTCCACCAGGTGTTCGAAGTCGTTGAGGCTCACCGCCCCGGATCCTTGGAGCATCAGCAGATACCCCCAGGCATCGGGAGAGAACCGCCCGCGTTCATGAGGCCCCTGCACTCGCAACGGCATGTCACGCGGCGCGACACCGGCGCCCCAACCAGCAGACGGCACAGGATCGCGATACAGGAGGGAAAGGATCTCACCAATTTGACGCCGGTCATATCCCTGCGACGACAGGTACGCCTCGACCTCCACCACATCGGTGTCAGCCGCAAACCGCTCCCGCAAATCCGCAATGACCGGTGTCCAACGTTCGTCCATCTCCTAACCTAGCGCCGATTGGCCATCGCGGGCAAGCGCCGCTACAAATTCCACAAGTCGTTGTGAATCAAAGGTTTCCGCGTCAATCACCACGTCGGCACCTTTATATAAGGGGCCCCGCTGATCCATCAGCTGCTGCAGCCGTGCCCCCGGGTCCTCGCTCGCCAGCAGCGGTCGGACATTCCGCGATCGGCGCAGGCGCCTCAGCGATTCGGCCACACTGACACGCAGGTACACGAGCAGTGCGGGCGGGCGCAGCATATCGACCACGCCGACATTCGTGATCCATCCGCCACCGGGTGCCAGAATCATCGGGGAGGCCCCCGCCAGCTCTCGTGTCAGCGCGACCTCCTCCTCGCGGAAGGCGGCCTCTCCCCGCGTCTCGAAGATGGCCGAGACCGACATCCCGGTCCGACGCACGATCTCCTGATCGAAATCCAGGAACGGACGATCGACGAGTCGGGCAACCGCTCGCCCCACCGTCGACTTTCCCGAGCCGGGAAGCCCCACCAGCACCAGGTGACCATGCAGCGGCATGTGCGACAACGCGATGGCGGAACGTCGTGCGTTTAGCCGACGCGCTCGTCGAGTCGGGCGAGATACGCCCGGAGGTTCCGTTGCACCTCGCCAAGCGAATCGCCACCGACCTTTTCGAGCAGGGCATCCGCCAGGACGAATGCCGCCATCGCCTCAGCGATCACGCCCATCGCCGGCACCGCGGTGACATCGCTGCGCTCGGCGACGGCCTGTGCGGCCTCGCCCGTCGCCACATCGACCGTGTCCAGAGGACGCATGAGCGTGGAGATCGGCTTCATGGCCACGCGAATGACCAGCGGCTCCCCCGTGGTCATGCCGCCCTCCGTGCCCCCCGCGCGATTGCTGCGGCGGCGCACATGTCCCGTACGCGTGTTGCCCGGCGCCGCCTCGATTTCGTCGTGGACCTCCGCCCCGGTGCGACGCGCCGTCTCGAAGCCCAGCCCGATCTCCACCCCCTTCACGGCGGGAATCGACAGCATCGCCTGCCCGAGACGACCATCGAGCCGGCGATCCCACGACACATGCGAACCGAGGCCGACCGGTAATCCGGTCACGACCACCTCGCAGATTCCACCGAGGGTGTTGCCCGCCCGCTTGGCCTCGTCAATGCGAGCGATCATGGCCGCCTCGGCGTGAGGATCCAGCGTGCGCAGCGGCGACATGTCGGCTGCCGCGTTCAAATCCTCTGGAAGCACATCGGGGCGCGCGGCATCGAGGCCGCCAAGATGCACGAGATGCGATCCGATCTGTACACCGACTTCGCGCAGCAATACGCGACAGACCGCCCCAGCGGCCACGCGGGCCGTGGTTTCCCTCGCGGATGCGCGTTCGAGAATGTCGCGCGCGTCCGTGCGATCGTACTTGAGCACGCCCGTGAGATCGGCATGCCCTGGTCGCACCCGGGTCACGTGGCGCTTGCGTGGGCCCGTGTCATCATCGGGACGCGGGGCGGGATCCATGATCTCGACCCAGTTCTTCCAATCGCTGTTGCGAATCATCATCGCGATGGGCGAACCGATCGACTCGCCGCCGCGCACCCCAGAGAGCCATTCGATGCGGTCGGTCTCGATCTGCATGCGCCGTCCGCGCCCGTACCCCTGTTGGCGGCGGGCGAGCTCGCCATTCACATCATCGGCAAGCAGCGGAACGCCGGCAGGAAGCCCTTCGAGGATCGACACGAGGGCGGGACCGTGCGACTCGCCGGCGGTGGTGAAGCGGAGACGAGCGTTCATGGTCAGAACGTAATACCGTCACGCCACCCCTGTCGCCCGTACATACCTACGGCGGAGGACCACCCGTGGCGGAAACGACGACGGGCTCCCCCAGGGAGCCCGTCGATGGCTTCATCCAACTGTGCCCACGCCCGAACCGCTTACTGGCAGGTCGTGGTGAAAGTGTCCGCCAACGCGACGACCGTGACACCGCGCCGAGTGGCTCCGACCAATACCAGCTGGCCATTCGGCCGTACCGTCGCGCGCACCGGACCAATGATCGGCTCGCGGATCGCGACCTGGGCAATGCGTCGGTAGCAGTGCGTATCGAACACGTCGATGACCGGCTCGCTGGACGCCACGAAGCTGAGGCGGGCCCGGAGGTTGGCCATGTTCGTGCCGGCATTGAGCGGATGGAAATCGAGCCCTCCGAGCCCCGACCGCGACTCGAGAATTCCCTGCAGACGGAGCGTCCGATCGAGCAGGTACGTCGAGTCCCCCTTCACGGCGCTGAGCTCACCGTCGAAGTTGATGCCAACCCCTTCCACGCGACTGAAACTGTTCGCGATGAAGTCCGTGACATCGCCAGCGCGCGAGACCCCGCGATCGATCACGGGGACGGGCCACGTGAGATCGAAACCGGCCGTCGCGTCGTAATTCAGCACGCGGCTCCCCAGGACCGCCCCACCTTCCGCGAACACCGCGCGACGGAAGTTACCCGAGTTGCGCACGAAGGTCGTGTCGCGGAACGCGAGGGCATCGAGTCGCACCACCAGGGCCTGACGCAGCGTATCGAACGGCACGATCGTCGAGTCGGCACCAACCCCGTTGGCAGCATAGCGCTGTACCTCGAGGGTATCCGCCGACGCCTCGTTCATGCCCAGCGCATGCTCGAAGAAGAGATGACTTGACCGACGCGTGAGATTCTCCCAGCGCAGGGTCCCCTTCGAGGCAAATGGGCCACTCTGGCCTGGCGTCGGTGTGGTCGAATAGACGGCCATCACGTCCTGGCACGGTGACCCCGCCGTTGTTCCCCCCGTGCACGTCGCGGCGAGATACTGCGGGCGATCCGAGAAGTCATACATCACCCGCTTGATCGTCGACGGCTTCGTGCTGTCACCCTTCGTGAACGAGACCTTGTAGGCGATCAGGTTCGGCAGGGCGTAGCGGAAGACTTCACGCCCCGTCCCACCGGCAAGGAGGTCGACATAACTGAGGTTCGTCCCACCGGAATTCGCGACGAGAATCGTGTCCCCCACATCGCCATCACGCGAACGCGGCCAGGCGGCCAACCCCCACGGGCGCGATCCCACCGCGATCGGCGCGCGGAACGAGGAGTCGGCCAGATTGTAGACCTCGAGCCAGTTCCGATCGATGTTCGAGAGATACAGCCGATCCGCACGCGGCATGTAGATGGCATCGGCTACGCGTCCACCTTGCGGCAGCGCGCTGGTGTACCCCGCCACGACGATCGTGGTGTCCTGCCGAACCGTCCCCGAGGGGAAACGGGCCTGATCCCGACGGTTGCCAGCGTTGCGCGCGAAGCCGGTCACGAAAACCGACGTCGGGTAGGACGGCACAGGCACGCGCATGCGGAACCTGCGCGAGAAGGTCGTGAAGCCACCAGTGGTGGACACCGAATCCGACGCCAGGAGTTGCCCCGCCGCGTTGCGGACCTCGAAGCCGAGGACGCTGATGCCGACCGGATCGGTGGCCTCGACGAACACCGAGTCCACCATTTCCACGCGGGAGGGCGTGACGGTGCGGACTACAGGCAGCGTCGTGACGCCGCTTGGGAGGAGTACGGCGTAAGACACCGGCGTCCCGATCACGCGTTGATCGAGGGAATCCACAATGAACGGCGTCACCGTCATGGTCGCGCCCTTCACCGTGTCCGGCACCACCAGCGTATCGAACGCCACGATGGAATCGGGGAACGGCGACCGATAGGTCACCGAGTCCGTGACGGTGTAGGCCCCCGTGATCTGGTAGCCCACGATCCGGACCTTGTAGCGCGCCTTGCCACTCAGCGACACGATCAAGGCCTTGCCGACGACGACGGGCGATGCCGCGACCGGGCTCAGGACGGCAGCGACCGGTGGCTGCAGATTGCCGATCGTGAGGGTCGTGCGGGCCGTATCGGACAGATTCCCGGCTCCATCCGTGGCAATCGTCAGCGCCGTCACCGTGCCGCCGATGGGCGCAGTGCGCGGCACCCGTACCGCGACATCGAGCGCGAGTGTCGTTACGGTCGTGTTGAAGACCGTGTCATAGGTCGCCGTCAGCCCGCCGGAAAAGACCACACGGATCTTCTTGAGACCCATGTTATCCGTCGCGCTCACCTTGATGCCAAGGAGCGAGTCCGCGACGTAGTTGCCGGCCGTCGCCGACACACGCGGTCGCACCTCATCTCGAAATGGCGGATCAAGCAATTCGTCGCCGGTACAGGCGCCGAGCAGGACCGCCCCCACCGTGGCCGTCAGGCGCGCGAGGCGCCATGACAGCCCGTGAGTGACCACGGAAGTATGCGTGAAAACCATGGGCGTCGTCCTGGACTCAGCGACCCGGCGGCGGCGTAACGCCTTCGTCGAGGATGTGCGGCGTGACCAGAATGAGGAGATCACGCTTGGTTTCATTCTTGCTGTTCTGCGAGAAGAGGCGTCCGATGAATGGCAGGTCCATCAGAATGGGGATGCCACTGCGGAACCGGGTGGTTTCGGTCACCGTCAATCCGCCGATCACGGCGGCCTCACCGTCAGCCACCAGCACCTGCGACTCGGCACGCTGCCGGTTGAAGATCACGCCGACGTCGGTGGCGCCAAGTTCGGCGCTCGAGTTCTCGGCCTTGATGTTCAGCAGCACCATCTTGTTGTTGGTGATCTGCGGCGTGACCGACAATTTGATGCCCGCTTCTTCCTTGGAAACGGCCGCCCGCGGAAAGAAGGCTGCGGCGTTGGGTGCCCCGCCGGCTCCACCGCCGGCACCGCCGCCGCCGCCGGCGGCGCCACCCGCACCCTGACCGCCCGCGTCGATGACGCGGATGGGAATTTCCTGACCGACAAAGATTTCCGCACTCCGATTATTCAGGATCGTGATGCTCGGCTCGGACTGTACATCGGCCAGCGATGACGTCTGCAGCGCGTTCAGGAAGGCCGTGAGCTGATAGCGGCCGAGGGCCGTGCTGTAGATCAGGTTGAGCGCGTTGGGCTTGATCGCGTTGTTCGCGTTGGCGATGCCGGAGATGGCATTGCCGCCGAGGGCAATGCGCGCCGGGCCCTGGAACGGTGTCCCGCCACCGGTAGCATCGGGCACCCCGTCCCCGTCCGTATCGACCGGCTGCAGGGTCTGCGGGTCGGTGCGCGGCACCAACTGCTGGAAGAACTGCTTGTTGCCCGTACCGAGGTCGTAGGCGAGACCGATGTCCTGGATGCCGGTGCGATTCACGAACACGATCTTGGCCTTGATCGCGACCTGCGGCGTCCGCACGTCCAGCTGCTGGATACGCGCGATGATCTCGGGGAGGCGCGACGGGACGTCGCTGATGATCAGTTTATTCGTGGCGCTGTCGGCCGTGACCGTGCCACGCACGACACACCCCTGCCCGCCATCAGTCGACCGGTTGGATTGGTTGGTCATGGCCGTCCCCCCAACGAGATCCCGACCCGTCTGCGCGGTCGCGAACCCGGTGCAGTCTCTGGCGAGCAGCGCGGAGACGGTGGCCCGGAGCGCCGTGGCCTTGGCATAGTTGATGTCCAGGACCTGCGTCACCAACGGCTCGAGTGCCTGATTGGCGGCGAGCCGCTCATAGCTGTCGACCGTAATGATGCCGGCGGCATCTTCGTTGGCCGCCAACCCCTGCGCTTGCAGAATCGCCTGCAGCGCGACGTCCCACGGCTTGTCGACGATATCGGCGGTCACCGTACCCGTCACGTTCTTGCCGAGAATGATGTTGCGTCCCGAGAAGGACGCGAACGTGGCGACTACATCGGCGATATCGTTGCCGTCGAAGGACACCGTGATGCGCGGCTTCGCGCGCGGCTGACGCGCTGCCGCTGACGACTCGCGGGCCGTGGTCGGACGCGTGTCGCGCGGCGTCAACGGTTCCGTGTTGGCGGCAATCTGCGGATCGCGTGATACCGGGGCAGCCGTCTCCTCCACCGATCCGGCCGGCGACGTCACCGTCTCATCGGGGGCAATGCTTGGCGGGATGATCGTGGCGCGTGCGGTCCGTGCAGGGAAGACCACGCCCGATGTGGACACCCACCGATCGAAGGCGGTACCCGGTGCGTCGAAGAGGACGCGGATCTGCCCACCGTCACGTTCCACCGTGAAGCTGGACGTACCGTCCAGCTCGATCACGACGCGCGCGGTATCCGGCTTGAACTGCGCCACCCGCAGCTGACGGACTGGCCCCCGGGTCCGGCCGTCGTAGACAAAGCGTCCGGCCAGATCGGCCGCGCCAAAGTCCACCACCAGCCGGGTCGGATTGGTCAGCAGGAAATGGCGCACCGGGACGCTCGTATCGACGGCGATCGCGATCGTCGGCCCAGCGGTCGTCGACGCAATTTCGACGGCCCGGATCCGTCCGCGAATCGGGCTGCGCGTGACCCGTGCTCCCGCCTGTGGCATCGCCACGGCGTAGACGTCCGCACCCTGCGGCGTCTTCACGGAGTGTCCCTCGGCGCCCGCCCATGCCAGGAACGCGGCCATTACGGCGGCGGTCGTCGGTCCCATCATCGATTCCTCACTTTCGTCGTATCACTGCCCTGCAGCAGTGTTTCCTGCCGATTGAAGCCGTACTCCTGAATCGTGAACTGCACGGCCTTCTGGCGAATGGCGCTGACGCGCATGCGCCCAAGCTGCTGACCGACCCGGACGCGGTACTGCTGCCGGGTATTGATGTCCCGCAGAATGGCGACCGAATTGACCCCGGCGGGATCGTACGCCACGGTCATGAGCCGCAGGTCGCTCAACAGCGGTCGAATGGCACTGCTGTTCATGAGCGACTTGTACGGATCGCGGCGCCCAGCCCCATTGTACGTGAAGACTTCACGCTCCATGGTGATTTCCGTCGGCATCACCGGCTTCCCTCGCGGGCGTCGCGGTGTGGTGGTGTCAACCGCCGAGGCACTGGCGTTGGTGGGCATCGCCTGCGTCTGCTCGCGCAACGACTGGGCCGAGACGGGCTCTCCGGTCACCAAGGGAGCCAATCCCAACACGAACCCTGTGATCACGCGGCGGATCATGACTTCGACTCCGGCGCTGGGGCAGGCTGCGTGCGTTCGACGTACGTCTGCAACAGGATGGTGGCCACCAGTTGATCCGTCGTCGCGGCGCGCACACCGGTGCGCTGCCCGGCCGTCCCCGGGGCCAACGAGAGGTTCACGGGGGCCACGATGCGCGCCAGCGACCCGACATTCGCCAGGAACGCGCCGATCTCGTGATACTGCCCGAGGATCGTGATGGCGTAGCGATGCGTATCAAAATGCGACCCGGCAATCACCGGCTGCGGGGTAACGCCCCCGACGTCCAATCCGGCCCGGCGCGCGGCCGTACTGACTTCTTCCAGCAACGCCGGCACTTCATTGGCCGTCGGGACGAGGCGGCGCATGACGATCATGGCCGAGCGCGTCTTGGCGGCTTCGATGCGAACAGTTTCAAGACTGCCGGTCGCGAACTGGCGCGCATAGCGCGCATTCAGGTCCTCGAGACCGACGACACGTTCCGTCTGGGTATCCAACTCGAGCGTCTTGGCGGCATACGGGTACATGTAGTACCACGCCGCCCCACCGATCGCGGCGATGCCGAGAAGGAGCTTGAGTTGATCGCGCTGATTGGATGGGAGAAGTGCCATGGAAAACTCAGCGCACGGGGATGATCAGGGGCGACGTCTGGACGACGCCTGGCGGCGGCGTCTCAAACTGGGCCGTCAGCTCGAACTGCGTGACGTCCTTACCATCCACGATCACGATTTCCGACTTCGTGAGTGCCACCGCCTGCACAAAGGGCGACCCTTCGAGCTGGCGCATGAATAGTGTCAATGCTTGAATGTCGACCGTCTGCCCCACGAGCTTGAACGCGAGAGGCGGCGCAGGAGGGACCGCCGCAGCCGCGCTGCCTTTCGCGGCGCCCGCGTCCGGCTTGGCCGCCGTTGTATCCACGGCCGGCGCCTCGGGCGGCGCACTGGTCTGCTCGACGAGGGTAATCCACGTATACGCGGGGAGCGCGCGACTGACTTCATCGAGAATGTGCGACCACGTGTACCGCGTCTCATCGATGGAACGGATGACCGCCAATTGCCGCTGCACCGAATCGCGCTCGGCCTGCAGCCGAAGCTGCTGGTCGAGTGCTTTCGCGTAGCGGGTCGAATCGCGAATGGCGACCTCGAGCCGCCCGTCCAATTCGGTGGTCCGTGTACGCTGGGTGGTGTAGAGCGCGCCGGTCGCGGCGAGCGCGATCACGACCGCAGCACCGGCAAACAGCAGCCACGGATCACGGACTGATGCCAGGAGCGCCTCGACGGCTGCCTTGGCATCAAGACTGTCCAGTGAGCCGAACGCCGGTCGTTTCCGTCGCCCACCCGGGAGCAAGTTGATTTCAAGCATTCGGGCGCATGCCTCAGGCAGCCGACCGAAGGGCGAGTCCGATGGGCAACATCAACATCGGCGCCACTTCATCAAGGGAGAAAAACTCGAGCGCCCCGTCGCGGACGGCCAGACGCGCAAAGGCATTGGCCGGCTCCACGGGGATATGCAGCCGCTCAGCCAACCAGGGTAACAGCCCCGGGATGCGCGAGCCGCCACCGCAGGCATAGACCAGGCGCACCTGCGCGAAGGATCGATTCGCACTGGAGAGGAACGTCGCCGCGCGCTCCATGCCCACGGCGATCTCTTCTCCACGAGAAATGAGGATGCCATCGAGCGCGGGATTCGTGCGCGTGTTCCGCAGCATATCCTCGGCGTCTTCCGATGTCAGTCCTTGTTCACGCTGCAGATCCTCGCGGAATCGGCGCGTCCCGATCACCAGGTCGCGCGTGAGGACCGGCACGCCATCTTCGAGGATGTTCAGGTTGGTGACTTCGTTGCCGATGTTGAGCAGCGCCACCGTCCCGGACATGGCGTCCGGATAGTTACGCTCGAAGGCATTGTGCAAGGCAAACGCATCCACGTCGATGATCGTGGGCGGCGCCCCGGCATCGGTGAGCAGCTGACTCTTGGCTTCAACCAGATCCCGCTTGGCCGCGACCAGCAGCACATTCATGTCCAAGCCGTCCGCTTCGGGATCGAGAATCTGGAAATCGATCTCGACCGACTCCATGTCGAACGGCACATGCTGCTCGGCTTCCCAGCGCATCAGCTCGCGCGCCTGCTGCTCCTTGACGCGCTCCATGGTGATTTTCTTCACAATGACGTCACGCCCGCCAACAGCGGCCACGATGTCTCGCGTCTTCACGCCGGTTGCCGAGAGCGTCTGGCGAATCGCGTCCACCACAATCTCGTGGTCCATGACCTCCCCTTCGACAATGGCGCTGTCGGCAAGCGGCGTCATGACCACCTTGGTCAATTCCGGGATGGACCCACTGTGATCGATGACGGCCGCTTTCACAAAGCCGGAACCGACGTCGAGCCCGATGGTGATTTTTTTGCGGCCGAAGAGCGCCATGGGTACACGAGTTCACAGTGGAGGGCCTGACCAGCCACGCTTCCGCGCCTGGTAAGCACGGGCTCGGACCGGTCCTGCCACATCGAACATTCCAAAGCTGAAACGACTGGCTTCAAGCGAAGTAACGGCGGAGAGGGGGCAAACCTTGACCCCCGGTACCAGCCGCGTGACAGCTGACAACACGACGCGAGGCATGAGGGTAAGGTACCGGCCATCTGGACGATACGTAACACGTGGGCGTCAAGGCGGCCCCACCGAGGGCCAGTGCCGGAGGTGAAACGGCGCCCGGCGCGGTACCGCAACAAAGGCCAGCGCTTCCTCGAGCGCTATCCGATCGGCGTGCACATCGAGGCAGGACACGTCTACCAGCGGGGCGCTCTTTTCCGTGACGTGGATGAGGCCTCCCTGGACCATGATGCCCCCAGCCGCGCAGTCGATGGCACCGCGTATCACGAGTAATCCACGGACCCGCATCGGGCGCTGCACATGGAGGTCGCCCTGAACGACGGCCAACCCGGCGAAGTCCGTGGGCCCTCCAGCGAACCGATCCGCCGGTCCGTGGAACAACGCCCACTGGCTCGTCGCCGCCTCCGTGGGTCGCTGGGACCGCGCCCGCTCGGTGATCGTGGCCATGACGGACCACCGTGTCGA
>Ga0315902_10004222_pt1 | contig 20940 bp, 11 predicted proteins | sample LakEriMetagenome_9_FD_203523 | JGI IMG/M metagenome (GOLD analysis project Ga0315902, IMG submission 203523) | Freshwater fungal communities from buoy surface, Lake Erie, Ohio, United States - Buoy 12 MA117 | ecosystem: Environmental > Aquatic > Freshwater > Lake > Lake biofilm | place: USA... | reverse complement strand
ACGACCGCAGCTCCCTTGCCACCCAGTTCCAATTTGACTGGTACTAGATTTCGTCCGCACGATTCTGCTATCAGCCGCCCCACTTCGGGCGACCCAGTGAACGACATTCGCTGCAGCTTGGGATTGCTGGAGAGCGCTGCTCCGGCGACGGGGCCAAGTCCTGGGACGATATTGATGATGCCGTCGGGAATCCCCGCCTTCTTTGCGACCTGCCCTAGGAAGAGAGCCGATAAGGGGGTGTCTTCCGCCGGCTTGATGACCACCGAATTCCCAGCGGCCAGGGCTGGGGCGATTCCCCATCCGATGAGAAGAAAGGGGAAGTTCCAGGGGAAGATGAATCCACAGGCACCCCAAGGGTGTTTGCTGGTCCACGCTTCGTGTCCTTTGACTGCCAGAGTCGATCGCATACGGATGTGCTGCGAGAGATCGGCAAAGTAACGCATGGTATCGACAAAGTTGCCGACATCGCCGAGCGCTTGGGCATAGATTTTTCCAGCGTCCAGCGATTCGATCTGTGCAAAGTCTTCTTTCTGCGCGTCGACGGCATCGGCCAATCGGTGGATCAGGGCACTGCGGTCGTTCGGGGAAAGCTTGGCCCATGCACGCTGTTTGAAGGCGAGGTCCGCAACATCGACGGTGCGATCGACATCTTCCTTGCTAAAGGCCGAGACGACCGCGATGGGGCTTCCGGAACCAGGGTCGTGAGTTGTGAAGGTGGCTCCCGCCGTTCCCTTCACCCAACCTCCATCGACCCAACCAGCGATCTCTCCCGACTCCAAGAACTGGCGGACAGCAGGTCGCAGGGAGATGTTCTTCGGCGAATGGTTCATGGCAAATTTCCTCGACGGTTTGCGTGCTTGGAATCCCTCGAACGGACGTCGAGGGATTTGCGGCCGGCATCGATCGCCGACTCGGTTCAACCCATCTGAATTGTATCGCCGTTTCCCCGGGTCCAGGTAGAACCCTGACGCTGCTACAATCAAATAACCGATTCTGCCTCACCGTTTTCGTCGCTGGACTCCCATGCGATTCCACCCGAGAAGCGACCACTGCCTGGCACATGAAAGGACGCGATGGTCGATCATAGATCGGGGATGCCCCCAGTGGAGGAACGCCTTACCTACCGCGGATGGTGCGTGGCCGAATCGCTGCTTTTGGTGGGATCTGCTTTCCTCTTCTCCAGCATGCTTTTCGGTTGGATTGCCTCGTCGGATGGAGGATTATCGCCTTCGGCGGTGGGGGCTGGTACCGTTGGGATCCTGGCGATGGCGGCAGGCTTGCTGATGCATCCAACAACCCGTCCCTTCAGCTTTGCTACTTGGGTAGTGGCCAGCGTTGCGCTGGCCTTGATCAGGCCAGACTGGTTTCTAGAGTTCCTTGGAAAGCCATCCAAGCAATGGCTGACACCCTTGATCCAAATCGCCATGCTGGGAATGGGAGCGACATTGACGCTGGCCGATTTTGCTCGGATCCTCAAGATGCCACATGGGATCGCGATCGGCATGCTGCTACAGTTCGGCATCATGCCGCTGCTTGGATTTAGTCTGGCCAAGGCTTTTCAGTTGCCTGCGGAAATCGCGGCGGGAGTGATTCTGGTCGGAAGCTGTCCTGGAGGAGTGGCATCCAATGTGATTACATTTCTGGCAGGTGGTGACGTCGCCTTCTCGGTGACCCTGACCGCTTGCTCTACCCTCCTGTCGCCCCTGATGACCCCCTGGTGGATGAATACGCTGGCGGGCAAACTCATTCCGGTTCCCGTGATGGCGATGATGCAGCAAATCCTGTGGACCGTGCTGGCGCCGGTTGCTGCAGGTCTCGTGATTAGCGTTCTGATGCAATACGCACCGAGATACAAAGCGATCGTCGATCGATGGATGACCCGTCTGGCGATGGCGGCCATCTGCATCGTCTGCGCTATCATCGCCGCCGACTCCCAAAGCTCGCTCAAGCAGGTTGGGCTCGCCCTGCTGGTGGTCGTCCTACTGCACAACAACCTTGGGTATCTGCTCGGTTACTGGGGTGCCCGACTTTCCGGCATGCCGGAAACGCAGTGCCGCACCATCGCGATCGAAGTGGGACTTCAAAATGGTGGCATGGCGGCAGCGCTGGCCAATCACCCTCTAAAGAGCGCGGCGGCCGCCGTAGCCCCGGCACTCTTCGCCCCGATCATGAATGTCTCCGGTTCCATCCTAGCGATGTACTGGAGGAAACGTCCCATCGCCCCAAATGCACCCGATTCAACGGCTACATGAACCCAGCGGGAGATCGCCACAATGGCCCCAACGACGCTTTATGATTTCCAATGTCCGTCGATCGATGGCACGCTTGTGGACATGAAGGAACTGAAGGGGAAAGTGGTCCTGGTCGTCAACACAGCCAGCCAATGCGCGCTGACGCCGCAGTACCGATCACTGGAGGAGCTATACCAACGCTACAAGGATCGTGGACTGGTGATCCTTGGATTTCCTTGCAATCAGTTTGGTGCTCAGGAGCCAGGCAGCGAAGAGGAAATCCAGCAGTTCTGCGACCGGAAGTACCGCATCACCTTTCCGATGTTTTCCAAAATCGACGTTTTTGGACCCCAGCAATCGCCGCTCTATGCGTGGCTGACCAAGACCAAGCCCGGTTGGTTTGGCATCCAAAAAATCCTCTGGAACTTCACGAAGTTTCTGATCGACCGCAACGGACAGGTCGTCGGTCGTTTTGGTCCAGGTTATCCTCCAAGTTGGCTGGTCCGTCGCATCGAACAATCGCTGGATACCACGCCGGCTTCCTGACAAACTGCGACTTGGCAATCGGGAGTTGGAGCACGGGCAAGCGGTGGGAAGGCTTGGTTCTACCGAACCTTGCTTCGATAGTTTGCAAGATGCGGCGATGAAGATGGAAGGACAAAACCATGGTAGGCGCATTGGGCTTGCTCGACTGGCTTTTGCTGGCTGTTGCGGCATTCGTCACTCTCGGGATCGGCTGGGCTGAAAGGGGCTCGGCCAAGTCGCTGGACGCCTATCTGGTTGGCGGGCGAAACCTGCCTTGGTGGGCCATCCTGGGATCGATCGTCGCTACCGAAACCAGCACAGTGACTGTATTGAGTATTCCGGGCGAGGCATACGGCGCGACGGGCCTGAAGTTCCTGCAGCTTCCGCTCGGCTACATCGTCGGACGACTTTTGGTCTGCACGCTGCTGATGCCGATGTTCTTTCAAGGTCGTCTCTACAGCGCCTACCAGGTACTGGGCAACCGCTTCGGCCCCTCGGCGCAAAAGGGTGCCTCCTTGCTCTTCCTTGTCGCCAGAAACCTCGGAGATGGATTGCGGCTATTTCTGGCCGCCATCGTTCTGCATACCTGGCTGGGATGGTCGCTCAATAGCTGCATCCTCGCGATGGGACTTTTTACGATCGTCTACACGCTGATGGGTGGAATGAGGTCGGTGGTCTGGAACGATTGCGTCCAGCTTTTGATCTATCTGCTTGGGGGGGTAGCCACGCTGTTCTATCTTGCGATTCATATACCCGGCGGGGTATCGACGATCTGGAATCAGGCAGGAGCGGAGGGCAAACTAGATTGGCTGCGATTCCACTTCGATTGGTCGGACCCGTACACGTTCTGGGCCGGACTTCTGGGAGGCGGATTGCTAACTTTGGGTTCACACGGTGTCGATCAGTTGATGGTCCAACGCTACTTGGGTGCCAAAAGCCTTCAAGAAGCTCAGAGGGCACTGGCCGTCAGTGGCTTGGTGGTCTTCTTCCAGTTTTTTCTCTTCCTAGCCATCGGACTTGCGCTGGCCAGTTTCTACCGCGGCAACACCGAAGTCCAGTCGCTAAAACCCGATGCCGTGTTTTCTCATTTTATCTTCCACGACTTCCCGAAGAATACCGGTCTGATCGGACTGATGCTGGCATCGATCCTGGCGGCTGCGATGTCGACCCTCTCCAGTTCTTTAAACGCTTCTGCCACAGCCGTCATTTCCGACCTTTGCCAGATCCAGAAACGGCTGGGAGTCGATGCAGCGGAAAAGAGTCGCGTGGAGGCGCGGTATCTGGCGGCCAGCAAGTGGTTGATTCTCTTTTTCGGACTGTTGCAGATCGCCATCGGAGTCTGGGCATCTTCCTGGCAGGACAATATGGTGCGAAACGCGATGCGCATCACTGGATTTACCGCCGGATTGATGCTGGGATGGTTCCTGCTGGCACTGCATCCAAGGACCACCCAAGCCGGATTGTGGCTGGGTGGGATGGGGGGCCTAGCCGTCCTCAGCTGGGTTCAGTTTTATGCACCATCCCACGGCATCTCCATAGCATTCCCCTGGCTGGCATGGATCGGACTTGCAGCCACGGCAATCCTTGGCTACCTGATCTCCATCCTTCAAAACCATCTATCCAAATCCGGATCGACTTCGGGATAACATTCTTAAGTTGATTAGAATGTCGACAGGAGAGGACAAGGGTTGTACGTTCCAGTGATGCTTCAATTTCCATAGTTCTTCAAGCTCTACCGTCGCACGCCTTCGGCCAAGAGCCGACATGGACTGCACCTAGCAGGGAACGAAATCTACCGCGTCAAATCACGATTGCCGATTGTGACAAAGGATCCAAGCAGATCGATCGCATCCCTCGACTGAATCTCTTGGTTGCTGCCTGCTGAATCGATCGAGTAGACTCAAGGATCTACTGGCAGTGGCAGGGAGTCGACGGACAGCGACCTGTGCGCTCCGCCCCGCCTTGTTCCCCGCCCATGATTCGCTCTAGGAACATCCAGACGTGGTCCTTACCTTCCTGCTTCGACGGTTGCTACCTCCATCCGTGCTGTTGGCCTTTTCGAACTTGCTTGTATCTCCTGAGACAGGATGGAGCCAAGATTCAAAAGCCTCAGATAAACCGCTCAGCGCCCAGGAGGCCGAAGTCGCCAGCGTCGCGCAGGAAGTATTGATTCCCCAATTGATTCAATGGTGCGGCGACTGCCATCAGGGGGACGACCCGCAGTCTGGGATTCGAATCGATCGGTTGGGACGAATCCCGAGGGATCGGGAGATTTTGCTGTGGGAGGAGTTTCGCAACCAAATCGTGCAGGGCAAGATGCCGCCAGAAGATGCACCGCAACCCGACAAGCAGGAAATAGCAGAGTGGCTTGCCAAGTGCGATCAGATGTTGCACTTAGCCAAATCGCTCCCGGTTCCCAGTCGAGGCGGTTCCCGTCGAATGACCGTGGCCCAGTTTCAGAACACCCTCCGCGACCTGCTCGATTGGCAGGTCGATCTGACGGCAAGAGTACCACCGGATGCGATTTCCAGAGATGGTTTCACGAATCATGTCGAGTCGATGGGGATGTCTCCCGCAGTTGCCGAAGCCTATTTCGATGTTGCTGATCATGTCGTAACCAACTCCCTGGTCGATCCGTTGCAACCGCCTGCAATCCAGGCATTCCAGATGGCATTCGGGCGACAGATCAATCCAAATCCATGTCCCGACGCTCTGGTACTGGGTGCCAATAGCCTCCTTCTTCCCAATTCGGACTTTGTCATCACGGAGGATTTTCCCGAGAAACCTTTTTCTTATGAGCCATTCCGAATGCAGCGAACGTTCCGCTTCATCGAAGGGTACGTGGGCAACGATACCATTCGGGAATGGAAGGAGTTTGACAGCATCTACCATGCGGTGTTCGCCTGCATGCGGGGCACACCTGGCTACCCGGTTGGATTGGCCTATGAGTCAGCGCCTGATGGGTTGCTTTTGAGACCAGCGATTCCCAGTCCCGAGATTTTTGGAGAGTCAAACACGTACGGCCCGATGGCCAACTTCAAGATCTCGCTACGCGAGCTGCCCACGCATGGTCGGTTCCGCGTCACCGTGAGGGCGAAGAAGTTCGAAGATGCTCTTCTGCTGGCCGAAACCGAATTTCTACCCTCCTCCGAGGCGGATTCACCATTGGTGGTGATTCCAACGGAGCAGCTGGCGAATGGCCTTCCTATTGCTCACGATGGAATCTACCAGCTGGACGTGGGGGCTCCAAAATTGGAGGGGCGGAAAGAAGTACGAGTGCTGATCGACGGGCGTCCCTTCACCCACGCCATCGCTGCCTCGAAGGGGGCTTTGGAAAGCGATCGGACGAGCGATGGGCAGGTACCCATAGCCGGGACTCCGATGCTTCGGATCCGTTTTCCGGCAGGGAACCATCAAATAGCGATCGATGGTCCGGGAGCCGCGGATGTGGAGGCGATTTACTGGCGCAAGATTGCCCCCTCATCCAAGCCTGCGAAAGACTTCGAGGCGTTTGAAAAATATGGTCCGTTCGTTGGTGTCCATGTCGGTTTGCGACGAGATTGTGGCAGCACACTCAATCCTGTGGGTCCCGCGCAGCGTGTGGAATCGACCGACTGGCAGGACATGGTCTTTGAAGGATCGATCGAGAATTTCCCAAGTCCCGACGTCGAAAAGGACAACGTCAATTACCTAGCCGGAATTCGTGAAATCGGCATTCGGTCGGAGTTTTACGATGGTCGCCCTGCCCCTCGGCTCTGCATTGCAAAAATCTCTTTTGAAGGACCTTACCTGACCCAATGGCCACCACCAGGCCATCAGCAGCTTGCGGGGAGCCGATCGCTGGAGTCGATCGACCAGATCGAAATAAGGGAGCAATTGGGACGATTGGCAACGCGAATGTTTCGACGTCCGGCGACGGCCGACGAGATCGACCATTTGCTGTCGGTCTACCAGCAAGCCAAGTTGGGGGGAGCGACCAATGGGGAGGCGTTTCGGGATGCAGCCACCGTCGTGCTGGCCAGTCCCAGTGCTTTCTTCCTCCATGAAGCCAGTGGTTCCGATGCGGCCGAATCGCTGTCGGAATGGGAACTGGCCTCCAAGCTCAGCTATTTTCTCTGGAATGGCCCACCAGATGATCCACTCTTGATGCTGGCAGACAAGGGGCAACTGGCGAAGCAACTGGACCAGCAGATCGATCGGCTTCTTGCTGATCCCAGACGCGACAGGTTCCTGCAAACGTTTGTTCGCCAGTGGCTGCAACTAGAAAAACTCGATCTGCTTTCGATCGATCGCAAGACCTTCCCGGAATGGACTCGCGATCTGAAGGCTAATCTGCGGCAGGAGCCGATTGCTTGGATAGGACATCTGCTGGACCAAAACCTTCCGGCAAGCCACCTAGTCGACTCCCCTTGGGTAGTAGCGAACGAAGTCACTGCAGCGTTCTACAAGCTGCCCCAGCGTCCCTCGGGGGGGCCAAATTTTGAACCGATTCTTGTGGACAGATCACCGCTGGGTGGGCTGCTGGGACAGGCCGGACTGATGGCCGCCCTGGGGGATGGCCGACAATCGAATCCGATCAAGCGAGGGGCGTGGCTTGCCAGAAAGCTGGTCGATCGTCCACCCGATGATCCACCACCCAATGTTCCTAAACTCCCCGACGGCGATATCTCCAAGGAAACATTTTTGGAGAAACTAGACCGACATCGCAATCAACCTGGGTGTGCCGCATGCCACCAGAAAATCGACCCCTGGGGTATTCCACTTCAAAACTACAATGCCTCTGGAGTCTTCGTCGATCTCCCATCTTCCGAGACCACTTCCCAGCTGGCAGACGGAACGGAAATCACCAATGCTCTTGAATTGAAGAAACATCTGGCCGGCGAACTAGCCGATCAAGTAGCATGGAGCTTCGCGAGGCATCTGGCCTGCTATGCAATCGGCCGCGACTTGACCTACGGCGAATCGACCCAACTAAAAATGAAGGTAGAAACGCTGGCGGCAGAACGATACCCGATGCGGGGTCTGTTGCGGGCCGTGATTCACAGCGACGCCTTCATGACCAAATAGTCTCCACATCAACGACTGTTCCCGAATCCCTTGCGGAGTTCGATCATGGTTCAACCGCTACCCAGACGCACGATGCTGCGAGGTCTGGCAGGTGCTGCCGTCGCGCTTCCGGCACTGGAGGCGATGGGCAAGGTAGCCGAAGCTTCCCCAGCCAATCGCTTCTGCGCGATCTACACCGCCAATGGGATGTCGCTTCCCAATCCGAAAAATGGGATCGACCAGTGGAGCTGGTTCCCGAAAGAGGAGGGAGCCCGGATCCAGTTCACCAACTCTACGGAACCTCTTGCGAAGTTCGCCAACCATGTCACCTTCTTAAGTGGCATGCATCACGAAAATGGTCTGCTGGCAGATCCTCACATGTGCTCGGACATGTGGCTGACAGGGGCCCCGCTGCACGATCCGGCACCCGGGACATTCAATTCGGTATCGCTGGATCAAGTTGTCGCTCAGCAGACGAAAGTCCATTGCAGGCAACCCTCTTTGGTCCTTTCCATCGATGCAGGTGTTGGATTCCTGTCTCGGACGGGAACGATCTCCTACAACCAGGAAGGGAAGCCGATTCCAGCGGAAAGCCATCCTCGCAGAGTCTTCGACCGGATGTTCCGAAGCGATCCAGCCAATGCGGATCAGGAACGAAAGAAGCTTCATCGACGGATGCGACTGGTCGATTCCGTGCGAGAAAGCGCCTCCGATCTGAAACGACAACTTGGCGCTTCGGACCTGCGCAGGATGGACCAGTACCTGACATCGATTCAAGAAGTGGAATCCAGACTGGAGGCATCCGAGCGATGGTTGGATGTTCCATTGCCTCCGCAGGACTACAGCAGTCTGAATCTGGATGCGACTCCCGAAGGAGAACCGGCAGATTACTACCGCAATATGTTTGACCTGATCGCTTTAGCTTTTCAGGCCGACATCACCCGCTCGGTCGCTTTCATGCTCAATCGCGAAGATGGCATGGGAATCAGCGACACCTTCCCACTTCGATTGGGATTGAGTCGCACTCACCATAATCTGTCGCATGCCGAGGATCCCGACGGGCAACTGATGTTCTCGAAGTACGATCGATTCCTCAGCGAGCAGATCGCGTTTCTCATGCAGCGGCTGGCTGAACTCAAGGACGCGCACGGAGCACTCTTGGATCGCACGATCGTCCTCTACGGTAGTGGTTGCAGCACCACCCACAACCCGCGAAATCTTCCAACTCTCGTGGCGGGGGGATCCCAATTGGGACTGCGTCATGGGGGGCACTGGCGTCACGACGGGGCACGGATGAGCAATTTCTATCTCCGGCTTTTGCAGGCGATGGGGATTCACGCCGAGGCTTTTTCCGATAGCACCTCCCCCCTGTCCAGCCCCTTGTTTGCCTGAATGTAAGTCGATACTCAGACTGGGTTTGCGTTCGGCTGTAGGAGATGGCAAAGGCATCCAGATGGACCTTACCCAAAAGCAGAGGGAACCCCTCGCGCGGCATCATTCAGAAAACGACCCCCGAAAGAATGATGCGAAAAAGTGCGAGAGTTCTTTACAATCCGCGTCATAGTGATTGCTGCTTGCGATTTCTGGAGGCCGAATCTCGATGCGTTTCACGAAGATGCACGGCGCGGGGAATGATTACATCTACATCAATGCGATGGAAGAGGGGCTCCCCGACGATTTAGGGGAACTCGCCATTCGGATGTCGCATCGGCGTTTCGGCGTCGGTGCAGACGGTTTGATTCTCATCGTTACCAGCGACAATGCCGATGCCGGGATGCGGATGTTCAACGCCGATGGCAGTGAGTCGGAGATGTGTGGCAACGGGATCCGCTGTGTTGCCAAGTACGTTTACGATCATGGCATCGCGCGGAAACGGGATCTGAAGATCGAGACGGGTGCTGGGGTGCTCTCGCTGCACCTGGAACTGGATCACCGAGACAAGGTAGACCAAGTCACCGTCGATATGGGCTCACCAAAGTTGTTGGCTAGGGAAATCCCTACCACGCTGGGAACTGCCGACCAGATGGTTGTTCATCGGCAACTGGACGTGCTGGGGCATTCGCTTCATGCCACCTGCGTCTCCATGGGCAATCCGCACTGTGTGATCTTCGTGCCAGAGATCACCGATGAGCTGGTGTTGAAGGTTGGTCCGATAATCGAATTGGATGAACGCTTTCCGAAACGGACCAATGTGGAGTTCGTGGAAGTGCTGGCGCGTGGCGAGGTCCGGCAGCGAACCTGGGAACGTGGGTCGGGTGAGACATGGGCATGCGGAACCGGAGCTAGCGCGGTTTGCGTCGCTGGAGTCCTTACCGGCAACACCGACCGCAGCATCATCAATCACCTTCTGGGCGGCGATCTAAAATTGGTCTGGGACGAATCATCAAACCACGTCTTCATGACTGGGCCTGCGCGTGAAGTTTTCGAAGGCAACTGGCCGACCTGATGAAACGAGCGCGTCGTTGGACGTCTGGCCTAAAACGGCTCAGGAATAAAACCTTCAACCGGACCTTATGGCGTTTTTCTGGGATGACGCTGGCCAAGGCTGTCGTCTCCTGGATGGATACGCTGCAATTCCAGTCGCTCTACGTCGATCCGACGACAGACCCAGGCCTTCCGATTTTTCAGGGTCCCTGCATCTTCCTGTTCTGGCATGAATATCTGGCCTTTCCCTTTGCGCTGCGCGGCCACTGTGGCATCGCCATGCTGGTCAGCCGACACGAGGATGCCGAGTGGCTTTCCCAGGCAGCGCACTTTCGTGGCTTCCAGACAATTCGAGGATCCAGTTCGCGAGGCGGCACGGAGGTACTTCGCCAGTTGCTCAATGAGGGCAGCGGCCTGAATCTGGCGGTGACTCCCGATGGCCCCCGCGGACCGCGGCGGAATCTTGCGGTAGGTGCGGTCTACTTGGCGATGAAGATGCAGGTACCGATTGTGCTGGTCGGATTCGGCTACGATCGCCCCTGGCGGGTCCGGCGTGCCTGGGATCAGTTCGCGATACCGCGCCCAGGAAGTCGCGCCCGTGCGGTCTTCAGCGATCGAATCCATTTGCCCGAGAAACTGAGTCGCGACGAGCTAGAGGGATGGAGAGCGAGGTTGGAAGCGCAGTTGCTGGAATTGACAGAAAAGGCAGAGCACTGGGCGACAAGTGGTGCCTCCATTCCGGGTGCATGGCCGCTCTATCGCGCCCCCTGGAAAGGAGCTCAAGGGAGCCTACCCAAACGACCGTCAGAATGACTCGCGATTGCTCCATCGCACAGCTTTCCAGCCACCGCAGGCGTCATTCGGTCGGCCTGTCCCCGATCACCCCACCTACTGCCCCGCAATGTTCAGCTCGGCCACATCCTTGTCCTGCGGCTGATAATCCGGCTTGACCATCGTCCCATCATGGACCCCGGTTCCCCAAATCCTGGCCCCTTTGAGCTGAGCGCCAAAATCTCGGTGAATCTGCTCAGCCACCTCCACCAGACTTTCTCCCTTACGAATCGTGAAAGGCTTGTTGAAGTCTGTCTGTTTGGTCTTCGGATTCCTGGAATAGACTCGCACTACATCCAATCGGCGGAAGCATTCCTCTTTCAGCCGATCGAGCGATACGGGATCCAATGCGGATAGCTCGATGCGATCCAGGTCGACTGGCACCAACTCGTCAAAACACTCCCGTCGTTCCCTGGCTCCTTCCGCATCGGATTGGTTGAATACCACCAATGTCTGCGTGTAGGTTGTTCCAATGTCTTCGTCATCCAGTTGGCTGATCCTACCCAAACGGGTCTTGCTTCCCTGAAAGCGTTCAAGCACGGCAAGCGTGTCCTCGCAAAGCGTTTCCTGTCCCAAGCCAACGACCAGCAGAACCAGATCGGCAGAACGCACCAAGTTGAACGTGCCTGAATCGAACACCTCCCGGCTGATCGCTGGGAGGTCCACCAACTGCATTGGACAGTCTTCGAAGAACATCATGCCCGGTAACGGAGCCTGCGTGGTGAATGGGTAGGGTGCGATCTCCGGCTTGGCTCGTGTCAGGCTGGCCAGCAATTGGCTTTTTCCTGCATTAGGCCCTCCCACCAGAACGATGCGTCCAGCCCCCTGCTTGGGAAGGCGCTGACCAGGCTTTGCGACCCCGGACGATTTCTTCGTCGCCAGATCGGCCTTCAACTTGGCGATCTTTCCTTTGAGATCCGCCTGAAGTTTGTCGGTCCCCTTGTGCTTGGGGATCTCCCTCAGCATCACCTGCAAACATTCCAGCTCCTCTTCAGGACTCTGAGCGGCGCGATAATCTGCCTCCGCCTTGTGGTATTGAGGTGTCAGGTTGGCTGGCATGATCGCACCACACAGCGAAAGGAACTTCAGGGGCGTGGATCAACACCAATCCGCGCAGGTCCGGTAGTGTTTCATTTCCGCTCACCTTTGGCAAGCGTGAGCAGACCTGCGGCGATCCCGCCACGGGAGATCCGATAGATGGTCGAATCCACCTGCGGCATATCTCGGTCTTAGGAAATCCAGACCGGTTTGAGAGGCGACCGCTTGGATCGGACCTCGCCAGAAAACTCGATGTGCTTCTACTTGAAAGAGAGAAGGGAGTCGGAAGAAGGGCAACTCCGATGCGAACCGATCAAGTCCGATCGTCGCTCTTCCCACAGAGATGCCACAGCAAAAATCGCAGCGTTGCGGGCTGCACCTCAAAAAGCATCTCGGGAGACTCCACCTGAGACAGGTCCCGCCGGTTGGGCACGTCCAGCGTCCCCTCCCCATGCCATCGATTCAAGTTCACCCTTTCCGTGGTGTCGCAGGGTGGTGCCGGTGTTCTTTTCCCCTGATCCGCAATCGCCAAATTCTGGCCGTTCGCTTGAAATCCATCCATGGATTTTTAGTCCCTGTCGACTAACGGTTGGAACAGGGGTCCAGATGCCATCTTGTCGACGCCCAATACGACCGCTCGGGTCGGTATCAAGCATTGGTTTAGTTCCATTCGACGAATCGGCACCGACCACGCCTTCGTTATCGGCGCGTGCTGGCGGGATGTTGCAAGAAATTGGAACGGTTTTCCTCGCCAAGCAGCCCCCAAACTTCAAGCCGCCCTGCATTGCAAGCGTGGCCCCCACCAGTGATGGATATTCGCAATCAGATACCAAAGAGACCGTTTCTGGTAAACTTTTCGTTCTGGCTTAAGAAATCGCTCTACCGAAAGCCGGAGAGGTTCGAAGGGCAACCTTGTGATCGAGAAAGGAATCGGTGTGGAGCCTTCCGGAAATCCAAAACGATGCTTTTTGGGGTGGGATCGCCCGATCCTTCATTCGGCTGTCGACTGGTTGGCGGAACACTATCCGCCACAAGGTGGCCGATGGCAACTGAACTCCGTTCGCATCCTCCTTCCCAGTGGTTACGCCACGCGGAAGATGCGTGAATTGCTAGCTGGGAAGGCGGAGCAGGAGCGATGGCTGCTGGAGCCACCGCAACTGATGACGGTCGGTCATTTCCAAGAGAAGCTTTACGTTGTTAAAAGACCGATTGCTTCCCGAGCTACCCAGATCCATACATGGCTGCGGGCATTGCAAGATACACCGGCCGATGAATTGTCTTCTGTGTTTCTTGACTGGGATCCAAAGGCTGCCTTTCTAGAGCGACTTGAATACGCGCAGATTCTCTATCGTCTTTACGACGAAATCTCTGAGGATTTGATCGACTTTGCGGAAGTCGCAAAAAAGGTGGAACAGCCAGACCAACGCCGGCAATGGTTGGTCCTGCAGAAGGTTCATGATCACTATCTGAAGACCTTGGATCGAATGGAGCTTTGGGATCGTCAGGCGGCACGGCAATTCGCTTTGAAACATCGAGAAAAGGAAATCCGCTCGGACCACGATCTGGTGGTCATTGGAGCCGTCGATCTGTCGAAGTCGCACCAGGACTTTCTTCAAGCGGTGAAGGGTCGTGTTCAAATCCTGATCGCGGCACCCGACTCCTGGCAAGATGCCTTTGAGTTCCTGGGAACTCTCAAGGCTGGGGTCTGGAATGAATTGAAGATCACAGTCGATTCATCGATCCTACGAGTCGCCAGTGGACCCAAGGAGGCGGCCGAGGAGGTCTGCCGCGTCTTGGCACAGATGCCCGAAGCGACCAGCACGCAAGATGTAACTTTAGGAGTTCCCGATCTGGAGATGATCGATCCGATCCATGATCGGCTGGACCGACTTGGAATCCGGACCTGCAGCGCCCTGGGAAGCCCCTTGAAAGCCTCGGATCCATTTCAACTTCTGCAGAAAGTCGCCGCGTATCTGCAGCAACGCTCCTGGGAATCCTTTGCCGCTCTCGTTCGCCATGCCTCGGTCTTCGACTATCTGACGGTTCAGCGAGGAGTTCCAAAGAACTTTCTGCAAAGCCTGGATGACTACTACCAGCGAACCTTGGTGTCACGAGTCGACTTGAAGGAATGGCCGCGCGGCGATGATCCGCACTGTTCCAAACTTGCCTCCGTAGCGATCCAAACCGTCCGCGAAGTCGATCGATGGCTGGATGGCCTGCGATTTGAACGCCTCCCGATCGCTCGTTGGGCCGAGCGCCTCAGGGCGATGTGGGAAGAGTTGGACGAGCGGCCAGAGAGTTCCTACGACTCCAAGGACTCGGCTGGCTCTGAGGATTCGGATGACTTTGAGGAGACCGAGCGGCTGATGGAGTGCTACCGCGCACTAGCAAATCTCTGCAGTGAACTAGGTTCGGTGCCGCAACCCCTGCAGGAATCGGTCACTCTTCGAGACATCGTTCAGTGGCTGAAAGAGGAAGCGGCGGGAAAGTTGATCAAGCAACCCCCGGATCCAACTGCCCTCGAGATGCTCGGCTGGCTGGACCTCGCTTGGGATGATGCAGATGCTCTGATCTTGACTGGCTTTCACGATGGAGTCGTACCCCACGCGATCGCCAGCGATGGCTTCCTGACCGAGAACCTCCGCAAGGCGCTTCAACTTCAAAACGATGATCGAAGGTATGCGCGAGATGCCTATTACCTGCAGATCCTGCTTCACGCTCGGAAACACCTGACGATTCTTTACCACCAGAAAGATCGTGATGGGACTCCATTGTTGCCGAGCCGACTTCTGTTGGCGATTCCAACGGAAGAAATCGCTGACCGAATCAAGACGCTGCTAGCACCTCCTAAACCCCGGCCACCTGTGGCGGATCGATGGATACCCGATCCAGAAAAAACCCGAATCGATATCCCACAACCGGATATCGATCAAATCCACCTTCCCGAATCGATCTCGGTGACCGCCTTTCGCGACTACCTAGCCTGCCCCTATCGATTCTATCTGCAGCGCGTGGTTCGCCTTCAGGAGATGTCGGACGAGTCGCTGGAGTTGCCACCGAATCTCTTCGGCGACATGGTGCACTATTGCCTGGATCAGTGGGCGCGATCGGAGCATGCCAACAGCATCGATCCAAAGAAGATCACCGACTCGCTGGTTCATCACCTGCAGCACTGGGTCAATACTTGGCTTGGGCAGGAACTCTATCCTGCCATCCAGTTGCAGATCGAGCAGGCGAGGATGCGATTGGAAGCCTTCGCTCAGTTTCAGGCAACGCGCAACGGCCAGGGCTGGGTGATTCAAGAGGTGGAGTGGAGTATAGATCGCAAGCATGCGGTCTCGATTCCGAATGACGCCAGTGGCCTGAAGATCCACGGCAGAATCGATCGAATCGATTACCACGCAAAAAGCAAGCGTTGGGCGATATGGGATTATAAAACCAGCGAAACACCGAAAGACCCAGCAAAAGCGCATTTCATCTCCAACCAATGGGTCGACCTGCAACTGCCGCTCTATCGACACCTCGCTTTCTCGCTCACCCAGACCCTGGACGTCGACCTTGGCTACATCCAACTCCCCAAGTCATTGGAGAAAATTCAGTTTCAATCGGCCGATTTCACGCCAGATCAACTGAAAGAAGCAGACCAGAGAGCGATTGAGACATTGCAGAGCATCGCCGACAAAAGGTTCTGGCCGCAAAAGGCAGCCCGCTTTCCGGACAGCGATCCGTTTCGATCCATCTGCCTGACGGGAGTTATGCGCAGCGAGACAGTAGGAGAAAATCCACCCCGTCATGACAGGAATCTGGCTGGAATCGGTGAAAGGGTGACCAGCAAGGTAGCGATTCCGCGTGAAGCCTCACTTTCCCAGCGTCGCGAAACCGACTGGGCGCCGGAGAAGATTGCCTTGGGCGGCCCGAAAAGGAACGGTCCTTTTCCTTCGGAGTGGTTCGAACCCCTATTGATTCGCGCTTCCGCTGGTTCGGGAAAAACCTACCAACTAGCATTGCGAGTCATCCGACTGCTGGTTGCCAATCAAATGCCAGAATCGATTCTCGCGACTACTTTCACGCGTAAAGCCGCAGGGGAAATCCTGGTCCGAATCCTTCAACGAATGGCCGAAGCTTCTAAGAACCCCAAAGCTTTGGCTGAACTCCGGAAGGATCTAGGTGGGATGGAGATCGAAGCGGAGGAGATGGCTTACCATCTGGCGAGAACGTGCCGAGTGCTGCACCGCTTCCGCGTCGGAACGCTCGATTCCTTCTTCGGACAGCTGGCTCGCAATTTCGCCTTTGAACTGAAGTTACCTCCCGGATGGAGCATGGCGGATGAGTTCACTAAAGAGCGAATGCAACGGATGGCAGCGCAAATCCTCTTCGCTCACCCCGATCGAATGCAGCTGAAGAGTCTGCTGGGCATGCTTTTTAAGGGAGAAACATCTCGCGACTTCCTCCGACAGGTGCTTGACGAAATGATCGGCTGCCTTCGCCTCTACCAGAACAGCGACCGAGCCGCATGGGACTCTCTCAAAGTCCCACCCGCACCTGATCCAAAGCGGCTCATCGAGCAGCAGCAGATATTCGCCGCAGCGTCGATTGGCCATAAAACTTTTCTGACATCGCGGGACAAATTGCTGGTTCTATTCGAGAACCAGGATTGGCCGGCTGTCCTGAAGACCACATTGATGAAGTCGTTGGAATCCGATTCCCCAAAATTCAGCGGCAAGCCATACACCCCGGAGGTGATCGAGGCGTTGACTGTGATGCGCGCCGAAGCGTTGCATCGGGAACTAGCGATCATCAAAGCCAGAACCATTGCCACCTACGATCTATTGGACCTTTTTGCTACGCAGTTGGATCGACTTCAGGAGGATAGTAGGGTCTACACATTCGATTCGCTCGCGAGAAGGCTAGCTACCTGGATGGATCGCCAAAAAACTACCGAGCTGACTCGCCGCATGGACCAAGGGGTTCACCATCTGCTTTTGGATGAGTTTCAGGATACGTCACCAGTCCAGTGGCGAATTCTCGAACCGCTGGCTCATGGAATTGAGTCGCTGATTGAGCAGGGCCATGCAGGCAGTATCTTCTGCGTAGGAGACACCAAACAGGCAATCTATGGGTGGCGAGGTGGGGAATCGGCAATCTTTGATGCCTTCGAGAGCAGTCTCCAGAAGAAGCCCCGATGCCAGCCGTTAAATACCAGTCAACGCAGTTCGCCAGTGATCGTCCAACTGGTCAATGAACTGTTTCAGCAGCTCGATCATTACCCACGATTTGAGGAAGGCGAACTGGCAACTCAACGGTGGCAGCAAGAGTTCCCCGAACACACCACTGCCCGCACCTGGCTGCCAGGTTACGTTCAACTATTCAATGGTCCACCGAAGCCCACTACTGCACGTGGCAAGGACAGCCGCGACGAATCCGAGGAGGATGGAGATGGAGAAGACACGGAGGATGCTGTCGATGTGATTCGCGTGGCGGCCAATCATGTCGCTCAACTGCATCGGGAAGCCCCTGAACGTACGATCGGCATTCTCTTTCGCCGCAATGCCGACGTGGCGAAGATGATCCATCGATTGCGAGAGCTTCATATCGATGCCAGCCAGGAAGGAGGAAATCCACTAACCGACTCATCCGCGGTCAACCTGCTGCTGAGTCTCTTTCTACTTGCCGACCATCCGGGTCATTCGATTGCGGCCTATCAAATTGCCCGGGCTCCCTGGACTCCGGAAGCCGACATGCAATGGATGAAGGATCCCGAATCGCTGTCGGAAGAGATCCGCAAACAGGTTTTTGCGGAAGGCTATGGTAGAACCGTCATCTACTGGGCCGATCGCATTGCACCTGCTTGCGATGAAAGGGATCAAATCCGTCTGCAGCAACTGGTGTCCCTGGCAGTTCGCTTTGACGAACAACCGACGCCAAGAATACGAGACTTCGTGCGCTATGTGGAGTCGGAGCGAGTCGACTATCCAAAAGCCAGCCCAGTGCGGGTGATGACGATTCACCAGTCGAAAGGTCTGGAGTTCGATGCTGTCTTTTTGCCCAGTCTCCATCAGCAGTTTAGAACCACGTCAGATAAATGCATCGCGGAGTATCGCGACCGGACGAATAAAGCGGTGAGGGTCATGCGCTATGTACCCAAGGAGCTGCGACCATGCCTTGGGGATGGATGGCCAAGAGTTTTTCAGGATCATGCGACCCATCAATGGACGGAGAGTCTAAGCGTTCTCTATGTCGCTATGACCCGTGCTAGGCAAGCACTCTACCTCTATGCCCTTCCAGCTGAAAAGCCACTAAAGAACTGGGGATCCGTTTTGCATGCTTGCTTGCTGAAACCAGGAGAAGAGCATCTGGCGGCAGAGCCAAATCGGGTGATTTCGACACGCGGTAACGAAGACTGGTATCGAGACGATCAGAAAGCCCCCCCCCAACGAACACCCGAAGAAATGGAGCCGCAAGCTCCCTGGAACGTGTCCCTTCGTACGACAACCTCCGAACAGTATCGACGCCATCTGGTCAAAAAGACACCATCGGCCCTCCATCGCCACCATCGCGGTATCGTCCGATCGGCCTTCCAGGAACGCAGCGAAGATGCAGCGCGTGGCGGAACATTGATTCACCGCTGGCTGGAGCAGGTGGAATGGATGGACGACTTCCGTTGGGATCGACAACTGGCCCAGTTGTGGGCACTCGACTGCCTGGAACCAGAGGAGATGGGTCTGGTGCCAATGGAGCTTTGGATGAGCAAGATGGAGAGCTACCTTGGTTCCAGCGCTTTAAAGGAAGCGTTGTCCAAGGACCGCTACCTTGATTGGAAGCAAGACGGCCTGAGCATTTCGGTCTTCCGCGAGATGGATCTGCTTCACAAACAGGATCAGTACCTGGTTCAAGGTACCATCGATCGATTGGTGGTCGGTTCCATGCAAGGAAGAGTGGTCCAAGCTGAAATTCTGGATTACAAGACCGATCGCGTGCCGGATGGGATGCCTCTGGAGGAATGGACGGCAGATCGACAGCGAATCCACCAACCTCAATTGGCGCTTTACCGTCAGGTTGTCGCACAACAACTCGGTATCCAGCAATCCTCGGTTGCCTGTACACTGATCTTGCTCAGTGGCGATCTGCTAGCGCCGATATAACCTGGGACTTGCCGCGACGAATTGATCCTTTCTGGCTATGAGAACATGGGAATGAAGCAAGAACATCGAGGTGAATCCAGCGGACTACCGGAGCCTCGGAAAGTCGCCAATCCGCATGACAAGCCTTGGTACCAGGTCGATGATTTCCTTGCGATGGGAATCGCCAGTTGTCTTCTTCTGTTTGCCTTGCTGGCAGCGTTGGCATCTCGTCCGGCCGACCGAGTTGCACTGCATGAGAAACTGGACCAACTCACGCAATCGATCCGGGTAGCAGATGGGTCGGAGGAGATCACGCAGTCCTTGATCGCACAGAAAACAGAAATCGAAAAGAAATTGGCCGGAAACCTCTTGAAGCCCTGGATAGGCAAACCTGGGGAATGGGAAAGCAACCCATCAGAGGCATTGGTGGTGAAGGGGAAATCGCTGGTTCCCTCGATTCTCTTCACAGGGGGACTTTTGCTGGCCTGCTTTGCCGTGGCAGCTACTCTCCAGAAAGAACCAACAGCGCGTTTTGCGTTCGGCTTCGCAACGCTGTTCGCACTGGCCCTCGCGTCCTATTTGTTGGCTGGACAGGCAGTCATCAAGCATTACAACCTCGAGTACGCGCTGTGGGCCGTCCTCTTGGGACTGCTGATCAGCAACACGATTGGAACTCCAAGTTGGCTGAGATCTGCTGCACGGACCGAACTTTTCATCAAGACCGGCCTAGTGCTTCTAGGAGCCGAAGTGCTGATCAACAAGCTATTGGCACTGGGACTTCCGGGAGTTCTGATTTCGTGGGTTACCACCCCCATCGTATTGATCACCACCTACTGGTTCGGCCAGCGCATTCTCCGCATTCCTTCTCCATCGTTGAATATGGTGATCTCTGCCGATATGTCGGTTTGTGGTGTTTCTGCGGCTGTGGCCACCGCAGCCGCCTGCCGCGCGAAGAAAGAAGAGCTGTCGCTTGCAATTGGCCTGTCCCTCATCTTTACCGTGGTTTCCATGGTGCTCCAGCCGATGGTGGTGCGAGCCTCTGGGATGGGGCCAGTGATCGGAGGTGCCTGGATTGGAGGTACGATCGATTCAACGGGAGCCGTCGCTGCCGCCAGTGAACTGGTGGGGGGGGCTGCGAAGGATGTTGCCGCCACCATCAAGATGATTCAAAACATCCTGATCGGGGTGATCTCCTTTGCTGTGGCCGTTTACTGGACATGGAAGATGGAACCGCGCAACGATGGAGTGAAGCCAAGCGGATCGGAGATCTGGCGCCGATTCCCGAAGTTTGTGCTCGGATTCCTCGCCGTCTCACTGCTTATGTCGTGGCTGCAAACTCAGGGAACGTCCGGCAAAGCGATGGTCTCTAGCGTGGTCGATGGCGCGACCAAATCGATTCGGGAATGGTGCTTCTGCCTGGGATTTGTCAGCATCGGCCTGGAAAGCAATTTTCGGGAGTATCGCCAGATGCTTGCAGCCGGCAAGCCAGTGGTGCTGTATGTCTGCGGCCAGACACTCAACCTGATCCTCTCCTTCCTCATGGCATGGCTAGTCTTTACCCAGTGGTTCCCGGAAGTCGCCAAATCGCTCGGGGGACCATAATCCATGCGAACTTCCCGCTGGAAAACCTCGACCTTCATGGGTTGCTTGGCCGCGATGGCAATCGTCTGGGGATGGATCCTGCCTCGTCTTGCTACCTTCGATGCGGTGCGATCCCGAATCGA
>Ga0315902_10004219_pt1 | contig 20963 bp, 16 predicted proteins | sample LakEriMetagenome_9_FD_203523 | JGI IMG/M metagenome (GOLD analysis project Ga0315902, IMG submission 203523) | Freshwater fungal communities from buoy surface, Lake Erie, Ohio, United States - Buoy 12 MA117 | ecosystem: Environmental > Aquatic > Freshwater > Lake > Lake biofilm | place: USA... | reverse complement strand
CGCGTCATCTCCGGCACGCGCAGGGTGCCGTCGATGGGTTGGCCACCGGTCATGGCCACGGCGTCGTTGAACAGGATCTTGTAGGTGACATTGACCTTGGCCGCGATGCTCTGCCGCACGGCCAGCAGGCCCGAGTGGTAGTAGGTGCCATCGCCCAGGTTGGCGAAGAGGTGCTTGTCGGTGGAGAAGGGCGCCTGGCCCACCCAGCTGACCCCTTCGCCGCCCATCTGGCTGAAGGTGACCGTGCTGCGGTCCATCCACACCGCCATGAAGTGGCAGCCGATGCCCGCCGCGGCGCGAGAGCCCTCGGGCACCCGCGTGCTGGTGTTGTGCGGGCAGCCGCTGCAGAACCAGGGCGTGCGGTCCACGCCGCGCACGTCCACCGTGGCCAGCGAGCGCTCCTTGGCCTCGATGATGTCCAGTCGCGTCTGCATCCGCTGCTCGATGTCGGCCGGCATGCCGAGCTTTCTCAGCCGCTTGGCGATGGCCTTGGCGATCAGCCCCGGTGTCAGGTCGGCCTTCGCGCGCAGCAGCCAGTGGGGGCTCGGGTTGGGCTGGCTCCACTCGCCTCCGGAGTGGTCACCCTCGGGCTCGTCGAACTTGCCCAGCACGTCGGGGCGCACGTCGGCACGCCAGTTGTACAGCTCCTCCTTGAGCTGGTACTCGATGACCTGGCGCTTCTCCTCGACGACCAGGATCTCCTGCAGCCCCATCGCGAAGTCGCGCGTGATGGTGGCCTCCAGCGGCCACACCACATTGACCTTGTGCAGCCGGATGCCGAGCCGGCGGCAGGTGTCATCGTCCAGCCCCAGATCGGCCAGCGCCTGACGGGTGTCGTTGAAGGCCTTGCCGCTGGCGATGATGCCGTAGCGGTCGTTCGGCCCCTCGATGACGTTGTGGTTGAGACGGTTGGCGCGGATATAGGCCAGGGCCGCGTACCACTTGTAGTCGAACAGGCGCGCCTCCTGGTCGAGCGCCCCATCGGGCCAGCGCATGTGCACGCCGCCCTCGGGCATGACGAAGTCCTCGGGCAGCACGATCTTCACGCGGTTCGGGTCCACCCACACGCTGGAGGACGACTCCACCACCTCCTGGATGGTCTTCATGCCGGCCCATACGCCGGCAAAGCGGCTCATGGCGAAGGCGTGCACGCCCATGTCGAGGATGCCCTGCACGTCGGAGGGGAAGAACACCGGCAGCCCGCAGGCCTTGAAGATGTGGTCGCTCTGGTGCGCGGCGGTGGAGCTCTTGGCCACGTGGTCGTCGCCGGCCACGGCGATCACGCCGCCGTGGCGCGAGGTGCCGGCCATATTGGCGTGCTTGAACACGTCGGAGCAGCGGTCCACCCCCGGGCCCTTGCCGTACCAGATGCCGAACACGCCGTCGAACTTTCTCGACTGCGGGAACAGGTCCAGCATCTGCGTGCCCCACACCGCGGTGGCCGCCAGCTCCTCGTTCACGCCGGGCTGGAAGACGATGTTCTGGCCTGCCAGGTGCTTCTTGGCCTGCCACAGCGACTGGTCGTAGCTGCCCAGTGGACTGCCGCGGTAGCCGCTGACGAAGCCCGCGGTGTTCAGCCCCGCGATCGCATCGCGCTGGCGTTGCAGCATGGGCAGCCTCACCAGCGCCTGCACGCCGCTCATGAAGGCGCGCCCCGATTCCAGCGCGTACTTGTCATCGAGCGTCACGCTCTCCAGGGCCTTGCGGACGGCATCGGGCAGTGGTGCGTTCATGGTTCCTCGCGATCGTGGCGCCTGCACAGGCCCGCTCCCCCGGCGGGAGCCTGCGGCGCATCGGCGGCAGTGTAGGACGGAGGGGCGCGGAAGTGCTTTCGTTTGATGCCTTGAAATCTGGGCTTTGAGCAACAATCGTGCGCCAAGAGAAGGATTTCGGTCGACATGACATCGCGCAAGAGCACTCAAGGGAAAACCCGCAAGTCCCCTGCCACCGCCCCGGCCCCGGCCTCCAGCCCTCCTGCCGCCTCGGCGCCCGCGGCGGCAGGCCCATCCCCCAGCCTGGACCGCTACGACCTGGCCTTGCTGCGTGAGCTGCAGTCCGACGCGAGGCTGTCCAACGCCGAACTGGCCGCGCGCATCGGCCTGTCGCCAGCGCCCACCTGGCGGCGCGTGCGCCGGCTGGAGGAGCAGGGCTTCATCACCGGCTACCGCGCCGAGATCGACCGGCGCCGCATCGGCCTGGGCGTGCTGGCCTTCGTGCGCGTGGACGCCGAGCGCAACAACGCCGCGGCGACCCAGGCGCTGGAGGACCGCATCCGCAGCCTGCCCGAGGTGGTGGCCTGCCACTACATCAGCGGCGCCGGCACCTTCGAGCTGCACGTCGTCGCCACCGACCTGGACGCCTACTCGCGCTGGGCGATGGAGACCCTGTTCAAGCTGCCCAATGTGAAGGATCTGCACACCAGCTTCTCGCTGGGCGAGGTCAAGGCCGGCGGCATGCTGCCGCTGGGCCACCTGGACCGCCGCTGAGTCCCCTCGGCGCAGGGGCCACTTCGGGGTTACCCTAGGCCCCCCGCGCATGAAGCTCTCCCGACTCGCCGACTGGCTGCTCACCACCGAGCCGTCGCGCCGCCTGCGGCTGTCACAGGCGGCGCTGGCCATCGCGGTGATGGGCCTGGCGACGGTGGGCATGCACTACTTCGTCCGTGCGGGCATCGCCCCGGCCGGCCCGGTGTGGGCCTGGACGGCCTGCAGCGTGGTGGCCATGGCGGGCGCCTTCGCCCTGGTGCGCAGCGGCTGGACGCAGCGCCTGCGCGAGCCCTCGCTGTCGGTGCCGCAGATGGTCGTGGCCCTGGGCCTGGGTGCCTGGGCCTACGCGCTGCTGGGCCCCGCGCGCGGGGCGGTGTTTCCCATCGTCATGGTCGTGGTGATGTTCGGCCTGTTTGCCGCCACGCCCGGCCAGATGGCGGCCGTGGCGGTCTATGCCGTGGCCGTGTTCGGCGTCGTGATGGCGCTGATGGCGTCGCGCAGGCCCGCGGTCTATCCGCCCGATGTGGAGTTCGGCCACTTCCTGATGGTGGCCATCATGATGCCGGTGGCCGCCTTGCTCGCCGCCCGCCTGGCCACGTTGCGTGCGCGCATGCGCCGGCAGCGCGAGGCCCTGCGCGAGGCCTTGGCGCGCATCGAGGAGCTGGCCACCCGCGACGCCCTCACCGGCCTGGCCAACCGCCGCAATCTGGAGGAGATGCTCGAGCGTGAGCGCCAGCGTTGTGTGCGCTCGGGCCATGTCTTCTGCGTGGCCGTGATCGACCTGGATGGTTTCAAGGCACTCAACGAGCGGCACGGCATGAGGACCGGCGACCAGGTGCTGCGCGCCTTCGCTGCCGAGGTGGTGCAGGGCATGCGGATCTCTGACCGGCTGGGGCGCTGGGGCGGCGATTCCTTCGTGCTGATGCTGTCGGACACCCGCCTGGCACTGGCACGCGGCGGCGTGGAGCGCCTGCGCGAGCGGTCCATGGCGCTGCAGGTGGGCACGTCCGAGGCGCCGATCCGCATCACCGTCTCGGCCGGGCTGACCGAGCACCGCGCCGGCGAGACCGTCGATCAGACGCTGGAGCGTGCGCGAGGGGCGCTTCGCGAGGCCAAGTCGGGCGGGCGCGACCGCATGGTCATGGCCTGAAGACAGGCCCCTGAGGCGGCCACTGGCGCGGTCGCCGGTATCCTCCGTGGCTGGGCGATCCCGCCCACCCCCCGAGACAGCGCATGACGGCCACACCCGACGACTTCCATTGGCGGCTCCACCAGTTCCACGGCCTGCGACCCGGCCCCCGGCTGCTGGTGCTGGGCGCCGTGCACGGCAACGAGACCGCAGGCACCCAGGCCATTGGCCGGGTCCTGGCTGAGCTGGACAGCGGTGCGCTGCGCATCGCCCGCGGCACGGTCACCTTCGTGCCCATCACCAACCCGCTGGCCTATGCGCAGGGCACCCGCAACGGCGATCGCAACCTCAACCGCAACCTGCGCCCCGGCGCGGTCCCGCAGGATTTCGAGGACCGCATCGGTAACCGCCTGTGCCCGCTGCTGGAGGCCCACGAGGTGCTGCTGGACCTGCACTCGTTCAACAGCCCCGGCGAGGCCTTCACCCTGTTCGGCCCCGAGGACAACACCGGCGATCTCGAGCCCTTCGCCCACGCCGCCGACGAGGCCCGCCTCGCGCGCCACCTGGGCCCGCAACGCGTCGTCGAAGGCTGGCTGCGAACCTACGAGCTCGGCGTGGCGCGCCGCCGCGAGCGCAGCAAGCGTCTGGGCACGGCCCTGGACGCCGACGCCAGCTACGGCGTAGGCACCACCGAGTTCATGCGCTCGCGCGGCGGCTGGGGCGTGACCCTCGAGTGCGGCCAACACGCCGACCCGAAGGCGCCGGACGTCGGCGTCCTCGCCATCCGGCAGACCCTGGCCCTGCTTGGCCTGGCCGACATCCCGTTGCAGCCCCCGCCCGCACAGCACGAGGTGCTGCGGCTGGTGGATGTCACCGACCGGCTGCACGCCGATGACCGCTTCGTGCACGAGTGGACGAGCTTCGATGCCGTGCACGCTGGCGATCCCATCGGCATACGCCACGACGGCACGGTCGTGGCCGCGCCGGCTGACGGCCGCATCGTCTTTCCGAACGTGCGTGCCGAGCCCGGGAACGAGTGGTTCTACTTCGCGCAGCCCAGCCCGCGGCGGCTGGGGTGAACCCGGCGGCGTGGCGCCGCCGGGCCCTTCGGATGCGAGCTCAGAAGAACTTGTAGTCCAGGCTGAGCACCAGCGCACGTCCGCGCGGGTCGGCCACGCGCGGCTCCCATGAGCTGCCCGAGCCGAAGTTGCTGTCGTAGGTGACGGCAAAGGGCGGGTCGCTGTCGAACACGTTCTTCACCAGCGCGGTCAGGGTCAGGTTGCGGATGCCTGTGTACGACGCCGACAGGTTGTAGGTGGTGTAGGCGTCGACCTTGGGCTTCCAGTCCGCCGGCGTGACCGCGCCGGCCAGCACGCCCGGCAGGACCTGGTCGCGGTAGCCACCGCGGTAGACCTGCGAGACCATGCCGCTCCAGGGGCCGCGCGCGTAGGTCAGGAAGGCGGTGTGCTTCCAGCGCAGGCCCAGATCGCCGGCGAAGCTGAACTGTCCGATCTCGCTGGCGCTCCAGGGCGCCGAGGGCACCACGCGCGAGCGCTTCTTCAGCAGATAGGTGCCGTCCAGGCCGGCCGTCCACTTCGCGCCCATGGCCGAGAAGCCGCCGCGCACGGCCACCTCCAGGCCCGAGGTCTCGGTCTCGCCGGCGTTGATCCAGCGCTGGTCCACGGCGATCAGCTTGCCGGTGCCGTCACGGATGAAGCGCTCGGGGAAGAGGGCGTAGTTGTCGATCAGCTGGGTCAGCGTCAGGATCTGGATGGTGCCTTCGCGCTGGATGCTCCACCAGTCCACGCCCAGGCTGAACTGCGCATTGGGTTCCCAGATGAAGCCCGCCGAGGCCATCTTCGCCTTCTCCGGGCCGAGGTCCGGCTTGCCGCCATTGATGATGTTGGCGGCGCGGTCGATGAAGGCGCAGCCCGGGTCAGTGGTGTTGGGGCGGCCGGAGGGGCAGGTCAGCGGGTCCACCAGCGTGGTGCCGGTGAACAGCGACTCCGAGGAACCGTTGTACAGCTGGTTGAAGGTCGGCACGCGGAAGCCCGTGCTGTACGAGCCGCGCATCAGGAACTGCTCGGCAGGCCGCCAGCGTGCCGAGACCTTCGGGTTGGTGGTCGAGCCGAAGCCGGTGTAGTCGTCGCGGCGCACCGACAGCGTGGTCTCGATCTGCTTGGTCAGCGGCAGCAGCAGTTCGCCGTAGACGGCCTTCACGTCGCGCTCCACCCCGGCCAGCACATTGGTCTGGTCGAAGGGTGCGGCAATGATGACGCGCTGCGCCGCGGCGGCGCGTTCGTCGCCGTTGAAGCGGTACTTCTCGGTGCGCAGGTCCACGCCCACCGCCGCCATGATGTCGCCGCCGGGCAGCTTGCCCACCGCGCCGGAGGCCGCGAAGTCGGCCTGCTGCATGGTGAACTTGCCGCCGTACAGCACCACCCCACGGGCCGAGGCCTCTTCCAGCGCCGCCAGTCCGTCGGCGCTCTGCGTCTGGCCGGGGAACAGGAAGACGTTGATGCGGCCGCTGTTGAGCGCCGGGATGATGCCCGGGCCACCGTCGGAAGCACCGGTGGAGGTGGTGCCACGGTAGTAGTAGCCGCCGCCCAGCGTGGACTTGGCCTCGCTGCTGGCCTGGATGAAGCCCGCGCGGTACTCGAAGCCGCCGAACAGCGGGCCCTCGGCGGTGAGTGCCCAGCGCTGGGTCTCGGCCACGGTGGTGATCTCGCGCGGGCCGCACTCGATGCAGCGCCAGCGGTAGGCCAGAGACTGGCCGCGCTGCGCTTCGGTGATCGACCCAGGGAAGGCCGCAAGCAGGCGGTTGAACACTGCGTCGTAGGCGGCCTGCGATGCGGTATTGCGCGGGAAGCGCAACTGCTGCGTCGAGGTATTGGGCGTGAGTTGCACGTTCGAAAAACGCTTGGCCGAGTCGCTCTTGCTGGCCACGGCCTCTGCGGCCAGCAGGTGCTGACCGAACTTCACGGTGGCGCGGGCGACCAGGTTGGTGTCGCTCAGCGGCTGCTGCAGCACCGCGGCGCGGCCGGTGTCCCAGGCGCAGGACAGTGCCGCGCTGGGGGTGTTCCACAACAGCTGGTCATAGGCCGCCTGCCCGTCGATGGAGCCGCAGCCTTCTGCGCCGGGCAGGTCGAGCACGTTCAGGCCGCCCGAATAGCGCACCGTGGTGCTGCCGGGTACCAGGGGGAAATTGGCGGCAGCCGGGAATAGAGTGCCGGCCAGCGGGAAGATCGTCGCGAACGGGGTGCCGCGGGTGTCCACGCTCAGGCCGCGGTTGGGCTGGAAGGTGTTGACGAAGTCGCGCTGGTCGCCGCGCAGCGCCTTGTGGTCGCGCACGCCGAGGGTGGCCATCACGTTGAAGCCTTGGCGGTCGAGGTCGCCGAAGCCGCCGATGACCGAGCTGCGGTAGATGTTGCCGCCGCCGGCCTCGGTGACGTCGGCCGAGGCCTGCACCGACGCGCCGCGGAAGTCGGTGCGCAGGATGAAGTTGATGACCCCGCCGATCGCGTCGGTGCCGTAGATGGAGCTTGCGCCGTCCTTGAGCACCTCGATGCGCTGCACCGCGGCCATCGGGATCTGGTTGAGGTCGACCACGCCCCCGTTCAGGCCGTGCGCAGCCACGCGCCGGCCGTTGAGCAGGATGAGGGTGGCGTTGCTGCCCTGCCCGCGGAGGTTGGCGCTGGTGGCGCCGTTGTTGCCGCGCTGCGCACCGCCGACCACGTCGGCATTGGAGGCCAGGTTGTCCAGGCCGTTGCCGTTGGTCGACAGCCACATGATGACCTGCTCGGCGCTGGTCAGCCCCTGGCGCTCGAGCTCCTCTCGGCCGATCACCTGCACCGGCAGCGCGCCTTCGGCGGCGATGCGCTTGATGATCGAACCGGTGATCTCCACGCGCTGCGGGGCAGCGGTCTGGGCCAGCGTGGGCAGGCCAAAGCCGCACAGCGCAAGGGCGTAGGCAAGACGGGTCAACTTCACGGCAACACTCCCAAGGGGAAAATGAGGGATAGGCCGGCAGGATATCTCCGCCTGCCGGAACGGGGCAGCCCGGTTTTCCCTGCCCCTGCCCCTCACCTCACGACCTCTGCCCTGATGGCCTGCCGCCTGCTTCGACAGCTGATCGCGCCCCTGTTCCTGGCGGTCTGGGCACCGAAAGGTCTCGCCCAGCCGGCACCGGCGGGGCCCCCTGTGCCGGCAGCCATCGCCGAGGCGCTCGCAAGCTCGGGCCTGCCGCCGCAGGCCGTGGGTCTGGTGGTCGCGCCAGTGGCGGCAGGCCCGCCACACCTGGCCCTTGGGGCCGATCGGCCGCTGCAGCCGGCCTCGACGGTCAAGCTGCTCACCACCCTGGTGGGCCTGGACACCCTCGGCCCCACCTGGCGCGGCCGGACGCGGCTGCTGGCCTCGGGCCGGCTGGAGGACGGTGTCCTGGACGGCGACCTCATCCTGGAGGGCGGCGGCGACATGGACCTCAGCGCCGACGCCCTGCGCGCCTTGCTGCGCCGTGCCCGCGAGCTTGGCGTGCGCGAGGTGCGGGGCGCGCTGCTGCTGGACCGCTCGGCCTTTCGCCCCACCCGCCTGGACCAGGGCCTGCCGCCCTTCGACGACGGCCCCGAGTTCGAATACAACCTCATCCCCGACGCGCTGACGGTGGATGGCAACCTGCTGCGCATGGAGGTCGGCTCCGACGCGGCGGGCGCCGTGCGCATCCTGCAGCAGCCCGCCTTGCACGGGCTGAAGGTGTCGCACGAGCTCGAGCCGGTGGACGCGCCTTGCAGCCGCTGGGGCGAGGGCTGGAAGACGCCCGAGGTCCGCCCGCGTGGGTTCGGCCGGATCGAGATCGTGCTGCGCGGTACCTGGCCGCGCGGATGCGAGCGCCCGCTGGCCCTGAACCTGATCGACCGCGACGACTACATCGCCCGCCTGGTGCGGCAGCAGTGGCGCGATCTGGGCGGCGCATGGTCCGGCCCGGTCCGCGAGGGCTCGGCGCCGCCTGACGCCCAGTTGCTGGCCGAGCGCCGCTCGCGCCCGCTGGGCGACCTGGTGCGCGACATCAACAAGGTGTCCGACAACGCGCGCACCCGCACCTTGCTGCTGGCCATCGGGCGCGAGGCCTCGGGCACTGCAGAGGAGCCGACCTTGCGCCGCGCCGACCGTGCGGTGCGTGCCTGGATGGCAGCGCGCGGCATCCCCGACGCCGGGCTGGTGCTGGACAACGGTTCAGGGCTGTCGCGTACCGAGCGCATCAGCGCCGCGCAGCTCGAGGCCGTGGTGCGCGCCGGCTTGACGGGCCGCTGGGCGCCCGAGTTCCTGGCCAGCCTGCCCGTGGTCGGTGTCGACGGCCTGATGCGCTGGCGCCGCGCTGACGGCAGCGTGCCGGTGCAGGCGCGACTGAAGCCCGGCGGACTGCGCAATGTGGTGTCGGTGGCCGGCACCGTCCACGACGCCGCCGGCCAGGCCCAGATCGTGGTGCTGATCCTCAATCACGACAAGGCCGGCGCCGGCCGGCCGGTGATTGACGCCGTGCTCGATTGGGTGTCGCGCACGACGTTTGCGGCTCCACCGCCGGTGGCCCCTGCGCCCCAGGCCTCGCGCTGAGCTTGAGGGCGGCGCCTACACGATCAGCGGCCAGTCGGCGCGCACCGCCTCGCGGTCGCCGAAATCGAAGTGCCACCACTCGGTGCCGATGCCCTGCCAGCCGGCCTGCTGCAGGGTCTCGCGCAGCAGCCGCCGGTGCGCCAGCTGCGCCTGCGTGAGTTGCCCCTGCGCCAGCAGCTGCGCCTCCAGCGCCGGGTGCGACCGCTCGGTGGTGTCGTCGAAACCGGTGCCCATGTCCAGCTCTTGCCCGGTGTGGTCGGCCAGCGTCAGGTCCACCGCCATGCCGAAGGAGTGGATCGAGCCGCGGGTGGGGTCGGCGAAGTAGCGCTGCATCGGCGTGCCCCGCACATGGGCCCAGAACAGCTCCTGCACCCGCTGCGGGCGGGCGGCATCCAGCACGAGCAGCTGCAGCTCGGGCCGGCGTGCCGCCAGCGCCCGTGCCGCCTGCTCCAGGGCTGCTGCGGCCTGCACGTGCAGCCAGGCGCAGTCGTGCGGCGAGTACAGGTCCCGGCCCAGCAGGTTGTGCGGCCCTGCATAGCGCAGGTCCACTTGCACGCCGGGCATGCCGCGCAGGTGGCGGTAGCGCCCGTCGCGGCCCAGCGCATCGATGGCGACGGTCTCGCGCGTGAGGTTCATGGCGAGGTCAGCGCCGCCAGGATGGCCGCAGTCTCGGCATCGGGCTGGCCGTCGTGGCGTGACGGGCGGAACCGCATCTGGAAGGCCCGCATGACGTCGCCTGTCGCGCGGTCGGCCTCGCCGTGCAGGGGCACCAGGTAGCCCAGCTTCGCCAGCCGCTGCTGGAACCACGGCAGGGGCGGCAGCTCCTGCTCATACCCAGGCCGCAGTGCGGCGGCGCGGGTTTCGTCGAACCACAGCGCCAGGCCCTCGTCGGCCAGCCGCTTCCAGGGGAACAGGGGCCCCGGGTCTGACTTGCGGCCGGGCGCGACGTCGCTGTGCCCGACCACGCGGTGCGGCGGGATGCCGTGCCGCTTGACGATGTCGCGGACCAGGGCGATCACGGCCTGGATCTGCGGCTCGGGGTAGGGATGGAAGCGCGGGCCTTCGGGGGTGACCACATAGCCGCGGTTGACGATCTCGATGCCGATGGAAGAGGTGTTCACCATCTGGCGCCCGGACCACGCGCTGGCCCCGGCGTGCATGGCCCGCCGGCCCTCCTCGACCAGCCGGTAGATGGTCGGCGGGTCCTCGTCGACCAGGTAGTGGCTGCTGACCGACTGCTGGGTCAGCACGCGCAGCGAAGTGGGGAAGTCCAGTGCCGTGTAGTGGATGACGAGCAGGTCGATGCGGCTGGCCTGTGCACTGGCGCTGTAGCGGGTGTCGATGGCCGGGCCGGTGGCGCAGCCGCCCATCAACAGCGACAGCGCCAGAACGCCCGCGCAGGCGGCTGCGGCCGTCCAACGCGAACCCATACCCCGACGCTCTCGCGGCCTGCCCTGCGCGAGCGTCGGGCTCACGCCAGCAGTTCCCAACGCCCGACTGCGCTGCGGGCCAGGCGGGCAGGCGGGCCCTGCAGCCCGGTGCGGCCGATGCCGCACAGCTCGGCCCGGTCGGCATCGTCGGCCAGCCGTGCCGAGGCCTCGCCCGGCACCGGCAGGTGGCTGGCCTGCCAACGGCCTGCGCGGTGCTGGTGCAGCACCGCATGACGCCAGGGCGGGCCGTCTCGAAGCTGCCAGCGCAGCCAGGTGCCGTTCGCGGCGTCCGCCTCCAGCGTGACCCGGGGCAGCCCGGGCGCGTGCTCGCCCAGCCAGGGGGTGGCCGGGGGCAGGGCGTCCTGCGCATACGGGCCGGAGCGCAGGCGGTCGGCCAGGCCCTCGCGGTTGCGGGCCAGCGCCACCATGCTGAAGTGCAGGTGGCCGCGGGTGGTGGGGTCGGCGGCCGCACGCTGTCGCACGACGTCGATCTGCGCCAGCACCTCCTCGGGCGTGTACGGCCGCTGCGCATCGCCCACCCGGCTGGTGAACAGCCCCGGCCAGAGGTGCCGGGCGCGGGCGTTGTCGCGCCGCCAGGCGTCCAGCAGCACGGGGAAGGCCTGCGCCGCCTGCGTGATGGGCCAGTACAGCTGCGGCGCCAGGTAGTCCAGCCAGCCCTCGGACAACCAGCGCTCGACGTCGGCGTGCAGCTTGTCGTACTGGCTGAAGCCGGCGATGCCCGGGGGGCGCCGGTCGGGCCGGGGCAGGCCGAAGGGGCTGATGCCGAAGCGCACCCAGGGCTTGGCCACGTGGATGGCGGCGTGCAGGCGCTCGATCAGCCGGTCCACCTGCTGGCGCCGCCACGCGGCGCGCTCGGGGCTGGGGCCGCCATCGGGGGGGGTGGACTCGGCGCCACCGGGGCCGTGCGCGCGCCACGACACGTCGTCGGGAAAGGGCTGTTCCTGGCCCTGCGCGTCCTTCACCGGGTAGGGGTAGAAGTAGTCGTCGAGGTGGACACCGTCCACGTCGTAGCGCTGCACCACGTCCAGCACCACGTCGACCATGCGCTGCGCGGCGCGGGGCTCGCCGGGGTCCAGCCACAGCAGCTCGCCATAGCGGCGCACCAGCGCGGGCTCGGCCTGCGCAACATGGCGCGCTGCCAGCGCAGTCTGGGCCGAGCTGTGGCGGGCGCGGTAGGGGTTGAACCAGGCGTGCAGTTCCAGGCCGCGGCGGTGGGCCTGGTCCACCCACTCGGCCAGCGGGTCCCAGGCCACGTCGGGTGGGCGGCCCGAAGCGCCCGTGAGGTACTCCGACCACGGCTCCAGCGCCGAGGGGTAGATCGCGTCGGCCGCTGGGCGCACCTGCAGCACGATGGCGTTCAAGCCGGTGGCGCGGGCCCGGTCCAGCAGGTCGATCATCTCGGCACGCTGTTGCGCCGTGCCCAGGCCGCGGCGGCTGGGCCAGTCGATGTGGGCCACGGTGGCCACCCAGGCGGCGCGGAACTCGCGCAGCACGGGCGGTGGGGCGCCCGCGGGCGCCGCGACGGGTGCCGGCAGCGGCGCCTGGGGTTCGCCCTGGCCGATGTCCGATGGCGCGGCGCAGCCGGCCAGGCAGGCCGCCGCGCCGGCCATCCAGTCCCGCCGTGACAGCGCCCGCTCCAGGGGGCTCAGGCCTTGATGAACCAGCGCTTCCTCCACATCACCCACGCCACGCCGAACATGACCGCATTGAACACCACCGCCCAGGCCAGGGACGCCTGCACGGGTTCCAGCGGCAGCTCGCGCCAGGGCGCGTACAGCCAGGCGCGCAGCGACACCCGCGTGCCGTCGGCTTGCTCGATCTTGATGAAGCCCATCATCTTGGCGATGAAGCCCGAGAGCACGAAGAGGAACAGCGCATTCACGCCATAGATCACCAGGGGCCGGCAGGCGCGGGTGACGGCTGCGCGCAGCCTGGGGTGGGGGGCCGCGTCCATGGTCCAGAAGAAGGCAGCGAAGACCAGCAGCGCCCAGCCGGCCATGAGCACGGCATACGAAGGCGTCCACAGGCTCTTGTTCACCGGCATCAGCGCCGCGTCCATCACCGTGCCCGCACCCAGCAGGGCCAGCCCGGCCAGCATCATCCACACCGTCTTGTCCGCGGACGCGACCGATGTGCCCAGCCAGCGCCCGCACAGCGCGCCCAGCAGCACCGACCCGGTGGCCGGCAGGGTGCCCAGCACGCCCTCCGGGTCCCAGGTCCTGGACTGCACCCACAGGTGGCCCGGCATGAGCGCCCGGTCGATCCAGGCCCCGGTGTCGCGCCCGGGCTCGAGCAGACCTGTGGCCACCACGCCGTCAGGCCCCGGGACCGGCACGCCCAACAGGGCTGCCGAGTACACGACGAACAGCCCCACCACTGCGGCGACTTGCATGCGCCAGCCGGCCCACAGCACCAGCGGTGCCGCCAGCAGGCTGCACAGCGCGATGCGCTGCAGCACCCCGGGGATGCGCACCGCCGACCAGTTGAAGGCCGGAATCAGGTTGAGGGCGAACCCGAGGGCGAAGACCACCAGGGCGCGGCGTGCGAGACCGGCCATCAGCTGGCCCCTGGGCACGCCCAGCGCCGCGTGGCGGCCCGTGGACAGCGCCATGGACACGCCCACGATGAAAAGGAAGAAGGGGAAGACCGTGTCGGTGAAGGTCCAGCCGTGCCACTTGGCGTGGGCCAGGGCCGGGTACAGATGCTTCCAGTCGCCCGGGTTGTTCACCAGGATCATCGAGGCGATGGCCAGGCCCCGGAACGCATCCAGCGAACCCAGGCGCTCTTCTTGCGGCGTGGACGGACGCATCACCCGGTGCCCCACGAAAGGGCGATCACCTCCTCGCGTCCGGCGCAGCGCTCAGGCACCGGCGCCCCCACCCAGCCCGTGACGCCACGCCGCGGTGAGCAGCCGCTCTTCGGCCCGGGCCAGGGATGACCACCGGCCGGGTGCTGAAAAGGGCTCGTGTGTGGGGCCGTGCAGCAGGGCCACTACGCCGTGGCGGCGCACCGGGTCGAGGACGAAGGTGGACAACACGCCGTAGGCGTCGCCCAGGTGGCCCCAGCCGGTGAGCCCGCCGCCTTCGACCAGCCGGTCGCCTCGCCCTGGGGCCGAGGTGTCGGTGAAGCGCTGCACCCCCAGGCCCCAGGACACGAAGGCGCGGCCGCTGTCCTCATCGCCCGCGCCGGGAGTACCCGCCCGCCACTGCTCGCTGGCGAGGGCGCGCACCGTGTCTTCGGCGAGGAAGCGCTCGCCCCGGTGCACCCCGCCGGCCAGCAGTGCTTGCATCAGCACGCCCAGGTCGGCGAGCGAGGTGCGCAGGCTGCCCTGCGGTCCGAAGACCGCGCCGTTGGTGCCGGGTACGTAGGACGCGAGGCCCGGCGGTCCCTTGCGCACGGTCGCGGGATCGTCGGCCTGGACCACCCAGGGGCCTGCCGGATCCCAGATCTCGCGGCCGCCCTCTTCCCGGCGCTTGCGGTACAGCGTGGCCAGGTCGTCGCGATCGGCCTGGCTCCAGGCCGAGGGGTCGAAGCCCCCGCGCAGGCCCAGGGGGCCCAGCACGAGCCGCTGCATCAGGCGGTCGAAGCGTTCACCGGTGGCCGCTTCCATCACCGTGCCGATCAGGCCCCAGGCCAGGTTGCAGTAGGCGAATGACGTCCCGGGCTCGCGGCCTTTGCGCCAGGCGCCGCCGCGGCCGAAGCGGGGCCGCCCCTCCTCCAGCACATCGCGCAGGGCCACGTCGGCACCGAACGCGTAGCCCCCGGCGTCGCTCAGGCCTGCGCGATGCGACATCAGCGCGCGCAGGGTCAGGGCGCGTGCCGGGTACTGCGGGTGGCGCAGCCGCCAACCCAGCCAGGCCGAGACATCCTCGTCCAGGTTCAGGCGGCCCTGCTCGACCAGCCGCATCACGCCCACGGCCACCACCATCTTGGACAGCGAGGCCATGCGGAACATCGTGCGAGCGTGGGTCCTCAGGCCCCCGCCGGCAAGCCCTGGGTCCAACCGCTGCCAGCCGATATGCGCCTGCAACGCGGGCCGGCCGTCGCGCACCACCAGCGCCGCGGCGCCCAGCCAGGGCGAGTCGGGGTCTTCCACGAGCTCGGTGATGGCGCCTTGCAGCCCTGCCCCGGCCTCATCGTGAGGGCGCGAGGTGGCCGTCATGTCGGCGGCGCATCCGGCGGCCAGCGCTCCGGTGGCGGTGGCCATGACGAGGGGTCTGCGGCGCAGGTTCATGGTGCAGCCGATGGTAGCGGCGCGACGGCCCCGCCGGCACCGGGGCTTTCAGCGGGTCGGCGGCGGCTGCGTAACATCGTGCCCATGTGGCTGCTCATCCTCGAGGCCCTGGCTGCGCTGGGGCTGCTGGTCTTCCTCGTGTGGTGGACGATGTTCTCGGGACGCCGGCGCGGCGAGCCGGTGGACCCGCCACCGGGGCCCAAGCCTCCTGCCGGCGACTGAGCGCAGCGGCTGGCTGGTGACCGGCTACTGCAGCAGCCCGGGGTAGACCAGGTCGAAGGCCGGCACGTCGGCCTCGAAGGGCCGGGCGTCGTCGGTCATGCAATAGAAGGTGCCGCGCATGGTGCCGTGCGGCGTGGCCAGCGGTGTCCAGCTCGAGTACTCGAATCGCTGGCCCGGTTGCAGCACGGGCTGGTGGCCCACCACCGCCAGGCCGCGCACCTCCTGCGTCTGCCCGTGGGCATCGGTGACCAGCCAGCGGCGCGCTACCAGCTGGGCCGTGCGGTCGCCGGTGTTGGCGATGGTCACGGTGTAGGAGAAGCCGAAGGGCCCGTCAGGCGGGTTCGACTGCTCGCTGAGGTACTGCACGCGCACCGTACAGGTGAATTCCGGCTTGGCCATTGGCGGAGTCTAAGATAGCCCGATGAGCACGTTCCGTATTGCGCCTTCGCTGCTGTCGGCCGACTTCGCGCGTCTGGGCGAGGAGACCCGCACCGTGCTGGCTGCCGGCGCCGACTGGATCCACTTCGACGTGATGGACAACCATTACGTGCCCAACCTGACCTTCGGGCCCATGGTCTGCCAGGCGCTGCGGCCGCACGCGGTCAAGCCCGACGGCACCCGCGCGCCCATCGACGTGCACCTGATGGTGCAGCCGGTGGACGCGCTGGCCCAGGCCTTCGCCCGCGCAGGGGCCGACCTCATCAGCTTCCACCCCGACGCCAGCCCCCACGTCGACCGCACGCTGCAGATCATCCGCGCCGAGGGCTGCCAGACCGGGCTGGTGTTCAACCCGGCGGCGTCGCTGGACGTCCTGGAGTGGACCCTCGACCAGCTCGACCTGGTGCTCATCATGAGCGTCAACCCGGGCTTCGGCGGGCAGAGCTTCATCGACGGCGCGCTGCGCAAGATCGAGCGCGTGCGCCGGCTGATCGACGCCAGCGGCCGCGACATCCGCCTGGAGGTGGATGGCGGCATCAAGGTCGACAACATCCGGCGCGTGGCCGATGCCGGGGCCGATACCTTCGTGGCGGGCAGCGCGATCTTCGGCCAGCCTGACTACGCGGCCGTAATCACGGCGATGCGGCAGCAACTGCAGGGCGCCGGCGTGCGCTGAGCGCAGCTGTCAACGCCCCGCTGAGCGCCCTGCGAAGCCGCCGTTCACCGGTGGCTCAATGCGACCGGCACCGAGTGCCCAGGTCCCAGGACGGGTCGTAGACCGTCGTGCGCACGTCCAGCAGGCCCAGCACGGTGTGGAACAGGTGGTCGTGCGCGGCGGGTTCGATGGCGCGGCGCGCCAGGCATGCCGTGTCCAGCGCAGCGCGGCGGGCGAAGCCTTCGCTGAACCACATCACCATGGGCACCTGCTTTTGCACATCGGGGGCGATGGCGTAGGGCAGGCCATGCAGGAAGAGGTTGTTCTCGCCCAGCGACTCGCCGTGGTCCGAGACGTAGACCATGGCCGTGTCCACCTTCGACGCGTGGCGCGACAGCAGCGCCTGCAGGCGGGTCAGGACGTGGTCGGTGTACAGCAGGGCGTTGTCGTAGGCGTTGACGATCTCCTCGCGCGAGCAGCGCCGCAGGTCGTCGTGGCGGCAGGCCGGCGTGAAGCGCTCGAAGGCAGGCGGATAGCGGCGGAAGTACGACGGTCCGTGGTTGCCCAGTTCGTGCAGCACCAGCACCGAATGCCCTCGTGCGGCAGCGAGCTTTTCTTCCAGGCCGTGCAGCAGCGCTTCGTCCAGGCAGCGGCCGCCTTCGCACAGCCCCGGCGGGTTGAATTCGTGAACCTGCTCGGACGGCAGGCCCGCGCACACGCCCTTGCACCCCGACTGGTTGTCGCGCCAGCTGACGGAAAAGCCGGCATGGGCCAGCACGTGCAGCAGCGACTCGCTCGAGCGGATCCGTGACTCGTCGTAGTCGTGTCGGCCTCCGGGTGAGAACAGGCAGGGCACCGAGACCTCGGTGTTCGTCCCGCACGCGGTGACCTGGGCGAAGTTGATCAGACCCGGTAGCTGGGCCAGTCCCGGGGTGGTCTGCCGCGTGTAGCCCGACAGGCCCCAGTTGGCCCGACGCGCCGTCTCGCCCACCACGATTACCAGCCAGGTCGGGCGGGTCGCGTCCGCCCAAGTGGGGCCAGGCGCAGCGTCCATGCCGACGGCCTGACGTGCCTGCACGGCGCCTCTTGCATCGCCCAGCAGCACCGACCCGCCGGACCACACCAGGTTGGCCGGGGTGATGAGGTAGCGCAGCTCCTTCTGGCCGCGCATGAGCGAGGCCAGCGGCTGGAACAGCGCCACTACGCAGGCCACGATCAGCCCCACCGCCACCGCTGCCGTGCCCAAGCGCAGCGCCACCGCGCGTGACCACGGGCGGCGCGTCAGGCGCAGCCGCCACAGCGCCAGCAGCGGCAGACCGGCCATCCACAGCACCTGCATTACGAGCGCGTGGCTGAGCAGCTCGCGCGCTTCCTTGACGTCGCTTCGCACCACATTGCGCAGCATCGAGGGGTCGAGGAAGACGCCGAAGCGCTCCATGTAGTGCGCGCCTACGGCAGTGGCCAGCGACAGCGCGGCGGCCCAGGGCTTGAAGGTCAGCCGGTGCGCCACCGCCACCAGCAGCAGGAAGTGCACGGCACCGATGACCACCGCCATGCCCGCGCCCAGGGCCCAGGCGGAAGCGTCAGTGGCCTCGCGGCCGCGCAGCGCGGCCGCGAAGAAGGGGCGGTTGGCCGCGGCGACCCAGTACAGGCTGAGCCACAAGGCCGCGGTTTCGGCCGAGGTCTGCCAGGTCAGCCGGGTGCCAGTCGGGGTCTCGCGTGCCCCCTGCGAACTCGGCCACCAGGGCCGCGAAAGACGTCTCACCCCGACATTGTCCGGCCTGAACGGGCCCGTTCGCGAACAGGGCCCGCGGCATAATTGGGGCCTCTTCATCACGGAGACCTTCCTTGGACCAGAGTCACCCTCGGTGACCGTCCGCTTCGGCTTCGCGGCCCCGCCCCCTTGAGGGCGACCGCGGTTCTCCGGGGCGAGGCGGTGCACCGACCCCGAACCCCAGTCGCCGGCACGCATGCCGGCCACGGAGAACCCGATGCTCAACGTCTTCACGCTGGCCAACGGCCGGCTGATCCAGCAGGAAATCGAGTCGGCCCAGGCGCTGGCCGACCTGCAGCCCGTCTGGGTGGACCTGGAGTCCCCCACCGACACCGAGAAGTCCTGGGTGGCGCAGCGCTTCGCCCTGGCCATACCTGACGACGCGGTGGACGACGACCTGGAAGAGTCGGCCCGCTTCTACGAGGAGGACAACGGCGAGCTGCACATCCGCTCGGACTTCCTCATCGACGGCGACGATGGCCCCGACGGCAAGCCCTCGCGCAACGTGCGTGTGGCCTTCATCGTCAAGGAAGGCGTGCTGTTCTCGGTGCACGCCGAGGATCTGCCGGTGTTCCGCCTGCTGCGCCTGCGGGCGCGCCGCATCCCGGCCCTGATCGAGGATGCGCGCGACGTGCTGCTCAAGCTCTACGACGCCGACGCCGAGTACTCGGCCGATGCGCTGGAGGGCATCTACGACCACCTGGAGAAGGTCAGTGCCCGCGTGCTGAAGGAGGATGTCAACGACGCCACTGCCGGCGAGGCGCTGTCGGCCATCGCGCGCGAGGAGGACCTCAACGGCCGCATCCGCCGCAACGTCATGGACACCCGCCGCGCCCTGAGCTTCCTGATGCGCAGCCGGCTGCTCAACGCCGAGCAGTTCGAGGAGGCCCGGCAGATCCTGCGCGACATCGACTCGCTGGATTCGCACACCGCCTTCCTCTTCGACAAGATCAACTTCCTGATGGACGCCACCGTCGGCTTCATCAACATCAACCAGAACAAGATCATCAAGATCTTCTCGGTGGCCAGCGTGGCCTTGCTGCCGCCCACGCTGATTGCCAGCATCTACGGCATGAACTTCCAGTACATGCCCGAGCTCGGCCAGACCTGGGGCTACCCCTTCGCGCTGGGGCTGATGGCCGCCTCGGTGGTGGCGCCCTTCGTCTACTTCCGGCGCAAGGGCTGGCTGCGCTGAGCCGCACCGGCACGGGGGTCCGAGGGGAGTGACGCAGCAGGGGTGCTTGGGTTACGCTGGCGCTCATGAGTGAAGCTGCCCAGAACCGCCCCGCAGGCCATCGCGCGTTGCTGCCCGCCGCGTTGACCACCCTGGCGCTGATGTCCGGGCTGGGCGCGCTGCCTGCGGCGCATGCCCAGTTTGCCCAGGTCCCCACGCCCCTGACCGAGGGCAGCACTCCGCCGCCCTCCCAGGCGCAAAACGCCGATGCCTATCGCATGGACGCCGCCAAGCACCTGTACGGCGCCTTCCGTACCCGCATCCACAAGGGCAAGCTGCCGCCGATGATGTACGCGGTGATGATTACCGAGGCCGACATCGACGGCGCGGGCCAGGTCACCGCAGTGCGCGTCGTCCGCCCGCCTGCGGCAGCCACCGAGGTGGCGCCTTGGGTGGTCTCGCTCATCCGCCGCGCTGCCCCCTACCCGGCCCCGGCCGGCATGAGCGGCGGCACGGCCACCTGGCGGGAAATCTGGCTGGTCGACAAGACCGGACTGTTCCAGGTCGACGCGCTGACCGAAGGCCAGCGCTGAGGCACCGAGGCTCACAGGCGCCCGGGCTTGGCGCTCAGCGACTGGCCTGACGCTTGAGCCAGCGCATCAGCGCCCCGACCGCGGGCAGCTTCTCGTACAGCTCCTCTGCCGCGTCCCAGTAGTCGCGGTGCAGGCTGATCCGTCCGGTGTTGTCGAACACCAGATGCGAGCCGCCGCGCACGCATTGCGGTTCGCGGGAGTAGCGCTTGAAACGGAAGAGGAAGTCCCAGGTCAGGAAGCACTGCGACCCCTCGGCGATGGCTGCGCGCACCACGAAGCGCGGCTCGTCCAGCGCGCGGTACATGTGCGCGAACACGCCGCGGATGGCCGGCACGCCGGTGATCTCGTTGAACGGGTCCTTGAAGCGGCAGTCAGTGGCGTAGAACTCGCCCAGCCGTTCCAGGTCGGTCGGAGTCAGGCCCTCGAACAGGGCGATCACCCGATCGACACGGGCATCGGGGTGGCGCGCTGCGGTCATGTGGCCCTCACATGCGGGTGGCCCGGCGGATGGCGGCGAAGTACAGGCCATCGCTGAGCACGCTGAGCGCCTTGAGCACGTGCGTGAAGCGCTTGGGGAAGTGGATCTCAAAGGCCCCGCGCTCCCATCCGCGCACGATCTGCGCCGCCGCCTCGTCGGAGCTGATCAGCGCTGGCATGCGGAACTCGTTTTGGGCGGTCAGCGGCGTCTCGACGAAGCCTGGGTTGACCACCGACACGCCGATGCCCTGCGGCCGCAGATCCAGGTACAGGGTCTCGGCCAGGTTGATGAGCGCGGCCTTGGTCGGTCCGTAGGCCAGCGACTTGGGCAGCCCGCGGTAGCCGGCCACGCTGGACACCAGGCTCAGGTGCGCCGCGCGGCCCGAGCGCGCCTGCGCCAGCAGCGTGGGCAGCACGGCATCCAGCAGATACAGCGCGCCGACGTAGTTCACCTCCTGGTGCTTCAGCGCCACGTCCAGGTCGAAGGCGGTGGCGCGCATCGGCGTGTAGGTGCCGGCGCAGTACACCGCCAGGTCCAGCGCGCCGTGACGTTGCACGATGCCGGCAGCCGCAGCCTGCATGGCCTGGCGGTCGGTGGCGTCCAGCGCCAGGGCCTCGCATCCCGGGTGCGCGGCGGCGAACTCCTGCAGCGAGGCGGCGCTGCGCGCCGAGGCCACCACGCGGGCGCCACGCGCAGCCAGCCGCTCGGCGGTGGCGCGGCCG
>Ga0315902_10004218_pt1 | contig 20966 bp, 17 predicted proteins | sample LakEriMetagenome_9_FD_203523 | JGI IMG/M metagenome (GOLD analysis project Ga0315902, IMG submission 203523) | Freshwater fungal communities from buoy surface, Lake Erie, Ohio, United States - Buoy 12 MA117 | ecosystem: Environmental > Aquatic > Freshwater > Lake > Lake biofilm | place: USA... | reverse complement strand
GCGCCCAGCAGGCCGAGGGTCGTAAAGCGGAAGAATGAACGTCGATGCATCACGTGTCGTGCTCCTGGTGAAAAAGACTGTCGTCAGCGGCTCCCGCCGCCGGGTGGCCGCGGCACGGCCGTACGGGCGCCGCTGTCGCTGCCGCCCCCGCCGCCTGCACTGCTGCCACCGGAACTGCCACCCGATGAACTGCTGCCACCGGACGAGTTGCTGCCGCCCGAGTAGCCCGACGAGGTGACGCCGCCGCCTGAGCGCCGGCGCCCGCGTCCTTCCGAGGATGCGTCGCCGTCGGTGCCGCCAGCGACGGGTCGCGCTGGCTCGTCGTAGCGGGGCTGCACACGGGTATAGCCCCGGCCCTGAATCACGCGGCCCCCCGAGTCTCGTCGGTCGTCGCCAGGGCCGACGGCGAATCCACCTGTCTGGTTCTGGTCCCAGCGGCGCTGGAAGCGGCCGCCCGGATAGCCCCAGCCATACATGCCGTAGCCGAATGGCATGTAGAGACCCGACCATGCCCACGACGGAGGCACGCCGCCGAACGCCGGCGACTGCCAGAGGCCAGGGCCACCCCATCCCCACGGGTCGGCCCAGCCCCAGCCCCACGCGTCGCCCCCGCCGTAACTCCAGCCGTTCGGCACGCTGCGGACCGTCGCGCGATTGCTCCGCTCAATCACGAACTCTTCCGGGTAGCGCAGGGCCAGCAGCAGGTCGACCGTGTCATCGGGTACCTGCGCCCGGGCGAGGTCGCGCAGCCGTGCACTCGACAGGTCGAGCCGGGTGCCGGTGTCGACGAGCGAGGCCTGAATCGCCCCGGCAGCCACAAGGCCGGAGGCCTCGACGACCTCGGGCAGCGTCCACTGGTCGAAGGCCGGCGCGGGAAGCCCGGCCGCCCGGGGAGCCAGCCGCTGCTCGTAGCGCCGCACGCGCACGAGCGGCGCGCCCTCGAAGTCGGCGGCCTGAATCTCGACCCACACCGGCCCGCGGGTGATGTAGCTGAGGCCACTCACCTCCCGGGCGGGCTGTCCGTCGCACTCGACGCGCCCCTTCGTCAGCAGCAGGCGCCCCGAGGTCGACCACTGCGCGGTGCGACTGGTGCGGCAGGTGCCTTCGGTCGAATAGGTGGTGCTGCCATCAGCGGCGACCAGATCGGCGCCGACCTGCTGGCCGTTGAGCTGCATCTGCTGCGAGACGACCAGCGGACGGTCGGTTGTCGACAGGCAGACCCGCACGTTGTCACGCCGTTCGTTCGGGGCGGGCAGGGCGCGTGAGGCGGTCGACGCAACGTCCGTCGCGGACGGTGCCGTGTTCTCGTGCTGCAATTCCCAGCAGCCGAGATAGGCGTTCCACCGGCTGTCGGCCGTCTGGGCCACGCCGGGTACCGCCCACGTCAGCAGGGCCATCAGGGCAATGAAGGTGCGCGTCATCACATCCTCCTTCTGAACCTAGAACACCAGCCGCAGCCCGATGAGTGCCGACCGGCCCGACAGGTCGATCGGATCAAATCCGACGAAGTCATCGGACAAGTCGTCCGTTCCAAACCGGTAGCGGCCCTCGAGACTGAGCTGCAGCCACCGGGTGATGCCCAGATGGGTGCCGGCCAGCACCTGTGTCGTCAGGGCCGTGCCTTCCGCAAAGAAATAATCGGGAAAGACAGCCAAGGTTTGAAAGTCGACAAAATCGCCGGTCTGCTGGAGGTTCCAGCGGTTCAGGCCGACGGCGGCACCGACGAATGGCTGGAATCGCGCCGGAATGTAGGCATATGAGCCGACGCGCTCTCCCCGCGGCAGCAGATAGAGGCGAAGGCCCAGGGTCGAGGTGGTCTGCCGAAGCGTGGTGTTCTGCTCGATGGGCAGGCCCTTGTTGTCGACGAACTCGCGGTACTCCGAGTCGGCATCCGACCGCGCCGTATTGATTGAGACGAAGATGTCGGCCCGGTCGTGCACACGCGCCGAGAGGTCGCCGCCGACCAGCATGGCCCGGAAGTCGCGGGCCTCGAGCGTCAGCTCGTCCTTGAAGAACTCGTACACATCACTCTGCTGGCGCGGCACGTCGAGGCCCACGTGGAAGCCGAGCGAGAAGCGCTTGGGACCGAACAGGAAGTCGGGCTGCGGCTGTGCCGCAGCCGGCAGGGCCAGCAGACAGAGGAACAGTGCCGACAGCAGACGGGTGTGTCTCATGGGGCGCACCTCCTGATTCGACTATAGTCGACAAATCGTGCACGCAGACACGCCAATTTCGATGGTCCCCCTGTCGCTGGAAGACACACGGCGACTGGCCGCGTCCCTCCGGCAGGAAATCGGGCGCGTGATTGTGGGGCAGGACGCGGTGGTCACCGAGGTGCTGACCACCGTGCTGGCCGGGGGGCACTGCCTGCTGCGCGGGGTGCCCGGGCTGGCGAAGACGCTGCTGGTGCGCACGCTCGCCGGTGCCGTCGACCTGCAGTTCAGCCGGATCCAGTTCACGCCCGACCTGATGCCGTCGGACATCATCGGCGCCGAGGTGCTCGACGAAGACCGCGCCACCGGTCAGCGGCACGTGCGGTTCCTGCCCGGGCCGGTGTTCGCCAACATCCTCCTCGCAGACGAAATCAACCGGACACCGCCGCGCACGCAGGCCGCGCTGCTCGAGGCGATGCAGGAAGGGCAGGTGACCGTGGGTGGTCACCGCCACCCACTGCCGTCGCCGCTGTTCGTGCTGGCTACCCAGAACCCGATCGAGCAGGAAGGCACGTATCCACTGCCCGAGGCGCAGCTCGATCGGTTCATGACCAACGTGGTGATGACCTACCCGACCGCCGACGAGGAACAGCGCATGCTGCTGCAGACGACGAGTGGGGCGGGCGAGGCCGTGCGTCCGGTGGCCGACGGCGAGGTGCTGCTGCGCGCCCAGGCGCTCGTGCGCGATATTGTGACGGCCACGAACATCGCTGAGGGCGTGACACGACTGGTACGCGCCACGCGTCCACTGGCCGGCGGCGAGGCCCCGCCGTTTGTGCACGACTGGGTGCGCTGGGGCGCCGGCCCGCGCGCCGGGCAGGCCCTCATTCTGCTGGCCAAGGCCCGCGCCGCGCTCGACGGCCGTCCGGCGGTGAGCCTCGACGATGTGCGGGCGATGGCCCTGCCGGCCCTGCGACACCGCGTGCTGCTGAACTTCCAGGCCGAGGCCGACGAGGTGCAGGTCGACGACCTGCTGGTGCGGCTGATCGACGCGGTGCTTCCGCGCTAGGGCGGCGATGGCGGCGACGGCACGCGTTCAGGTTCCACGACTGGCGAACGACCTGCTGTGGGTGGCGCGCCACACCGCGGCGGGCATCCGCGCGGGCCTGCATCGCACGGCGGCGCAGGGGGGCGCCGTCGAGTTCAGCCACCTGCGCCCCTATCGGCCGGGCGACGACCTCAAGCACATCGACTGGAAGGGGAGTGCGCGCACCAGTCGCCTGCTGACCCGTGTCTTCACGCGTTCGGCGACGCACGAGGCGCTGCTCGTCCTCGACGGGTCATTGTCCATGGCCTGGGGCGAGAAGCCGGCATTGCTGCGGACGGCGGCCGCAGTGCTGGCCACGCTGCTGCTCGAGCAGGGCGACGCGGCAGGCTGGCTGCTTGTGACCCCCGAGGGCCATCGGCGGCTCTATCCCGTGCGCGGTGGCGCGTTCCATCTGTCGGGCCTTGTGGCCGGCCTGGCGCGCCTCGAGCTGCAGGGGACGGCCGAGACCGCCCAGCTGCTGCACACAGCCGGTCAGCTGCGGCAACGCCGGTCGACCATCATGGTGTTCTCGGACTTCTACGACGATGAGGCCATGCGTCCGGGGCTGCGGCAGCTGGCGGCGCGCGGCCATGATGTGGTGGCGGTGCACCTGCTGACCGATGGCGAACGGACGCTGCCCGAGACGGGCGCGGCCGAGTATGTGGATGCGGAAACGGGGCAGCGCATCACGCTCGAGTCGCGGCGTGTGCGGTCTGCCGTGGCGAGGCGCATCGAGGCCTGGCGTGTGGCACTCGAGCGCGACCTGCGGCGCGCGGGCATCGACTACGTGCAGCTGCCACGACTGACGACCCTGGCGCGCGATCTCGAAGGATTTCTCCGGCGTCGCGAGGCCCGCGAGGCCGGGGCCTGACATGCGCGTCTTCGTCGAATCGATACCGGCGCTGTGGTGGCTGCTGGGGGCGCTGGTGCCGGTGGCCCTGCACCTGCTGGCGCGTGCGCGCACCGATCAGCAGGTGTGGCCGAGCCTCCGGTTTCTGGAAGCCTCGCCGCTGTCGCTGCGGCGGTGGGCCACGCTGCGCGACCCGGCGCTGCTGGTCGCGCGCGTGGCGCTGGTGTGCATGGCGGCGCTGGCCGTGGCCGGTCCGGTGGTGGTGACACCCGGGCGTGAGCGGGCGGCACGCCAGCAGGTGGCGCGGGCCATCGTGTCAGACGGCGGCAGCGGCCTGGCGGATGACGAACGACGCGACGTGGCCGCCAGTGCCGTGTTCGTGCGTCCGTCGCTGCGCGATGCGGTGGAAGAGGCCACGCGTTGGCTGGCGGGGCAGTCTGCGTTCCGACACGAGCTGGTGGTGGTATCGCCCTTCAGGCGTGGGCGAGTCGATGCCGGGATGTTTGCCGGTCTGGCCCCTGCGACTGGCCTGCGACTGGTGCGGGTGCCGCCCGACGCGGCTGTGTCCGAGCGTGAGCTGGTGGTGGCCGTGCGTGAACCCATGCCGGCCTCGTCTCAGGGGGCCGTCGATGGCGGGCGGGACAGGGCTTCCATGGCCCTGCCGAATGACAGTGAATACTCGGTGCAGGCCGACACGAACGATGGCGGACCTCGGGCGGTCGAGGAGGACGAGGACGACCCGGATGCGCCGTGGCCCGTCGCTGTAACCGTGGTGAGCGACCCCACGGGGCGATGGTCGCGGCACGTCGAACGATGGCGCCTCGCCCCCGACCGCACCGAGCGGCGGCTGGTCGGTGAGACGCCGATGAGTCCGCTGGCCCTGGCTATCGATGCGCAAGCCTCAGCGGTCGGGCCGGTTAATCCGCAGGCCCTGCTGCATGCGGTGGCGGCGCAGGGGATCAGGCTGCCGCCGTCGGGGTTGCTCAGTGAGACCACGTTTCCCTGGGAAGGCCGCCCCGAGTCGCTGACCGCTGCGGTGGCGTCCGCGGCGGCGCTGCCGGTGAGTCAGTGGGAACCCGAGCTGATGAGTGACGCCGAGCTGCGCGCCGTCGAACGCGAACCCCGTCCCGAGGGCACCCCCGCCGTGACCGGCCTCTCTGACCGGTCCTGGTTCTGGGCCATGGTCCTGATTCTGATGATGGTCGAGTCGTGGCTGCGCGAGAGGCGGGCATGAGCATCCTCGAGTGGCTGACTCCCGTGCGTCAGCGCCTGCGCGTGCGCACCGGCCTGTGGGCAGTCGCGGCCGCCGTGGTGGCGTGGGCCCCCTCGATCGTCGTGGCCCATGCACTGGGTGCGCGAGCGGTTGCGGGGCATGCGCTCGGAGCCATGCTGGCGGCAGGCACCGTTGTTGCGGTGGTGTGGCGTGCGCGGGCGCAGTGGCACTGGCCGCGTGTGGCCGATGCCGTCGAGGCGGGGCACCGAGAGTGTGGCAACTGCGTTCGCGCGCTGGTCGACGTCGAACTGCAGCGCATCCTCGTGTCGGCGACGGCTCGCGCGCGTCTCGAGTCGGCAGCCGTCGAACGGCTCGCGGGCCTGCGGCCCTCGTCCGTGGTGCCGCTGCGTGCGCCGGCGGCCTTCGCCCTGTGCGCCGTGGCTGGGGCCATTGCCGTCGCGACAGCCGCCCCTGAAGGGGCAGCCACGGGCGAGGTGCCGTCCGCGGGTTCCGCGCTCGCCGACACGGCGCTGGAACTGTCGCTGGATGTTACGCCCCCGGCCTACCTGAACCAGGCGCCCCACGTGGTGTCCGTCGAGGGCGAGGTGACGGTGCCTGCGGGCACCACGGCGCGACTTCGGGTCGCCACGCACTGGCCATCGGTGTGGATGGCGTCGGCGGAGGGGGCGCCTGCGCTGACCCCTGGCTTCGGCAATGGGTGGGTGAGCGAGCTGTTCTCTGTCGATGCGCCCCGCCTGCTGGTGGTGGCGGCCGGGCCCGTGCCCGGCGACCTCCGCGAATCACGCGCGGTGTCGCTGCTGGTTGCGGACGATCGCGTGCCCGACGTATCGGTGGTCGCCCCCGGCCGCGACATCGTCCGCGCGCCCGGTTCGGCCGAGCCGCTGACCGTACGCATCGAGGCCTCGGACGACCATCGGCTCGAGGCTCTCGAGCTTCGCTATGTGCGGCTGGCCGGCGGGGGTGAGACGTTCACGTTCACCGAAGGCACGGTGCCGCTCATTCGCGATGAGTCGAGCCCGCGCCGGTGGACAGCCGACGTGCGCTGGGCGATCGGCCGTCTCGGGCTCGAACGCGGCGAGTCGCTGGTCTACCGCGCGGCCGTGCGCGACAGCCACCCGGGCCGCGGCTGGACCTTTTCTGACTCGTTCGTGATCGACGTGGGCACTCCTTTCGAGGCCGGAGGTGCGGGCGCGAGTCTGCCCGAGGAAGACCGCCGCTACGCCATCAGCCAGCAGATGGTGATCGTGAAGACCGAGCGGCTGCAGGCGCAGCGGCGCGCGCTGGCACCTGCGGCGCTGCTGGAGCAGTCGCAGCTGCTGTCGGCCGAGCAGCGACGCGTGCGCGCCGAGGTGGTCTTCCTGAGCGGTGGCGAGATTGCCGACGAGGTCGAGGAAGCCGAGCATTCGCACGAACTGCAGGAAGGCCGCCTCGAGAATGTGGGCCGCGCCGAGATGGTCAGGGCCATGGCCGAGATGTCACGTGCCGAGACGGCCCTCACTGCGGGCGACCTCGATGTGGCCCTGCGATTCGAGCGAGCGGCACTGGCCGCGCTGCAGCGGGCCTTCGATCGGCGCCGCTACTTCCTGCGCACGCCCACCGAACGCACGCGCATCGACCCGTCGCGCCGTCTCTCGGGCGAACGGCGCGGCGTGCAGGGAGCCGCACGCGCGTTCACGCCCTCTGAAGCAACAGCCTCTGCGGCCCTCGAGGCAGTGACCCGCGCCGCCGACGCCCTCTCGTCCTCGCCCACCCCCACCGCTGACCTCATCGCGCAGCTGCTGGCGCTTGCGCCCGATGACCGCGCGTGGCGGCAGCTCGTGGAGGACTGGAGCACGACCGCCCCTGGCACGACTGCGCTGGCGCGACAGGCATCGCTCCTGCAGTGGCTGCGCGCACGGCAGGTGCAGCTGATGCCGCCGGCGTCAGCCGGACTGCCGCCACTCGTGCCCGGCGCCGGCTTTGTCAGCGCGGTCCGCACATCGAGGGAGACGCCGTGAAGCTGGCCGGACTCTGGCGCCTGCTCGCGATCGGCGTGGCCCTGATGGCGTGGCTCGACCCACCTGTCGGCGTGCGCACCGTGCCCCCTGTGCTGGTCGATGTGGCGGTGCAGCAGGGCCGGGAGGCCGACGCCCGGGCGCTGCTGGCAGAGGTCGGTGGCACCCTCCCGGTGCACGTGGCCCTGGGGCCTCTGCAGGTGTTCGACCCCAGCGGCCCGGCTCCCTGTATGACCGCGCGGCCATGCGTGGTGCTGGGGGCCGCCCTCGACCCGATGCGCCTGGCCACCGACGTCCTCGAGCGCACCGTCCTTGTGTCGCTGCCTCCCGCCGCGCGAGCGGCACGCGTGGTGCAGGTCATGACCTCGCCCGCGCATCAGCTGGGCGCCGCGCAGTCCACGGTCACCATTGAGAGCCGCGGCCTGTCGGGGGCTCGCGGCCGCGTCATGCTGACGGCCAATGGCACGCCCGCCGGCACGGCCGACGTCGCCTTCGCCGCCGACGGCCGCCATGACGTGACAGTGCCCTGGGTGCCTCCGGCCATGTCGCCCATGGTCCTCGATGCATCGATCGAACTCGCGGCCGATGGCGGGCCGATCGAGATCACCGGGACCCGTACGCTCGTCGCGGTGCGCTCATCGCCCTGGCCTGTCCTGCTGCACGAGGCACGGCCGTCGTGGGCCACCACATTCGTGCGCCGCGCACTCGAGGCCGACCCACGGTTCGCCGTGTCGGCACAGACACGCGTGGCGCCCGAGGTGCTGCTGGGCCGGAGCGGTGCTGCCGCCACCGGGGCGCCCGGCGGGGCCGCCCTCGGTGAGGCCGCGCTCGATGCGGCGCACATCGCCATCGTAGGAGCCGCCGAGCAACTGTCTGCGGCAGAGGTGTCGCGCCTCGAGCGGTTCGTCCGCCTGCGCGGTGGGGCGCTGGTGCTGGTGCCTGACCGCGAGTGGTCGGGCCCGATCGCCCGTCTGGTCCCCGGGCGCTGGCTGCTGTCTGCCACCGCCGAGCCGCGTCGGCTCGGCCCGTTCAGCGGCCGCGAGTGGCTGCTGGCCGATCAGCCTGGCCCGGGCGCGGTGCCCGTGCTGTCAGATGGCGAGGCCATTGGCGCAGTCGTGACGCCGATGGGGCACGGGCTCACAATGGTCACTGGTGCCCTCGACGCGTGGCGTTTCCGTGGCGACGGCGCCGAGTGGAATCGCTTCTGGAGCAGCCTGCTGGCCGATGTGGCCGGCCGCACCCCCGACCGGCTGCAGGTGACCGCCGAGCCCGGTGATCGCGACGGGCGGTTCGTGCTCGACGTCAGGCGGCGTTCGATGACCGCGCTCGCGTCGCTTGAGGTGTCAGCCGTGCAGCAGTGCACCGACGAGGCTCCGCATCCCGTGCGCGTCTGGCCCGGACTGCACCTCGACCAGTTTCGGGTCGAGACGGGCACGGCGGGCACGCCCTGCCGCGTGACGGTCACCGCCGGCGTCGACGTGGCCAGCGTCACGCTGCCCGCGGACAGGGTCGCGTCAGGGGTCGGATCGCTGCCGCTCGAGTCGTGGGGGGCGGCCGTCACCCGCGCCGGCGGTTCGCACGTCACCACCGGCGCGGCCGGTCTGGCTGAGCGCCTGGCCGCCATCGCTCCCCCTGACCCGGTCGACGAAGTCCGCTACCCGATGCGGTCGCCGCTCTGGATGCTGGTGTTTCTCGGGTCGCTCGGGCTCGAATGGTGGCTGCGCCGGCGCGCCGGAGGCCGGTGATACAGTGAGGGGGAATTGAGGCACGCATGGCGTACGCACGGGACGAAGTGAAGGCAATCACCGACAAGGTGCTCAACATGTGCAAGGCTGACGCGGTCCAGGTCAGCTTCTCGGGCGGCGAACGGTCAGCGACGCGCTTTGCCAACTCGAGCATCACGGCCAACCTGGTCGAGCACGATCAGGAAGTGCAGATCACCGTCTACTACGGCAAGCGCACCGCCTCTGCGACGACGCACCAGTTTGACGATGCCACGCTGCGACGGACGATTGAGGGCGTGGAGGCGCTGGCGCAGCGCAAACCCGAGAATCCCGAGGTGATGCCGCTCGTCAAGCCGCCGCAGCAGTATCTCGACGTCGAGGCCGCGCTGCCGTCGGCCATCAACTTCGGTCCGGCCGAGCGCGCGCAGATGGTGAAGATCAGCACCGACATCTGCGAGAAAAAGGGCGTGCTCGGGGCGGGCTACATTCCCAAGTTCGACTGGGTCAACGCCACCGCCAATTCCGAGGGGCTGTTCACGTATTTCCGTTATGCAGACGCCAGCTTCATCCTGACCTGCCGCACACAGGACCAGACCGGCTCGGGCTGGGCGGGCACGACGGGCGCCAAGGACATCCGCAACATCGACGCGGCCATGCTGACCGAGGTGGCCGCTGACAAGGCGCTGAAGTCTGCGAAGCCACGCGCCATTGAACCGGGCAACTACACGGTCATCCTCGAGCCGCGTCCGGCCGCGCGCTACCTGTCGCTGATGCTGGGCAGTCTCAACGCGCGCAGCGCCGAAGAGGGACGCAGCTTCATGAGCGGCAAGGGGCGCGGCGAGACGCGCCTCGGCGAGAAGGTCTTCGGCGACAACTTCACCCTGCGCAGCGAGATCAGCAATCAGGTGCTGCGCCAGTCGCCCGTCGGGCAGGACGGCCTGCCGGCGCGCGACATCACGTGGATCGAAAAGGGGGTCGTCAAGAACCTCTACTACGACCGCTTCTGGGCGCAGCGCCAGAAGAAGGACCCGACCGGCACGATGCCCGGCATGAGCCTCGTCATGGATGGAGGGACGGCGTCGGTCGAGGAGATGATTCGATCGACGCGCCGCGGGCTGCTGGTGTCGTTCTTCTGGTACATCCGGCCGGTTGACAACATGACGCTGCTCAACACGGGCATGACACGCGACGGGCTGTTCCTCATCGAGAACGGCGAGATCGTCGGGCCTGTCCAGAACTTCCGCTGGAACGAGTCGCCGGCCGTCAGCTTCAACAACATCTCGATGCTCGGGCGCCCCATTCCGATGCACACCGGCGAGGCGTACGACAACCCGGGCACGGCGCTGGTGCCGCCGATGAAGCTCGAAGATTTCACCATGACGTCCATTTCACCGGCGGTCTAGCCATGCAGAGACGATCCTTTGTCAAGTCACTCAGTGCAGCCGGCCTGGCGCTGTATGCCAGCGATCTCGTGGGCGACCTGGTGGCCCAGTCGCCGCGCGGCCAGGTGCTGCAGTCGCCCTTCAAGGGGCTGTCGGACATCGCGCTCGGGGAGGCGAAGCGCCGCGGTTGTTCGTATGCCGACATCCGCTTCACCCGCAACGTGAACGACAGCGTCGCCGTTCGCGACCGCATCGTCACCGATGCGTTCGGGTTCGGGGCGGGCGGGCACGAGGAGAGCGCCGGCTTCGGTGTGCGCGTCATTCACAGCGGAGTCTGGGGATTTGCCAGCAGCCCGATCGTGACCGAGGCTGAAATCCGGAAGATCACCGCGCAGGCCGTCGAGGTGGCGCGGGCGAGCGCCGTCAGCAAGCGATTCGAGGTGACGCTGGCGCCAGTGCCGGCCTACACCGACTACTGGACCGTGCCGGTCAAGGTGAATCCCGAGTCGGTGTCGCTCGACGAGAAGATCGCGTTCCTGATGGCCATCAACGAGGCGGCACTCAAGGTGCCGGGCATCATCCGCGTGCAGTCGCAGATGGCCTTCGACTTCGAATGGAAGTATCTCGCCACCTCCGAAGGCTCGTACATCGAGCAGGAAATCTGGCGTACGGCTCCGGGCTTCACGGTCTCTGCCCTCAAGGACGGCAAGCTCAAGTCGCGCACGTTCAGCGTGGCGCCGCGCTCGGCCGGCTACGAGGTGGTGACCGGCGCACGCTTGCTCGAGAATGTCGAGCGCATCTGCGCCGAGGCCATCGAGCACTGCACGGCGCCGCCCGTGGGCGTGGGCCTCAAGGACATCATCATGACGCCGGCCCACGCCATGCTCACCATCCACGAGATCGTCGCGCACCCGACGGAACTCGACCGGGTTGTCGGCTACGAGGCCAACTATGCCGGCACGAGCTTCGTGAAGAAGGACGACATCGGCAAGCGCATCATGGGCTCGAAGCTCTTCAACGTGACTGCCGACCGCACGCTGGAGGGCGGCATGTGCACCGTGGGCTATGACGATGACGGCGTCAAGTCGCAGTCGTGGCCGCTGGTGCGCGAGGGACGACTGGTGGGCCTGCAGACCAACCGTGAGACGGCGCACTACATCGGCGAGAAGGAATCGCGCGGCTGCACGTTCGCCACATCGTGGCGCAACTATCCCTTCCTGCGCATGCCCAATGTGCACGTCGATCCCGGACCGCCCGGGTCGCCCACGCCCGACGAGATCATCGCCGACACGAAGGACGGCGTGCTCATCGACGGCCGGGGCAGCTATTCCATCGACCAGCAGCGCTTCAACGGCCAGTTCGGCGGGGACGCCTTCTGGGAAATCAAGAATGGCAAGAAGGTACGGATGGTGAGCGACGTCACCTACAACGCCATCACCACCGACTTCTGGCAGAACCTCGACGCCATCACGGGCAAGGAGCACTGGGAGATGTTTGGCACGACGGGCGACGCCAAGGGGCAGCCGGTGCAGATCAATCATCCCTCGCACGGCTCGCCGTGGTGCCGCATCCGCCGCATCATGGTCGGCGCGGCCTACAGCTGAGGCCGCTGGGCCTCAGCTCGTCATCGCATAGACGACGATGTTGACGGCAAAGCGGGTGTTGTCGTCGCGCTGGAAGCGCTTGTTGCGCCAGTCGTAGTCCCACTCGCAGCCGTAGTCCTTGTTGGAATACAGCACGCCGAGGCGGCCGCGGTGCTCGTGGCCGCGCAGGTAGTCGTGCACCAGGTCATCGCCCCAGCCGTTGAGCTCGTGGGTCGTCTGGGGCGGCCCGTCGGGAAACCCAAAGAACGCGCGATAGAGCGGATGCGTGCGCGGCAGCCGCGGCAGCAGGGGCGCACCCGGTGCGATGAGGTGCATCTCCTGCTCGAACGACACGGCATAGAGCCCGGCGATGTCGTGGTTGCAGTCGTCCGAGAACAGCAGCCCGCCACCCTCGATGAAGCGTGCGAGCCCGGCGCGCTCGCGCGCGCTGAACCGCACCAGCTTGTGCCCGGTCATGAAGAGGAAGGGAAACGCGCCGAGTTCCTCGGAGTCGGCCGTGATGACGACCTCGTCGCCGTACACGGGAATCTGTGTGTACTCGACCACCGAATTGAGGACATTGGCGGCCACCTTCGGGTTGTAATCCCAGTCGCCCGAATCGTAGCGGAGTCGTGCGAACACGAATTCATGGCTGCGGGGGCCGCCACGGGGCCGTCCTCCTGCGGTCGATGGCGGTGCAGTGGTGGGCGGGCGCTGCACCGGCGCCGTGGTAGGGGCAGCGCGTCCCCCGGCGGCAGCGTCTGGTGGCGCGACGGTGGCCAGGGCCGCAGCAGCCAGGAACGCCCGCCGCGTGATCGCCACCTACGCCCGTCCCTCGGTGGCGCGCAGGTAGCGGGACGGCAGGTGACGCCCCAGTGCGCCTCCCAGCACGCGTGACGCGGCGGCCACGGCGTCGAGTGACACCCCGGTATGGATGCCCAGGCCATGCAGCAGATACAGCAGTTCTTCGGTGGCGAGGTTGCCCGAGGCCCCGGGGGCGAACGGGCAGCCGCCGAGGCCACCCGCGGCACTGTCGAACGTGGTGACGCCGTAATGCAGCCCGGCCAGCACGTTGGCGGCGGCCATGCCGCGCGTGTCGTGCAAGTGCAGCGCGACCTGCGACAGCGGCACCGCGCGTGTCACCGCATCGAGCACCGGCCCGATCTGACCCGGCTGTGCCACACCGATGGTGTCGCTGATGACCACCTCGCGCACGCCCATCGCCAGCAGGGCCGCCGACACGCGCGCGACCGCGGCCGGATCCACGGCCCCCTCGTATGGACAGCCGAAGCAGGTCGACAGGTAGCCGCGCACGGGCAGCCCGAGCGACGTCGCCTGCCGACACACCTCGGCGTAGTGTGCCAGCGACTCGTCAATCGACTGGTTGATGTTCTTCCGGCTGAACGACTCGGACGCCGCCGCGAAGATGGCCACCTCGTCGACGCCCGCCGCGACCGCCCGGTCGAGCCCGGCCTGATTCGGGACGAGTGCCGAGTAGACCACGCCCGGTCGGCGTGCCATGCGCGCGCATACCTCGGCGGCGTCGGCCATCTGCGGCACCCAGCGCGGCGACACGAACGCCGTGACTTCGATGCGTGACAGGCCTGAGGCCGACAGCGCGTCGATGAAGGCCACCTTCGTGTCGGTGGTCACGACGTCGGCCTCGTTCTGCAGGCCGTCGCGCGGCCCCACCTCGACGACCGTGACAGAGGAGGGCAGTGGCGGCATCACGCGATCTCGATGAGAGCCACGCCCGGCTGCACCAGCTCGCCGACGCGGCAGTGTACGGCCCGCACCGTGCCGTCGCGTCCGGCGCGCACCGGCAGTTCCATCTTCATGGCCTCGAGCACGAGCAGCACATCGCCGGCGGACACGGCAGCGCCGACCGTCACGTGCAGCTTCGACACGGTCGCCGGCATGGGCGCCATCATCGCCTCGTCGCGCACGGCCTTCTTCCGGCCCGGGCGCGGAGTGTCGACCTCGAACACCGACACGTGCCCGTCCACCGCGACCCAGCGCGTCGTGCCCTGCGTGGCCACGGCCACCAGGTGCTGCCGGGTGCCGTCATCGACCAGCCACGTGCCCGCCGTGGGACCGGGGACGACACGCCACGCGGCGTCGCCGATGGAGACCTGGGCGTGCTCGTCGACCGTGGCGATGCGAGTGTGGTCGCCGAGTGTCAGTTGCCAGGTGGTCATGGCAGCCTCCATGCACCAAGGGACACAAATGGGTCGGCCGCGATGCGGACGGCATCGGCCGCGCGGTGTGGCGCGCCGGGGATGACTGGCTCGCCGACGGCGCCGGCCGCAGCAGCTGCGGCCCAGGCCGGGCCCGGGGCCCGCTGGTCGAGGGCGGCGCGCATCGACTCGACCTCGCGGTCGAGAAAGCCCGTGTCGATCGTGCCGGCGACAAAGGCCTCGTGCTCGAGCAGCGTGATGAGGAAGGGGATGTTCGTGCGCACGCCCAGGATGGGATAGCGCCGCAGTGCAGCCAGCGCGCGCTGGCGGGCTGCCTCGCGCGTGTCGCCCGACACGATCAGCTTGGCAATCATCGGGTCATAGTGCACGGGAATCTCGCGGCCCTCGACGACGCCGCTGTCGATGCGGATGCCGGGCCCCGCCGGCTCGCGGTAGAGCAGCAGGGGGCCGGCCTGCGGCAGGAAGCCGCGCGCCGGATCCTCGGCATAGACGCGGCATTCGATGGCATGGCCGCGCTGGCTGATGTCGTCCTGCGTCCACGGCAGCCGTCCACCGGCGGCCACGTGCAGCTGGGCACGCACCAAGTCGACACCGGTCACCACCTCGGTGACAGGATGTTCCACCTGCAGTCGCGTGTTCATCTCGAGGAAGTAGAACCGGGCATCGTCGCCGTGCCCCTCGAGCAGGAACTCGACGGTGCCTGCGTTCACGTAACCCACGGCCTTTGCGGCGGCGACGGCGGCGGCGCCCATCCGTGCACGAACAGCGGGGGTCAGCACCGGAGAGGGGCTCTCTTCGATGACCTTCTGGTGCCGCCGCTGTGCGGAACACTCGCGCTCGCACAGGTGCACGCATCCGCCGTGCCGATCGGCGAACACCTGAATCTCAACGTGCCGTGGCCGCTCGACCAGCCGCTCGACATACAGCGTGCCGTCGCCGAAGGCCGCCAGCGCCTCGCGTCGTGCCTGGCTGATGGCTCCGGCCAGCATCGTCTCGTCGCGCACGACCTTCATGCCGATGCCGCCGCCGCCGGCCGATGGCTTGAGCAGCACGGGGAAGCCGATGTCGACGGCGGCGCTGATGAGGGCCGCATCGCCCTGGTCGGGGGGCGTGACGCCGGGCACGACCGGCACGCCGGCCTGCTGCATCAGCGTGCGCGCTCCAATCTTCGAGCCCATCTGGGCAATGGCCGTGGCGGGCGGTCCGATGAAGATGATGCCGGCGTCTTCGCACGCCTGCGCGAAGGTCGGGCGCTCTGAGAGGAATCCGTACCCGGGGTGAATCGCATCGGCCCCCGTCGTGCGGGCCGCATCGAGGATCGCCTGGGCGTTCAGGTAGCTCTCGCGGGGCGGCGCCGGGCCAATCCGCACGGCCGCGTCGGCCGCGGCCACGTGCGGCGCTCCGGCATCGGCGTCCGAGTAGACGGCCACTGGCGAGATACCCATCTCGCGGCACGCGCGCATGACGCGCATGGCAATCTCGCCGCGGTTGGCGATGAGCACACGGCGCAGCATCACTGTGCGCCTTTCGGCACCCAGCCCGGAGCCCGCTTGCCCAGGAAGGCCCGCAGGCCTTCCTGGCCCTCGGGCGACACGCGCTGGCGCGCAATCGTCGCGGCCGTCAGGTCGGCAACCGTCTCGGGGCGCTGGCCCCACACCTGCGGGATCAGCTGCTTGGCCGCCGCGATGCCCGTGGGCGCGGCAGACAGCAGCTCACGCACATAATCGTCGACTGCTGCATCGAGAGTGTCCTCGGGCACCACACGATGCACGAGCCCGATGTCACGGGCCCGCTGCGCCGAAAACCGCATGCCGGTCAGGAACAGTTCGCGTGCGGCCGACACACCGATCTTCGGAAGCACAAACGGCGAGATCATCGCGGGCAGGATGCCGAGCTTGGTCTCTGTGAACCCGAACACGGCCGTCTCGGCCGCCACCACGATGTCGCAGACGGCGCAGAGGCCGCTGCCGCCCCCGAGCGCCGCGCCGTGCACGCGCCCCACCACAGCGCACGGCAGGGCATTGAGGGCCCGGAACATCGCCGCTGCCCGCTGCGCATCTTCGAGGTTCTCGCGCTCGCCGTAGGTCGCCATGCGCGCCATCCACTCGGCATCGGCTCCGGCGCTGAATACCTTGCCTGCGCCGGCCAGCACGACGACGCGCAGGGTGGGGTCGTCCGCCGCACGGGCCGCCCACTCCGTAAGCTGTCCGATGACGTCCTCGTTGAAGGCGTTGCGCACGTCGGGACGGTTGAGGGTCAGATACTCGACGGCGCCCTCGCGCCGACCGGTGAGGTAAGGCTCGCTCATGCGCGTCTCCTACATGCGGAAGATGCCGTAGCGGGCCGGCGGCGTCGGCACCTGGCTGGCCACGGCCAGGCCCAGTGCCAGCACGCTGCGCGTCTGCATCGGGTCGATGATGCCATCGTCCCAGAGCCGGGCCGTGGCGTGGTCGGGCGAGCCTTCCTGTTCGTACTTCTGCAGGATGGGCTCGCGGATCGCGGCCTCCTCTTCGGCCGACAGCGACCGTCCGTCGCGGGCCAGCTGATCGCGCTTGACCGTCGTCAGCACACCGGCCGCCTGCTCGCCGCCCATCACCGAGATGCGGGCGTTCGGCCACATGAAGAGCAGCCGTGGTTCGTAGGCGCGCCCGCACATGCCGTAGTTGCCCGCTCCGAACGACCCTCCAATCACCACCGTGAACTTGGGCACCACGGAGTTGGCCACGGCGTGGACCATCTTGGCGCCGTCGCGTGCAATGCCACCGCGCTCGTACTGGCGTCCCACCATGAAGCCGGTGATGTTCTGCAGGAACACGAGCGGAATGCCGCGCATGTTGCACAGCTCGATGAAGTGTGTTGCCTTCAGCGCCGACTCGGAAAAGAGCACGCCGTTGTTGGCCACAATGCCCACCAGCATGCCGTGCAGGCGCGCGAAGCCGCACACGATGGTCGTGGCATAGCGCTCCTTGAATTCATCGAAGCGCGACCCGTCAACCAGGCGCGCGATCACCTCGCGCACGTCAAACGTCTTGCGCAGATCGGTGTTCACGATGCCGTACAGCTCGGCCGGATCGTAGAGCGGCTCTTCCACCGGCCGCAGGTCGGCGGGGGCCTTCCGCACTCCGTGCAGCGTCGACACGATGATCCGCGCCTGCTGCAGCGCCTCGTCATCGTCGGCGGCGAAGTAATCGGCGACGCCCGACAGGCGCGTGTGCACGTCAGCCCCGCCGAGTTCCTCGGCGGTGACGTCCTCGCCGGTGGCCGCCTTCACGAGCGGCGGCCCGCCCAGAAAAATGGTGCCCGTGCCGTTGACGATGATGGTTTCATCCGACATGGCGGGCACGTATGCTCCGCCGGCGGTGCACGACCCCATGACGACGGCGATCTGGGGGATGCCGAGGGCGGACATGCGCGCCTGGTTGTAGAAGATGCGCCCGAAATGATCGCGGTCGGGGAAGACCTCGTCCTGGCGGGGCAGGAAGGCCCCACCGGAGTCGACCAGATACAGGCACGGCAGGTGGTTCTGCTGGGCGACGTCCTGTGCCCGCAGGTGCTTTTTCACGGTCAGGGGAAAGTATGTGCCGCCCTTCACGGTGGCGTCGTTGGCCACCACCATGACGTCGCGGCCCGACACGCGGCCGATGCCAGTGACGATGCCGGCACCGGGGGCCTCGTTGTCGTACAGCCCGTGGGCGGCCAGCGGTGACAGTTCGAGGAATGCCGTGCCCGGGTCGAGCAGGCGGGCCAGTCGCTCGCGCACGGGCAGCTTGCCCTGCTGGCGATGCCGCTCGAGCGCGCGGGTGCCGCCGCCCTGGGCGGCTTCGGCGACGCGGTCTCGGTGCTGCTGCACCAGCTGCCGCATGCGGTCGGCATTCGCCTGGAACTCGGGGTCAGAGGGGACGATGTGTGTGGAGAGCGCGTTCATGGGGGCACGCGGGTCTTGCAGGGGGAAAGGGCGTGGAACGTTACCAGCCGCAGCAGTCGGTCTTGAATCGGCACTGCGGACAGCGCCAGACGGCGTGCATGCGGTACATGTCGGCACCGCAGCGTTCGCATTTCGTGGGGGGATCGTCCTGGCCGCGGACCTGACCGCGCAGTGCCGAAAGCACCGGCGTCACCACCACGGACGGCTTGGAAGTCGTGGAGTCGGACACCCTTCGATTATAGTGGGGCCGGGGCCTGCCGTGACATTCCGTCAGCATCTGCGGTTGATTGCCAGCGCCGCCTGGCGTGGGGTGGGTGAGCTCTATAACAGCGATGGTCTCACGCACGCCGCGTCCATCGCCTACTACTCACTGCTGTCGCTGTTTCCCTTCACCCTGCTGATGCTGTCGCTGGTGGGATGGCTGACCCAGAGTCAGGGCGAGAGTGACGTGCTGGTCGAGTTCGTCTTCCGCTACTTTCCGCGCCAGTTCGAGTTCATCACCGGGCAGATTCAGGCCTTCCGCGCCTCGACCTTCCGCATGGGGGTGGGTGGAGTGGTGGCCCTGGTCTGGGCCTCGCTGGGGGTGTTCAATGCGGTCACCTCGGCCGTCAACCACGCCTGGGGGGTCGAGCGACGGCGCAGCTTTCTGAAGCACCGCCTGGTCGGGTTGCTGATGTTCCTGTCGGCCGGGGTGTTCCTGCTGCTGGCGCTGATGATTGTCAGCGCCACCAACGTGGTGCAGTCGCAGTGGTTCGCGGTGCTGGGGCCCGACCTGCCGCTGGTCGCCTGGCTGGGCGGGGTGACGGCCGGGCAGACGGCGATGGTGCTGCAGATTGTCTGCGTGGCGCTGGTCTACTACTTCATCCCCAACACGCGCGTCCGCTTCCGGGATGTGTGGCCCGGGGCCATCCTGGTGGGGGTGCTGTGGCAGGGGGCCCTGACCATCTTCTCGTGGTACGTCCGCGACCTCGGCGCCCTCAACGTCGTCCACGGCTCGGTGGCGGCCGTGGTGACGTTCCTCATCTGGATTTACGTGAGTGCGGTGCTGCTGCTGTACGGCGTCGAGATGACGGCGTCGTATGCCCGCATGCAGGATGCGGCCCTGCGCCATCCGGCCCTCGGCCCCCACCGCGACGAGGCGCGCCCCCCGCGCGCTGATCGGGCCTAGGCCGTCGGCGTGCGGCGCGCGGCCACCTGCCGAATCAACGCCTCGGTGAACGGCACCACATCGTCGATCTTGCGCGAGGTGATGAGGTTGCCGTCTTCATGCACCTGCCGGTCCATGTAGCGGCCCCCGGCGTTCTTGACGTCGACGGCGATGGAGGGCCAGCAGGTGAGGGTGCGGTCACGCAGGGCGTTGGCGTTGATGAGCACCGACGGGCCATGGTCGATGGCCGCCAGGGGCTTGCCGGCGGCCATGGTGTCGCGCACGAGGTCGACCATCGCATGGCGCAGCCGGATGCGGTCAGGGGCGTAGCCCCCGGGAATGACCACCGCGTCAAACTCGTCGGCGCGCGCGGCGCCGGCGGCCATGTCGGCCGTCACGACGGTGCCTGAGAGCCCGCGGTAGGCGCGCCCCACGAGAGGCGCGATGTAGACGACCTGCGCACCAGCGTCCATCAGCAGCTGCCGCGGGGTGAGCACGAGGCCATCTTCGAACATGTCTTCAATCAGCAGCGCAATACGCGCACCCGACAGCGTCATGCCGTCATGGTAATGCAACCCGCTGACGACTATCATCGACGGGTGCCGAATCGCCTCGCCCGTGAGCTGAGTCCCTATCTGCGCCAGCATGCGAACAACCCCGTCGACTGGCATCCCTGGGGCGACGAGGCTTTTGCCCTGGCGCGCGAGACGCAGCGGCCCATTTTCCTCTCGGTGGGCTACGCCACGTGCCACTGGTGCCACGTGATGGAGCACGAGTCGTTCGAAGACGCGCGCGTGGCCGAGATCCTCAACCGCGACTTCGTGCCGGTCAAGGTCGACCGCGAAGAGCGTCCGGACATCGACCGCGTCTACATGACGTTCGTCCAGGCCACAACGGGCAGTGGCGGCTGGCCGATGAGCGTGTGGCTCACTCCCGAACTGCAGCCCTTCTACGGCGGCACCTACTTTCCGCCGTCGGGGCAGTGGGGGCGGCCGGGCTTCAGTGACGTGCTCCGGGAAATCGCCCGGGCGTGGCGCGAGGATCGCGCCTCGGTGGTGCGGTCGGCAGCCGAGATTGTCGAGCGGCTGCGGGCCATGGCCGACGGGCAGGCGGCGGGGGACGGCGTGCCTGGGGCTGAGGCGCTTGACCGCACGCGGCAGCAGTTCGAGCGGATGTTCGACCGCCGCTGGGGCGGCTTCGGTGGGCAGCCCAAGTTTCCGCGCCCGTCCGAGCTGCTGTTTCTGCTGCGCGAGGCCGTGCGCACGGGCCAGGACGAGCCGCGCGACATGGCCGTGAAGACCCTGCGAGCCATGGCGCTCGGCGGCATGCGCGACCACATTGGCGGTGGCTTCCACCGCTACTCGGTCGATGGTCAGTGGCGGGTGCCGCATTTCGAAAAAATGCTCTACGACCAGGCGCAGTTGATACTGGCCTACGTGGAGGCGGCGCAGCTGGCGGCCGACCCCTTCCTGCTGCAGGTGGCGGAAGACACGCTGCAGTATGTGGCGCGCGATCTGCAGTCGCCCGAGGGTGGGTTCTATTCGGCAGAGGATGCCGACAGCCTGCCGGCGGCGGCCACAGCTCCGGAGGCGGTGGCGCGCAAGGTCGAGGGAGCATTCTACGTGTTCGGCACCGACGAAGTGCGCCGGGTGCTGGGCGATGCGGCCCCGGCCTTCGAGCAGCGCTATG
>Ga0315902_10004216_pt1 | contig 20971 bp, 14 predicted proteins | sample LakEriMetagenome_9_FD_203523 | JGI IMG/M metagenome (GOLD analysis project Ga0315902, IMG submission 203523) | Freshwater fungal communities from buoy surface, Lake Erie, Ohio, United States - Buoy 12 MA117 | ecosystem: Environmental > Aquatic > Freshwater > Lake > Lake biofilm | place: USA... | reverse complement strand
GTTCACCAATTTTCCGTTGATTGGAAAATCGTATGCATACCCAATCATGCAAAAGTCGTTGATGGTGTAAGAAGCATTGAAACCAATCGCATCGTGAAAACGGTAAAGGGCACCAACCCACAATTGGTTCATAAACTGTGCGGAAAAATTGAAGTCCATGGTGATAGGTGCGTTTGCCGTGTACTTGATCATGGCAGATGGCTTGAGCAATACCACCGAATTCACGCGATGAACAAATCCACCGGTGAGGTAAATATGACGCTGGTAGAATGAGCCGTTTGTCGGGCTTGCGTAGGAACGATCAAGAAGCTTGGGCAAGGAAAGACCTGCGTAAAATTTATTGCTGTAGAGGTATGCGCCAAAACCAAAGTTGGTGTTTACCACCGAGTTCGATTGCTGGTAATTGAGGTCTGAATAATCCGTGGCAATCAAGTTGGAAAAGTTAAATCCAGCTTGTTGAATTCCTGCGGAGGCTCCTAACGATAGTTTCAAATCCTTCGAATTTAGCTGCATGTGGTAGGCCAAGTTAAACATGGCGTTAAGCCCGGATCGGGCACCTACTTTATCGTAATCGATTGTGGCTCCTATGCCAATGTGCTTGCGCAACACAGGTGCGTGTACCGACAAAAATTGTGTGCGCGGCGCACCTTCCCAACCCATCCACTGAGCGCGGGATACAGCTGTTACATTCAACGTTCCTCGCGATCCCGCGTAAGCAGGATTGAATTGCAAAGGATTAAAAAAGTACATGGAGGCTTGCGCATCCTGCTGTGCAAATGCTTGCCAAGTACTTATTGTGAGAAGGAGAAGTATCAGTTTTTTCATATCTTCCTTATGGTTGAATTTCTAAATATCCGGTGTATGGATCTTGTGATTTTTTATTCGTGTCAATTACCCAGAAATAAGTTGCAGCTGGCAAAGGTTCCGCATTCGTTCCCTTGTAATGCCCATTCCAATCGTTGTTGTAGGGTTGCGCCTCATACACAACATTCCCCCAACGGTTATACACCGTGACTTGTATTTCGGGGTATTGCTCAATATTCTGAATTTGCCAAACCTCGTTTTTTCCATCTAGGTTCGGAGAAATGAACTGTGTAACTACGATGGGAATCAACGGATCACAACCTAAGTCGAGCGTGGCTGAGAGCGAACAGCCTGCATCATCCGTTACCGTTACTTCGTAAATACCCGCATCTATGTTGTTTTGGGTGGCACTGTTCGACCCTGAATCCCAGGAATACGAGAAACCTCCAGTTCCTCCCGTGGCAATGACAGAAAGGCTTCCATTCGACTCGTTGCATTCCGAACCAACCGAATCGGTTTCGGTAATCGCGATAATTGGTCCCTCATTCACAATGAAGGTTGCATTGTCTTCACAGCCGTCGTCATTTGTAACAGTAAGGCTGTAGGTTCCAGCGGTAAGCCCAGTAACAGTTCCCTCGTTCGCTAAACTGGGCGTCCAAGCATAATCGACGTTGCTGGAATTGTCTGTTTGTACTGAAATTCCGCCATTCGAGCCGTTAAAACAAGGTACATCCAACACATTTGAGTTTGTAATTGAAATGTCCGTTGGAGGTTCCATGGCAACGGTTTCAGTGGACGAACAACCGTTTGCGCTGGTCATGGTGATTTCATAATCGCCCGGATCACCTACCACAGGAGATGAGGTATTTCCTCCCGAAATAATAGTAGGACCAGTCCAACTGACAACAGATCCCGCCGGTGTAACATTCCCTTGAATGGTCGCAGGGTTTCCGAAACAATCCAAACCAGATGCTGGATTCAGTGTGAATGAGAATTCCGGTGTTGGAGACACGGTAACCGTAAAAACATCCGTTATTTCTGGACAATCATTTAATTGTGCAGAAATCGTAATGGTACCAGTAATGTTGTTTCCTGTGTTGTTGTTAGGAGCCGTCCAAGGTGCAATGTTTCCATTTCCGGAGGTGGCTATGCCAATGTTATTGTTGCTGTTGGTCCAAGTGATGGTGGCACCGGAAGGCGTAGTGGTGTAGGTTAGTGGCGTTATTAAATCTTGCGGACAAACAATGGTATCGTTCCCCGTATCGTTGAAATTAAGTGCCGGTTGAACAACCACTTGAATATCCACATCAGGCCCAGGGCAAGTTAAGTTACCAATGGAAACGGTGTAGACCAAGGTATCCATCGAATTGCCATTGTTAGTGAGCGTTTGAGCAATGTTATTGCCCAATCCGTTGGATTCACCCGTAATGGTTGGAGGACCACTGGTTGTCCAGCTGAATGTTGCTCCTGAAAGATTGCTGGTTAAATCGATGTCGGTCGTTTCTCCTGAACAAATCAACAATTCGGAAGGATCAGGTGTGATGATTCCCTCGGGATCGACCGTAATGGTGGCAGTTGTGGGAGGTACATTAGTACAACCAACAGTGGCACTGATGACGAAATTACCGGAGGTGTTAGACGTATTACTCGCTGTAAATGGATTGACCGTCAAGGGACTAACACCGGAACCACTCGTGGTGGTAATACCGGTAACATTTGGTGTTTGAGACGACACTTCCCAGTTAATGGTATAGCCAGCAACCGTTGAGGTCATGGTAATCAAATCCGTCAATTCACTGCTGCAGATGGTTTGACTTGGAGGGTTGATGATAACGGTTGCTTCAGGATTGATTACTATTTCATTCATGACCGAATCTATACCACAATTGTTGGCCGTGTAAAGCCAGATTTGGTATGTGCCCGGATCAGTAAAGGTAATTTCCAATTCATCTGTTCCGCTTGTCCATAGTAAATGGTCAAGGCTTGCACCGATAAAACCGTTATTGGATCCAAACGTCCCGTTATCCAAGGTAAATCCCGTATTTTGAACAGGGTCCCAATAAAAGCCATACGTGGTATCGCAGCTGGTTGTTGTTACATTTTCTCCCGTTGTGGACTGATTGGTAAAGGTAACAGGTTCGTTTTGACAAACGGGTGAGCTTGGTGTGAAAGTAAATTGAGGTTCGGGTGGTGTTGATATAAGAACAGGGCCAAAACTAGCCACTGTTGGAATTCCGTTGGCGGAACATTCGTTACTGGCAATCACCGTTACCGAGAAGGAATTTTCTATAGGAGGAAGTAAGGGACTTGGAACGTAATCTACACCACAGGATGAAGAACCAAATATATGTGAAACGGTGGTGTCATTGGCGGTACTAAACGTTTGAAAAGGAGATCCATCTGAGAAGGAAACTTGGTAGTCGATTGGAACATCGTTGGCGAGGATGTTGATTGAATAGGGAGAAGGCAAACAGGCACTCGAGCCTGCTCCTTGTATGGCGATGGAAGGCGATTGCCCATTAAAGACCGCATAAGTCTCCGTGAAAACACACGTTCCGAAGTTTAAGGTATGTGTAAGAGTGAATTGACCTACTGGGTAATCGTGGGTGATGGTATTCCCAATCATGTTAGCCTGAGTGGAGGTCGTTCCATCTCCCCATGTAAAAGTTTGGGTGGTTCCTGCACCATAAGTAGAGTTAAAAGAGAAGGTCGTTGGACCTGTGGCACCACAAAATTTAAAGAGGGTAGTCCCATTTTGATTGGAAACTGAAAATCCAGCACCTGCAGAAGTCATGGTCAATGCCGGAGTAGGATTGACAATCGTTACATTAATAACAGTGGTGGATACACTTCCAATTCCACCACCAGGGTTCACGACGGTAAGTGATGCATTTGCGGAGAAATTCGCGCCACCCGAATAACTAACTGAGTGTGGGCCCGGGCCATTCGCTGAGGCAGGGTTCGCCCCTGTTCCGAAATTCCACGTGTAGTTCGTGTTAGGAAGCACCCCACTGGAGGTACTAACAAATTCAAGTACCTGCCCAGAACATATATCCAAGTTGTTCGAAGCAACGCCGTTTACAGTAAAATTGGATACCTGACCAAAAGTTATTAGGTTTACTGTAAAAAATAAAAAAAGTATAGTAAAATGCTTCATGCACATCAAATTTTCGTTGTTCTTTTGGTTAGAATCGGATTATTTTCAGTCAATAAGCGGTTCTGAACGCGCGAAATTATTGAATTTTGTTAATAAAAACAATTTTTTGTGTAAAAAACCTTAACTTCTGTTTCCTCAAAAAAAACCTATTTATCGATTGATTTCCGTTCGGAGTGGCTATGGGTGCATTAATTAGGTGCCCTGTATCCTGAAAATGGATTCTAACAGAACGGAAAACACAAACTTAATTTATTTTTGAAGGTTTTTTAAGCATAGAGTAGCCAATTTGGTACAGCCTGCTTCGTCTTGGTTTGCCTCGTCTAAGTTGGAATAATGGGCTTCCAGTTTTTCAAGGTAACATGAGATAAAAGGCGCTTTTTTCCGCCCGAGGTGATCTAATTGAACTTCCACTTTTTGGAGCTCCTTTCTTGCATTTTCCTTGTCCGTTGCAGACCACTCTCCCTTTCTACTCGGAGGGCTGCACCCATACAAAAGATGAATTACCATAAAGCACCCAACTATAAATTTGTTGATGCGTGGTTTTAAATGCGCATGTTTTAACGAAGTTTCCATTTGTTTCTTCTTGTCAAGTACTTTCTTCTATTAAAAGCGTCTGTAGATTCGAGCGATGGTAGTCCCACTACTAACGCCAGTTCATGCGACATTCCCCTCGCTTTTGCAAGCGGATTTCCACCGATGGGGAAACTAAGTTGATAGGCTGTTCGGAAAACTTCGTTTATGGTAACATCAAACCCAGTAAGCAGGGCGCTTTCAGCACTGTAACCGCCATGAACGGTAAACCGTTTTGTTCCTCCTCGAAGTAAAATTTCAGCATGCAGAGGAGCATGTAAAGCCGCATTGAGTTGAATAATGGGCTCCAGTATCCAGTGATTTTGAATAGTTGCACGGTAGCCACTCAATGCATAAAAATGCCATTGATTTGGTAAATACCCACTGAAGCTGCTGAATGGTTGTAGCACTCTGACTTCGGGAATACTGAAACCAATGTACCACTGTTTTATCTTTCCATAAGCCCCGAAACCTGTATTCCACGAGGTGCCAGAGTAACTTTGCGAAAAAACCGGATCTGATGCGGTTGTGGTAAGTACTTCACCATAATGGAGGGCCATGTTTTCCAAGCCGACTTGGATGCCAAAAGATATATAATCCACTTTGTTCAGCGCAAGCTTGTATGCATAAGCCAACTGAAGGGATGTTCTGCGTTCCACCCCGATGCGATCGTCTTGAACATTCACACCAATAGCCATATCGGGATTGAGTTCAAAGCTACCATGTAAACCGCTGGTGCGCGGAGCACCTTCAACCCCATGCCATTGGTAACGATGGACCAAACCGACAAGGATGGGGGACTCTGTAGCCAACGAAGCTGGATTTATAAGTCCTTTGAGCAAATAGGCTTGACCGAAACGTTGGTATTTTTGACCCTTTCCGGCAAATGGTATAAGGAAAACAAGTAATAAAACGCTTGTCTTTGATGCTTTCATCGTTTCAATGCAATATAACCCGATCGTTTCAACCCGTGTACTTCCAAAGAATAAAAATACGTTCCTTCGGGAAGCGCTTCTTTTTGCGGACAACGTGTGCTTTGACAACTACCGTCCCAGTTTTGTTCGTAGCGTTCGCTGCTAAAGACCTCTTCCCCCCAACGGTTAAATACGGTAAGGCGAACGGGTAAACCTGTCAATTCTTCCACGACAAAAACATCATTGACTTGGTCCCCATTTGGTGAAAAACCGGAAGGAATGTTCAAGTTCAACACCACCACTCGTAACGTGTCAGAGCGCGAACAAGCGTATGCGTTTGTGGAAGTAACAACATATAGGGTTGTCTCTGTTCCTTCAAATAAAGGTTTGACTTCAAAAGCCGAACTTAAATAGGTCGAAGGGTTCCAGCTATATGATGCGAAATCGCTTGGGGCATTCAGCACGATGCGCGTTGATGCATCGGTGTAATAAAGTGTATCAATGGGCTCTTGAGAAATCGGAAGAATGTGAATGAGCGCACTCAAGGTTTCGGTACAATTCCACTTCTTCAGCTCAACTGTACATGTCAAGTCCGAAGTTGGGGTAAGTGCAATCGAAGCACTTGCCTCGCCATTAAACCACGTATACTGTGTGGCACCGCTTGCCGTTAATTGCACCGTTTCTCCTTGGCAAAGGGTATCGTCAGAAACATTAATTTCGAAGTTTGGGTAGAAAAGGGTAATGGTGGATAAACCCCTGCATCCATGAACATCTGTGACTTCCACTTGATATGTGCCACCTTGATTGACCTGAATGGCTTGCGAAGTTGATCCGTTTCCCCATTCAAAAGCATAGAACAATTCGGTAACGCTCAACACAGTCGATTGGCCAGTGCAAAGTTGTGTTCCTTCCGAAGAGGCAATGATGCCAACCGGGTTTTGATACACGGTGATTTGGATGGTGTCGGAAGAAACACAACCCAACGCATCTGTTGCACTGACCACATACATGCCCGCAAGACTCACCTGAAGGTTGTCACCGGATCCTGAGCTTGGACCAGCCCAATTGTAGGATAAAAAGCCAGGGCTTGCGTGCAACAGGGTGTCTGAACCAGCGCAAATTCCTAGAAAATCGCCTTCTAAAATGGTTACATCGATGTCACAAGAAAATCGCACCTTCGGGTTTTTTACCGTTTTTGCACCGCTACAGGTGAATGAGAACAAACTACAGATCCATAAAAAGGTCCTGATTGTGCGCATACGTATGTTATTCTACATGACTTAATTTCAACATATTAGAGCCCCCCATTTCCTCTAAAGGAATCGAGGCAATGTTGATGACAAGGTCTCCTTTTTCTAAAATACCCTCCCGCTTAAGCATTTGTTTAATATCGAAAATGGTATTATCGGTACTTATTTGCTTGTTGTAATAGAATGCTTTAACACCCCAAATAAGGTTTAATTGGGTAAGAATCTGTCGGTTGCTGGTGAACACGAAGATGGGCGATTTCGGACGTTGAGAAGCAATCTTGTAGGCTGTATATCCTGAGAACGACATGGTTAGAATGGCAGCTGCTTCAACACGTTGAGAAAGCCGGCATGCGTTGAAGCAAATGGAATCCGAAATGAACCGCGATTGATTTTTAGCAGGAATTTCCTCTTTGTTATAAATGCCATCAAATTTCTCCATTTCGGTGACAATGTTCGCCATCGTTTTTATGACCTCAACAGGATGTTTACCAACAGATGTTTCACCTGAAAGCATTACGGCGTCTGCCCCATCAAGAACGGCATTGGCGACGTCATTAACCTCCGCACGCGTAGGAGAAATATTGTGAATCATGCTTTCCATCATTTGTGTCGCAACTATGATGGGCTTGGCATGGATGATACACTGCCTAATAAGCATCTTTTGTATGCCCGGCACATTCTGGTACGGAATTTCCACACCCAAATCGCCACGGGCGACCATCATGCCATCGCATACCTTGACAATTTCGTCAATTTCCTCAATCGCCTCCGGTTTTTCAATCTTTGCAATCACTTTTGCTTTTTTCTGTTTCTCGGCGATGCGCTCTTTTAGGTCAATGATGTCTTTTGCTGAACGAACGAACGATAATCCCACCCAATCCACGTTGTGGTTCAATGCAAAATCCAAGTCCTGCAAGTCTTTTTCCGTGAGCGAAGGCATCGAAATTTTTGTATTAGGAAGGTTTACACCTTTTTTCGAGGAAAGTATGCCCCCGTGAATCACTTTGGCTTTGAAACTGGTAGCGCCGTCGGTGCTTACTACTTCTAAAGCCAGTTTTCCGTCGTCAAGAAGGATGCGTTCGCCAGGTTTAACCTCGGAAGGTAAGTTCGCATAATTGATGGAAAACCGCTCCGCTGTACCAAGAACGGTATCGGTTCCGATCGAAACGGTTGACCCCGTAATCAGTTCAACACCGTTGTTTTCCATGTCGTTTGTTCGAATCTTGGGCCCCTGTAAATCAGCAAGCATGGCTACATTCAAACCCGTTTCCTCGTTCAATTCATTGATGGTTTGGATGGCCTTGGCATGGTCTTCATAAGACCCATGGCTGAAGTTGAGGCGGCACACGTTTAGTCCTGCAAAAAACATTTCCCGCAAAACTGATTTTTCGCTAGAGGCAGGTCCAAGCGTTGCTACTATTTTCGTCTTTTTCATATCAGTTGAATATCAAATTTTTCGCGGATTCTATGCCCTTAGGATCGTAAGAATAAGCCGCCAGTATGCTCGGGATGTCGCGCAGTTGAGTCAATAACTCCTCGACAACCATGTGATGGTTATCACACAAAAATAAAAAAAAGTCAATGGTTGGTTTTTCTGGAACGAGCAACTTCCCGTTGGCTTTGTTTTTAAGTAAAAAATAGTCTGATCGGTTGGTAACATCGTGAAAGTGGTAGTATGAACAGCTGTAGATGGCATCCCCCTTTTTTCCCGAAACGACAAATGGCTCATCCTTTTTTTCCAAACCAATGCGCATCGCTGAATTGATTCCCCACGCGAGGCGGTAATCCGTATGATGCGATAACACACCTATCATGTCAAAGGAGAGATCTACTTCTAAGCGAAAGATGTGCTTTTTTATTTTTTGCATAATAGCTGTTGGCAGGTTACCAAAAGTAACGATTTTTATGCATTTTTCGGGGCAAGAAATATCCACTTTATTTTTAAGAACGTTTTGACCATTTAGTTTTATTTGTATCTTTGAACCGTATCAATTAACGCCGGTCATGAGCATATTTGGAATTGTACTTTTTCTGTTGATCTTCGGAATGGCCTTTTGGTTGCTTCTTTTTTTACTTGGTTTTATCGTTCCTTTTTGGATTACGCTAGGCGTATTCGAAAAAATGAAACCAAAGCGTGTTTTCGAAGAAACGAAAGAAACAGTTTAGTTTTTTCACATTCATTGGTGCTGGTAGCATCTTCCATTCGGGCTTTTTGTTTTCCGCTTACACCTCAAACCCTTTAAAGTAATACCGCTACATTGTACACTGGTGGACGTCGGTGCGTAACTTTTGGTTTTATGTACCGACCAAGACCAACAAGTGGTACAAACGCTTTTTTCAGCACTGCTTTCAATGGAGTCATCAAGTTTTGGGAAAAAATCCAAGCCCGTAACCCTTTCTACTTGGTCGATGGATACCGCGTATTGTGACAACGAGGCCCGGCTGGATGCATTGGGGAGAACGAATCCGATGGCGCGTGCCTCCTTTCCATTTGTATAAAGAATGACTTTGTAGTAGTGCGTTGGAACAGTGACTCGATTGCTTCCAATACTTGGTAAACCTGATTTCAATACGGGACCTGTGGCAACATAAACCGAGCCCAACTCAGATGCCCATGACCTAACTTGTTCTTCCAAGCGTTTCCAGATTCCACGGTTAAATCCCGGATCTTGAGGGCTCATATTGCTGTAATAAAAGGATTCGGACATGGCCTTTGAGGACCATCCCATGTCTGCCGCTGGGGCTAAATGCCCCCGATCGAACCCCGAACCTTTGTAGTCATAATCATCTGCCGACCCTGAGCGAACCATCGGGTCAGTTAGAAAGGCATCGCTGCGTTCATAGCGTTTGTTTGTTTCACTCGCTGTTAACTCATAAGCCACCCATGTTGCTTGTTCGTGCTGTTCTGAATAACAAAGCGAATAGCCATAGTGGGCAATTATTGCTTCCCCCGTCCGCAACAGAGGCTGCTCTAAAAGTCCAATTTTTTGTGCATTGCTTTTAGCGTCGGTGTCAATGATTTCCGTATCGGTTTGCGAAGTATCACGTTGTTTATATTCCTCTTTTTTTTGTGGTTCGTCGGCAGAGGTTTTTTGAGTCTCTGGGTGCAAATCGCAAGAAAGGAGCGCCACAAGCATTAAGGGAAAGAAGAAGGCAGCTGGCTTTTTCATGCCTCAAATGTACGCATTTACCTTTCGGTTTGCTCATACTTCACCTGATAAAAAAACGGTTTTTATTTAACATAACGTTGGTGTCATGAAGGGGAAATAAAAGACCAAGACACCAGGACTTTCCAATAACCGATTTTTGCTAATCCCGCTGATGTTCGGAAATGCAGTCATTTGGGAGGTCAGTTGCAGGTTGATGGAAACCACTAAACGTCGGGTACAAGGGACTGAATTTATTTTTTTAACTTCGCATTCTAATTCCAGGAACATGTTAGAAATTGCCCGTATTCGCAACGAGAAAGAACAAGTCATTGCTTCACTAAAAAAAAGAAGGATAGATGCCGAGGAGCCGATTAACCGAATTTTAGCACTGGACAGCGAATGGCGGGCAAAGAAATCCGAAATGGAGCAGGTTGCTGCTGAATTGAACCGCATCGCTAAAGAAATCGGGACACTCTTTAAGGAGGGAAATGCAACCGAGGCGAATGCGCTTAAGTCCAAAACAGTGGAACTTAAAGAACGTGAAGCAAGTTTTAGGGAACGGGTGGCATCGTGCGAAAAGGAAATCATGGACTTGCTTTATACACTTCCTAACACCCCAAATGAGATGGTGAAAGAGGGGGCAAGTGAGGCCGAGAATGAACAGGTTTTCTCCCATGGCGATCTGCCGGTATTGGGAAATAACGCGTTGCCGCATTGGGATTTAGCGAAAAAATACAACTTGATCGACTTTGAACTTGGAGTGAAGGTAACGGGTGCTGGATTCCCTTTCTACCGTGGCAAAGGGGCCAAATTACAGCGCGCATTGATTGCTTTTTTCCTGGACGAAGCGGAGAAATCGGGTTACGAAGAGTTCATAGCGCCGCTTGTTGTGAATGAAGCGAGTGGGATTGGTACCGGGCAACTTCCCGATAAGGAAGGCCAAATGTACCATTGTACCGCCGATGATTTTTACCTGATACCAACAGCCGAAGTGCCACTGACCAATATCTATAGAGACGTGTTGCTTCCTGACGAAGATTTTTCCATAAAACTTACGGGCTACACTCCTTGCTTCCGAAGGGAGGCGGGGTCATATGGCAAAGAAGTCCGTGGATTAAACCGTTTGCACCAGTTTGATAAGGTGGAAATCGTGCGCATCGAACATCCTTCTAATACGGCGAAGGCGCTCGAAGAAATGTTGGAGCATGTTAAAAACCTATTGTTGAAGCTAGAGTTGCCTTTTCGGATACTTCGCTTGTGTGGCGGGGATACCGGATTCGCTTCGGCCATGACCTACGATTTTGAAGTGTATTCATCCGCCCAGCAAAAATGGTTGGAAGTGAGTTCTTGTTCTCGTTTCGATACCTTTCAAGCAAATCGACTCAAACTGAGGTTCAAATCGGCAGACAAAAAAAACCACCTTTGCCATACCTTGAATGGATCTGCTCTGGCATTGCCTAGAATTGTAGCAGCCTTGTTGGAAAATAACCAAAGCGAAAAGGGAATCCGTGTTCCGAGCGCGCTCGTTCCCTACACTGGATTTGAGTACATCAACTAAGGAATATTTCGTTAATTTTTGAGAAACACCTTTACTTCATTTGCGTTTGGTATCGTTTCGGTGTAACTTTATACGTCATGAAAAAAAGTGTTTTCTTTTTTATACTGCCCCTCTTTTTCCTTCACTCTTGTGGAACCCCTGCACCGGATGCATTGAAATCCATCGAGGACATGCAGCAAGACATACATGCGATTGAGCGAATTCTCCTCGCCAATGAAATTGATACCTTGGCTGCATTGCGCATGGCAGCGAATAACGTGGAGTTGCGCATAAAAAACTATTACGATTCCGACACCTTAAACAACGAACTTGGAAAAAAAATGGACAAGTTCAAAGTATTGAGGCGAAACTTAGGGCCACTCGGTCAATCGTTTTCGACTGTAAAATGGGGTATAAGGGATGAACGCAAAGTGCTGAAAAACCTCAAATCCGACATACTAAGTGGCCATATAGATAAAGACAAGTACCAAGAGTACCTTTCTTTTGAGAAAGAAAAAGTCGATCAACTGCGTAAGTTACTTGCGGCATACCAAGAGGAAAAGGATAAAACCATGCGGGATTTTTTTACGCTTTACAAGGAGCTAGACGCCTTTTCAATGGCTTGTTTAAAAAGGCATAACGCCAAAATGAATAAGGAAAAACGACGTTTATGAGGGCCATCTGTTTTCTAACCTTTTTTTTAGTTGTTTCGGAGGTTTTCGCACAACAAACCGATCAACAGTTGGCTCAGTATTATTATGGCAATGGAGAATTTTCAAAGGCAGTAACATACTATGAAAAACTGTTTGCCAAAGACCCCACGAAAATATATTTTCTGCGCTATTACGATTGCCTCATGCAGACGGGTGCAACAAAAGACGCGGAGAAAATTGCCAAAAAGCAAGCATCAGTGAATCCGAACGATCCTGATTTTTTTATTCTACTCGCTGAACATTACGAACAAACGAACCAACAAGAAAAAGCCGAAAAAATGTACACCGAAAAGATTGGGGCCTTGAGGCCTGATCCTGAAATGGTGATTGGTTTGTTCAACGCTTTTCGCGCCAAGGGTAAAACAGACCTTGCCCAACAAACATTGGAGCGTGGTAGAAAATTATTAAAAAACGATTATCCACTTCATTTACAATTTGCAGAGTTGTATAATGCCACCGGGCAAAAGGATAAAATGATTGAGGAATTGCTCAATTTGTTGGATAACCGAAGCGATTGGCTCGAAAATATTCAACTCTTACTCGGTAACCTGATTGATTTTTCTGCACCCGATCCGCCTGAATACGAGTTGTTGAAAACGGCCTTGCTCGAACGGATTCAAAAAAAACCGAACGATGCTATAAATGTCGATATGTTGGTTTGGCTTTTCACCCAAAAAAGAAATTTTTCCGCCGCGCTAACACAACTACAAGCCTTAGATAAGCGCTTAAAGGAAGGGGGAAGAAGGGTGATGGAGCTGGGACGTATTTGCATCGAAAACAACGATTATGCCGTAGCCCGGAAATCCTTTAAATACGTAATGGAGCTAGGTCCAACTAGTTATTATTACAATGAAGCGGAAAGTGCTTTGCTGAATGCGCGCTTTTTGGAGGTCACGACGAATAGAAATTATTCACAAGAGGAAATCGCTCAAACCGTTCAAGAGTATAAATCCACCCTGAATCGAATTGGAAAGAACCCTGCTACCATGGGGCTGATATTGGAGTTATCCTATATTCAAGCCTTTTATGGAAATGAAATCACAGAAGCGATTAAAACCTTGGAGGAAGCTATGACCTACCCAGGTTCTACCGATATTCAGAAAGCGGAGATTAAAATGCAGTTGGCAGATATTCAAGTGCTGAACGGTGATATTTGGGAAGCATCTTTGCTTTACATGCAAATAGACAGCGATTTTAAATTCGAACCCATCGGTCACGAAGCGAAATACAAGAACGCTCGAATATTCTACTACGACGGTGAATTTGATTACGCACAATCCCAATTAAATGTGTTAAAAGAATCCACCTCTCGCTTAATTGCAAACGACGCTTTGCAGCTCTCGGTTCTCATAACGGATAATTTTGGTTTGGATAGCAATTATCAAGCAATGACTTGGTTTGCAAATGCGGATTTACTCATCGAAAGACACCTCTACAACGAGGCCTTTCAGTTATTTGATAGCATAACGATCACTTTTCCCTACCATAGCCTCAACGATGAAATGCTATTGCGTAAGTCCAAAGCCATGCAACAACAAGGAAATTGGACGGAAGCAATCAACTACCTTGAGTTGTTGCTCAAGAACTACGCCGATGACATCCTTGCCGACGATGCCCTTTTTCAACTTGGGGATATTAATGAACACCACTTGAACGATAAAGAAAAAGCAGCTGAATACTACAAAACCATTCTTTTCGATTATAAAGGGAGCCTTTATGGGGTGGAAGCCAGAAAAAGATACAGAATGTTGCGGGGCGACAAAGCAATTTCCGAAGAGGAAGGATTATAAGCTTTAATTTCCGCTTAATTTCACATATTTTTTTGGTACAAGGCAACCAAATACATATTTTTACTGTCTATTCGGGGCAACTCTAAAGATGTCCTTAACTCATTCGATATGAACGGTAAGAATTTCAATACGTCATGTTTCACTGTTTTGACTCTCTTGGTAGTTGCATTTCATTCCGAACCGCTTTTCGCTCAGCAAATTAAGCGCTTACCTACTACAAAACAAATTCCAACTGTTCGCAAGGAAATAGAGCGAACGGAAGTAACTCAGAAGGAAACGTATCCCCAGACGATTAGCGTTCAACAAGGAACAGAACAGGTGGTGCACGACGCTGCATTTTACCAAGCCGAAATAACGCGATTGGAAGAGCAAATGAAAGCAATTGACCAAAAAATAATTCAAGTTCAATCAGACCCTGTATCCGATGTGGAAGCTAAAAAGAATGGGTGGTACGAACAGATGATTCTCACAAAGCAGCAACTCTCTAATCAGTGCGAAACCTACAAAGCACAATTAAAATGAGAATAATAGGTCGTGCATATAACCTTTTTGCCAAGGGTGCGCTGATGGCTATTTTTGCGTGGTCATTTACGACTTCCTTCTATGCGCAAATAGGCGGTGCAACGTGCCAAGGTATGACACCACTTTGTACAGATGTCGGGTTAAATTTTATCGCACCCACCGGAGGTGTTAATGTGGTGAATTCCATTCCTTCCAACAATTGGGGTTGCATGTGGACCGGTCCAAATCCATCTTGGTATTATATTGAAGTAGATTTGGCCGGAAACATTGACATGACCTTGTCGGCTGGTCAGGACATTGACTTCGTATTATGGGGGCCTTATTCGAGCGTTGCGAATGCGGTTGCGAATTGTGGTAATTTGGGAAATGCTCCTGGAACAGATGTGGTCATCGATTGCGGTATATCGCCTTCAAATATTGAGTCTGTAAACATCCCTGGTGCCCAAGTGGGGCAAGTATATGTCTTGTTGATTGCTAATTTCGCTGGTGTAGCACAAAACATTAACCTCACGCAAACAGGAGGAACCGGAGGTACGGACTGCAGCATACTTGCTCCGTGTAACGTGACCAACCTGAGTACAACAATTAGCGCTTGTCAGGCGGTAACCAATACCTTCAATGTATCAGGAACCTTTACTTACACCAACAGTCCAGCCGCAGGAACGTGCACGGTAACCGTCACAAATTCTGCCGGGAGTTACACACAAACCTTCAATCCGCCCTTCACCAATAATGTTCCGGTTAATTTTAATGTTACGGGCGTTCCTTCCAACGGATCACCTGTAACGGTAACAGTCTCTTTTTCAGGGTCACCAAGCTGTACCTTGTCGGTGAGTGGCACCTCACCTCAATCATGTGGTTGTATTGCAGATGCGGGTACTTCTTCCGCTTTTGTCAATGGCATTCCAACCAATTCAACCAATCTTGTATTGTGCTTTGGAGATGAATTGGATTTGAATTCCAACAACAATTTTATTCCACCGGGAATTGCCAATAACCCACCAGGACCACCTTACGATCCCGGTCTCTCGTGGTTGATTTATTCGTGCCCCCCTTCTTTAGCGCTAACTCCATCAACAACAGTAGACTTAACTGACGATCCGTGTTTATTGGGTGTTATTAGTGATATTAATTTAAACGAGTTGAACGATGGAAGTTTAATATCATCCTTCCCTCCAGGGACATTTACCAATAACACCATCTATTTCGTTCCTGTTACCATGTATTCTATGCAGGATAGCTATTACAGTTATGTTAACACCACTTTGCCTTGTTATGACCTCGGAACAGTTTACACTGTTCAATACGCACCGGAAATGACGACCAGCGTTTCTCAGAACTGTGCAAATGGTACAATTACGGCAACGCTCAATGGGGGAGTTCCTGCTATCAGCAACAGTTCGTACACGGTCGTTCCTGGAAGTTTAACGCCAAATACGGCTACCTTTGTGAACACCTCTGCCCTTAGTGGCGGCACAATCGCATTGTCTGGTTTGACTAACAACCAGCCTTTTTCGTTTGATGTCGACGACTTGAATGGTTGTCAGATAACGATTTCAGGGGTATATGATGGCCTGTCTTCAACAAGTTTAAGTTACCCACAACAAAACTATTGCGTGACAGATAACGACCCCATGGCTACCGTTAACGCAGCTGGAGGAGGGGTTTTTTCTTCCACTGCAGGCATCAACCTAAATTCTGCAAATGGATTAATTGATTTATCGGCGTCTACTCCTGGAACATATACCATTACGTACACACCTCCAGCGGGTTCTTGCCAGCAAAATGCTGTGTTCACACTTACTGTTCATGGCCTTCCTCAAGTCTTTGCAGGCAACGATTTGGTGGTATGCGGAGGGGAAGATGTCATCCTTACTGGCAGTGGCGCAAATACCTACAACTGGACGAATGGCGTTACAAATGCAGTTCCTTTCATCCCTCAGAATACGTCAGTTTATACCGTTACAGGAATCTCATCCTTTGGGTGCGTCAACTCTGACGATGTGATGGTAACGGTGTTGGTTTCACCACCTGTGTTTTTCTCTCCTAGTGCGACTAATGGGTGTAGTCCATTTACAGTCACGTTTACCAACAATACTCAAAATACTTCAAATTGTGTCTGGGGCTTTGGAAATGGGTATTTTATGAACGGTTGTGATTCTGTCACCTACACGTTTACGCAACCAGGTTGTTATGACATTACGCTTTCAACGGAAGTAAATGGTTGCCCATCCTCATTAACTACAACGAACCTTATTTGTGTGGAGGAGTATCCTGAGGTTGGATTTATCCCATCCAGCAGCATCGCAACTGAACTGAGCCCTGTGATTCAGTTTATAAACACTACAACAGGGGCCGACTCCTATTATTGGGAATTTGGTGATGAACTTGGGTATTCATCCCTCGAGGATCCCTCATTTGATTTTTCTGACTTGCCTTTTGGGAATTATTGGGTGACCCTTGTCGCCTCCACCGATTTTGGTTGCGCAGATTCAGTAACGGCATTAATTGTGGTTGCAGAAGATGTCATTTTTTATGTGCCCAATTCTTTCACACCCAATGACGATACCTACAATGGGGAATTTAAACCGGTGTTTACTTCAGGATATAATCCTTTTCAATACAAATTATTGATTTTTAACCGTTGGGGTGAAACGGTCTTTGAATCCAATAATGCGCTGGTGGGTTGGGACGGAACCTATGGTTCCAACAAGGAGAAAATAGCCCAAAGTGGCACTTACAATTACCGTATTGAATTTAAAAATACTGTTACTGATAGACGACAAGCGGTCATAGGTCATGTGAATCTGCTTCGCTAAATGTAATTTCAATTTTTCATCGACTCAACACAGTTTATTTTCCCCAGCTGTTCTGTTCATAGGTTGTTAATTTTAGTTACCTTCGGTACGAAAAATATAACGACATGAAAGTTATCAATACATTCTCTAAAAAATCCCTATCAATTTTATTTTTCATGCTAGTTTTTACACCCGTTTTCGGGCAGGAGTATGGTGCTATTCCGGCTGTAGTTCGGGAAAAGATGGACTTAAACAAGGCAAATGGACTCCCGACCTATTCTGGTATTGTTACTGCATATCTGGTAGATTGTCAAGGCTTAGACAATAACGATATTATTGAACTAAACGCACGTGCTGAAAACAATAATTCTGTACAATCATTGGTCATTCACTCGTTACAATCCATTGAGGTCATTTGTTTTGGGGGTACATCATTTGATGTTGTGAAGCCTATTTTTAGTGAGTTGGTAGATTTAATTACACAAATTTCCATTGATAACAGAATAGAATAATCCACTTCAAATGAATAGATTACGTTTGCTATTACTTTTTGCTAAAGTTCTCTTCCTTGCACAATTGACTCAAGGTCAATGTATTGGGAATACTTCACCTTATGGCAGTGCTACAGCACCCTCGACGGCCGGTGCATCTGCTACCATAAGTGCATGTAATTACCAAACGGAATACAGCACAGTTACAGGAATCGTAACTGGAAATACTTACACGTTGACATACAGCCTTGGTGGGTTTATTACCGTTGAATCTTCCACAGGACAAGTATTGGCTTTCGGAAATGCTCCACTAACATTTACCTCAACGTTTACAGGTACGATATATGTGAATTACAACACCAATAGCGGTTGTGGAACTGCTACTTCATGTGGTACATCGACCATTCAAACCGTTACAGTTACAGGAGGTGGTGGTGGTGGAACAACCAACGGATGTACGAACACGTCTTCCTTTGGTTCAATTTCAGCCCCAACTAATAATACTGCCGCTACAATAAGCTCATGTAATTACCAAACCGAATACAGCACCGTTTCCAATATAGTTGCAGGCAATACCTATCAGTTGGGTTCCTCATGTGGTGGTTTCATTACGATTCACAGTGGAACATTCAATGGCCCTGTGGTTGCTTCAGGAAATGCTCCTCTGACTTTTACTCCGGCAACCTCGGGGACCTATTTTATCCATTACAATACAAATTCAAATTGTGGAACTGCAACCAATTGTTGTACAACCACAATCACATGCACATCATGCTCACCCACCGGCGGGTGTGCAGGTGGTTCCGCTAATTCATCATGTAATTTGGCAGATCCATTTTGTACGGGTAATACTTATAATTATTGCAACACTACTTCAGTACCTACTCTTGGAAGTTCAGGTATATACGGGTGTTTGTTGTCAACGCCTAATCCGGCATTCTATTATTTGAATGTTGCCACAAGTGGTAATATTGTGATTGGTATTAGCCAGACGAGTAATGCAGGTGCTCCAATCGACGTCGATTACGTGGTATGGGGTCCCTTCTCATCACAGGCTGCGATGTGCCCAGGATTATCTGCAAATAACATAGTTAGCTGCAGTTATTCAACCGCTGCTGTGGAAACTGCAACGATAAATAACGCCATTGCAGGGCAATGGTATATGTTGCTTATTACCAATTTTTCTGGTGTTGCGGGAAACATTGTTTTTAATCAAACAGGAGGTGCAGGTGCAACGAATTGTAATATTGTAGTCCCAAATCCATGTGCAATTGCGAATTTAACAGCAACACCAACAGCTTGTAACACATCAAACACTTATTCCGTTAATGGTACTGTGAGCTACTCCAACCCTCCAACAACGGGAACGTTAACGGTTTCTAGCAGTTGCGGTGGCACGCAAGCATTTAACGCTCCATTTGGAACGTCAGTCAACTACTCCTTAACTGGATTAGTTCCTAATGGGAATTCCTGCACAGTTACGGCTTCTTTTTCAGCTACCGCATGCAGTTCAACTCAGAATTATACCGCCCCTAATGTTCCAGTTGTTACGGCATCCAATCAAGCAATTTGCAGTGGTGCAACCATAAATATTCCGATTTCCTCGACAATTACAGGTTCGGCATTTACTTGGTCTGCAGCGAATAATAACCAAGTGAATGGTGAAAGCACTGCGAATCAGACCACAAATTTGATAAATAATACCCTTTCAACAAATGCTGTCAATGCCCAAAGTGTGACCTACACGATAAGCGCAACCGCCAACGGGTGTCAATCAAGTCCTGTGCAAATAACCGCTACCGTAAATCCGTTAAATACGATTGCAGCAGGAACGAACCAAACGTTGTGTGTGAATACAGCATTGACAAGCATCAATTTGGCGACGACAGGTGCTACTGGAGCGATATTCATAGGTCTTCCAGCGGGCGTTACAGGCGTTTGGTCCGGAAATACGGCCACGATCAGCGGAACCCCAACTGCTTCTGGAACGTTCAACTACACGGTAACAACCACGGGTGGCTGCACACCTGCCTCAACGACAGGTACAATCACTGTAACCCCACAGAACACGATTGCAGCAGGAACGAATCAAACGTTGTGTGTGAATACAGCATTGACAAGCATCAATTTGGCGACGGCAGGCGCTACAGGTGCGACATTCACAGGACTTCCGGCGGGCGTTACAGGCGTTTGGTCCGGAAATATAGCCACGATCAATGGAACCCCAACGGCTTCAGGAACGTTCAACTATTCGGTAACAACTACGGGTGGTTGTCCACCTGCCTCAACGACAGGTACAATTACCGTAACTCCACAGAATACGATTGCAGCAGGAACCAGTCAAACGTTGTGTGTGAATACAGCGTTGACAAGCATCAATTTGGCGACGACAGGCGCTACAGGTGCTACATTCACAGGTCTTCCTGCGGGCGTTACAGGCGTTTGGTCGGGAAATACAGCAACGATTAGCGGGACCCCAACGGCTTCTGGAACGTTCAACTATACGGTAACAACTACGGGCGGTTGTCCACCGGCCTCAACTACAGGTACAATCACTGTAACTCCACAGAACACGATTGCAGCAGGAACCGGTCAAACGTTGTGTGTGAATACAGCATTGACAAGCATCAATTTGGCGACGACAGGCGCTACAGGTGCGACATTCACAGGGCTTCCTGCAGGCGTTACTGGCGTTTGGTCCGGAAATACAGCAACGATCAGCGGGACCCCAACGGCTTCTGGAACGTTCAACTATACGGTAACAACTACGGGCGGCTGTCCGCCTGCCTCAACTACAGGTACAATCACCGTAACTCCACAGAATACAATAGCAGCAGGAACGAGTCAAACGTTGTGTGTGAATACAGCATTGACAAGCATCAATTTGGCGACGACAGGCGCTACTGGAGCGACATTCACAGGTCTTCCTGCGGGCGTTACGGGCGTTTGGTCCGGAAATACAGCAACGATCAGCGGGACCCCAACGGCTTCTGGAACGTTCAACTATACGGTAACAACTACGGGCGGCTGTCCTCCAGCTTCAGCTACAGGTGCAATTACTGTAAATCCTACGTCTATTCCTATTACTGGATTTAGTTTTACACCCTCGGTTTGTATCAATAGTACCAATCCATCTCCGTTAACAGTTCCTGGTTTTACAACAGGTGGAACCTATAGTTCAACAGTGGGTTTGACAATTAACAGTTCTACCGGTTTAATAGACTTGGGAACAAGCACTCCTGGGTCTTACACAATCACCTACTTATTTCCTGCAAC
>Ga0315902_10004214_pt1 | contig 20984 bp, 16 predicted proteins | sample LakEriMetagenome_9_FD_203523 | JGI IMG/M metagenome (GOLD analysis project Ga0315902, IMG submission 203523) | Freshwater fungal communities from buoy surface, Lake Erie, Ohio, United States - Buoy 12 MA117 | ecosystem: Environmental > Aquatic > Freshwater > Lake > Lake biofilm | place: USA... | reverse complement strand
ACCTCCGGGCGGCCGTGGCCGCCGCGGAGCGGCGGCGGCTCAGCGGCTCGCCGCGACGGCGATCCGTCTGAGCCAAGGCGGGCACGCGGCGCGGCCTGCGGCCGCTGCGTGCCATCGACTCACACGCTGCCCCACACACGACGCTCCACACGCCACCTCACGCACGTTGTCCACCGCCACCTTACGTGCCCCCCCACGCACACCGCCGTCACCCGCCGCTGCTGGGAAGCCCGAACCGTAAGGTGAGGGAATCCGCGTCGCTTCTCTTGAAGCCGCCCGCATTCCCTCGGCTCACGCCTCGGGCTTCACGGGCACCGGCATGCCACCACGCAAACGGCAGCCACCGCCTCCGCGCGGCACGAACTGCTTCTCACCGCTGCCTCACGTGCCGCCCCACGCACGGCCGGCCCGCCGCCGGCGTCGAATCGCGCCACGCGCACACCGCCGTCACCTGCCGCTGCTGGGAAGCCCGAACCGTAAGGTGAGGGAATCCGCGCCACCTCTCTTGAAGCCGCCCGCATTCCCTCGGCTCACGCCTCGGGCTTCACGGGCACCGGCACAGCATCGACCCCTCACGCTCACACCGGCGGCGGGCGGCGTGTGGGGATGCCCTGGCATTCCGTGACGTAGGCAATCACCGACGCGAGATCCCCCTCGCGAAACACCTGCCGCCGACTCCCGCCCTCGGTCCACCAGCGGCGGCGGGCCGAATCCGCGCTGCGTTCGCCCTCCATCCGCCTGAGCGCACGCGTGCACCATGCCTTCAGTTGCCGCAGCACCTCGTCCGGACTCGCCTTCACGGCCGTCACGACGACATGCACATGCTGGCTGCGGCACTGCACGGCATGCAGATGCCAGCCCCGCGTGCCGCAGTGGGCAGTGACTGCTCGTTCGACCACGACCCGCTGCGGGACCGCGAGGCGCACTGCGGGCTCCTTCATGCTTCGTCGGGCTACGGCCGCCCGCGAAGGTTCAGCGAGATGCATGGCGCCCAGGCCGTCGACCCAGCCACGCTCATCTCCTGGCAGCCAGGAGCCGTAGGTCGTCCACGTCAGAAAGTAGGCCAGTGGTCCAGGCTGGGCGATGGAGCCGACGTCGGGCATGACTTGCACACGAGGAGCAACGAAGAAGTTGAGATAGTAAGGTACCGCGCCGCCTTCCCCCGAATCCTCCCGCATTCCCTCGGCTCACGCCTCGGGCTTCAAGGGCACCGGCACGCCAACCCACAAACACCCACCACGCCTCCGCTCCCCTCGAACCGCCATCCACCGCACCACACACCGCCTGCCGCTGCTGGGAAGCCCGAACCGTAAGGTGAGGGAATCCGCGCCACCTCTCTTGAAGCCGCCCGCATTCCCTCGGCTCACGCCTCGGGCTTCACGGACACCGGCACGCCAACCCACAAACACCCACCACGGCCCCTTTCCCGCCGCGATCCGGCGGCTAGGATTGGGCCATGAACACTCCCCAGCCAGCCTGCGATCTGACCGGCAAGAAGTGCGTGCCCTGCGAAGGAGGCGTGCCCCGCTACTCCGCCGCCGAGGCCGAGGCGCAGGTCGCGCAACTCCCCGCCTGGCGTCTCACCCACGACGGCACGCGGATCCGCCGCGACATCCGCCTGAAAAACTTCCGCGAGGCAGTGAAACTGGTCAACAACGTCGCCGCCCTCGCCGAGCGGGAACAGCACCATCCCGATCTGCATATCGAGGGCTACCGCAACGTGTGGATCGAGATCTTCACCCACGCCATCGGCGGCCTGTCCGAGAACGACTTCATCCTCGCGGCCAAGATCGACCAGGTCGCGCCGGCCTGACAAGCGGCTGCGATCGAGGGCGGGCGGCGGTCAGCGACCGTCCTGCCCGGCCTGTGGCACCACGACCCGGATTCGCAAGCCTGGAGGCTTGCGCCACGGTTGCCCCTTGTGGCGCACGCCTCCAGACGTGCGAAATCGGCCTGTGGCACCACGACCCGGATTCGCAAGCCTGGAGGCTTGCGCCACTGGGGGCGTCGCGTCAGCCGCCGCAGTAGTCGATCGCTCGGGCGATCTCGCTCTTGAGATCCTTGCGGTCCACGATCCGGTCGATGAAGCCGTGCTCGAGCAGGAACTCGCTCGTCTGAAAGCCCTTCGGCAATTCCACGCGGATCGTGGCCTTGATCGTCCGCGGGCCGGCGAACCCGATCAGGGCCCGCGGTTCGGCGAAGCACAGGTCGCCGAGCGACGCGAAACTGGCCGCCACGCCGCCCATCGTCGGATTCGTGAGCACGGAGATGAACAGGCCGCCGGCCTGGGAGTAGCGGGCCAGCGCCGCCGACACCTTCGCCATCTGCATCAGCGAGAGGATGCCCTCGTGCATCCGGGCGCCGCCTCCGGATGCACTGATGATGATCAGCGGCAGCTTCTCGACGGTCGCCCGCTCGACGAGCCGCGCCAACCGCTCACCCACCACGCTCCCCATGCTGCCCATGATGAACGAGGAGTCGGTCACGCCGCAGGCCACGCGGCGGGCGCGGATCATACCGCTGCCGGTGAGGGCGGCGTCGGAGAGCCCCGTCCGCTTCTGCTCGGCCACGATCCGCTCGGCATACGGCTTCTTGTCGCGGAACCCGAGCGGATCGGTCGGCCGGAGGTTCGCATCCCACTCCTCGAACGTGCCGGTGTCGAGGAGTTGCGCGATCCGTTCCTTGGCCGACACGTACCAGTGAAACCCGCACTGCGGGCAGACGTTGAGCAGTTCCTCGGCTTCCTTACGGTAGATCGTGGCTCCGCAGCCGCCGCACTTGAGCCACAGGCCCTCCGGCACGCCGCGCTTCTCGCGCGGCCCCCGCGCCGCGCCGGGCCCGCGCTGGTCGCGGGCGGCGGCATCCCGATCGGGGGCGGGGGCCTTGTCGCGGACCGCAGGTCCGACCACTTCGGCAGGGCTGGCTGTGGGGTGTCGGCTTTCCATGCTTGCTCTTCCCAGTCAGGGCGTCGACCGCCCTGGCGTGACCGCAGTGTAGCCCGCGGGAGGCCGCCGACGCTGCGCCGGCTGTCCGCAGACAAAGTCGTCCCGGACCGGTTTCGGATTCCGTCAGCCCGAGGTCGTCTGCATCCGCCGGCGGTGGGAGGGCTTCCATTGGGCCGCGACGGGGAGCACGTCGACGGGCGGCCGCTCGGCCTCGTGATGCCACAGATCTCCCATCGACTCGCCCGACACGAGCCAGCGAACGATCCGATCGAGCGGCTGCGGCACGACCAGAGCCACCCGCCCGGAGGGATGCCGCCGCACCAGTTTTTCCAGCGCGTTTTCCACCCGCTCGCACGCCTCCTCGAGGAGTTCCCCCTCCGGGGGCGCCACCGCCCAGGGGTTGTCCTGCCACTGCCGATGCAGCCGCGGCTGCTTCCGTCGGATCTCCTCCACGAGCATGCCCTGCCAGAGGCCCTGGTCGAGGTTGTGCAGGTCCGCGAGGCGGCGCGGTCGCAGGCCGCATGCGGCACCGACGATCCGGCTTGTCTCGATGGCACAGGCGCTGCCCGACGTGTAGATGGCGTCTGGAGCGGCGGCCGCGAGCAGTCCCGCGGCCCGCGCCGCGTCGCTGCGGCCGGCGTCGCACAGCGGGATGTCGAGGGTGCCGCGAATCCGCCCCTGGCGGTCGTAGTCGGTGGCACCGGAGCGGATCACGATCAAGTGGTCGGGCACGGGAAGTGTTGGTCTCCAGGAGGAATCGACGCGGCCCGATCAGGCGGCGTTTCGCGCGATCGCCTCAAGTTCGGCGATGGCGCGAGCGTAGTCATGTGAACGAATGATGGAACTTCCGGCGACGATCAATTCGGCCCCGGCTTCGGCCACCGCCGCGACGGTATCGGCCGCGATGCCCCCGTCGACGCCGAGGCGGAAGGCGGCGCCCGTGCGGCTGCGGATCGCCGCCAGCCGGGCCAGCTTCTCGACCGCCACGGGATTGAACCGCTGCCCGCCGTAGCCGGGCTCGACGCTCATCACGAGCACGCCGTCGCAGGCGTCGAGATGGGGCTCGATCCGCTCGACCGGCGTCTCGGGACTGATGGCCAGGTGGGCGCGGGCGCCGAGGGACGAAATCGCCTCCAACGCCTGCCGCGGGTCGGCCAGACCCTCCACGTGGACGGTCACAATGTCGGCCCCGAGCTTGACGTAGTCGGCCAACGTCCGCTCCGGCTCCTCGACCATCAGATGCACCTCGATCGGCACCTTGGCGACGCGGCGAACGGCCTCGACGACCACCTGCCCGTAGGTGAGCTGGGGCACGAACCGGCCGTCCATGACGTCGAGGTGGAGGGCGGCCGCCCCGGCCGCCTCGAGCCGCTCCACCTCACGGGCGAGGTGGCCAAAATCGCACAGGAGCAGGGCGGGCAGCACCACGGGACCGTGGGCCTCCAGCGTTGCCGAAACCCGATCGAAGGCGTGTCCAGCCGGCGCGTTCACGTGCATGCGGAAGGGCGTGTGACCCCGAGCTGCCATGCCCGAAAGTCGTCGTGCAGCAGTCTACCACAACGGCTCCGGAAGCCGGCTACCGACCCTGCAAAAATCGCCGTAAAGGCAGGAACGGCAGCGACTTGTGACACCCGGACTGGCCGACTGGGGCCGCGTCACCTGCCGTCATGCGGCATGGACGACAGGTTGGTTTTCAAACCCGGAGTCCCCGGGTTGCCACCCGGGGCTTCTTGGACCGGTGATGGGACCGATCCCCTGTTCACGGGTCGTCAAAACACGATTCGCAGCTGGATCGCTGTAGCGGCGGTCCCTGACCGTCGAATCCGCACCCTGTAGCGGCGGTCTCCGACCGTCGAATCCGGCCTGTGGCTCCACGGCGGTCTGCGGAACAGACGGACCACGCCAATCACCGGTGGCCGAGAAGCCACGCCAGCAGCCCCTTCTGGACATGCATCCGATTGGCCGCCTCCTCCACGACCACGCTCTGCGGGCCGTCGATCACCTCGTCGGTGACCTCCTCGCCGCGGCGGGCCGGCAGGCAGTGCATGAACAGGGCATCGGGGCAGTGCCGCATCAGCGCGGCGTTCACCTGATACGGGGCGAAGGCCCGCAGCCGAGCCGCCTGCTCACGCTCCTGCCCCATGCTCGCCCAGACGTCGGTGTAGACGACGGCCGCCTCCTTGACTGCGGCCACCGGGTCTTCGGTCTCCACCACCTCGGCGGCGGGCAGGAGCGAGCGGAGGTGGCCGCGGAAGGCGGCGTCGAACTGGTACGCGGCCGGCGCCGCCAGCACGAACCGCATCCCCAGCTGCCCGCACAGCACCGCCAGCGAGCGGGCCACGTTGTTGCCGTCGCCCACGAAGGCCAGCGTCAGCCCCGCCACGCGGCCCACCCGCTGCCGGAGCGTGTAGAGGTCGGCCAGGGCCTGGCAGGGATGGCAGTAGTCGGAGAGCCCGTTGATCACCGGCACGCTCGACACGGCGGCCAGCTGCGTGATCGTGTCGTGGGCTTTCGAGCGACACACGATCGCGTCGACATACTCGCTGAGCACGCGGCCGAAGTCGGCGATGCTCTCGCGTGACGAGGCGAAGCCGGTATCGGCCCCCATGAACAGGCTCGTGCCGCCGAGATGGGCCATCGCCGCCTGAAAGCTGACCCGCGTCCGCAGGCTCGGCTTTTCGAAGACGAGGGCCAGCACGCGGCCGGGCAGGAGCGCGTCGCGGCGGCCCGCCTCATGCTTCTCCTGGAGGTCGCGCGAGATCGCGAATACCGCCTCGACTTCCGACGCTGTCAGATCCTCGGGGACGATGACGTGCCGCATGATGTTCAGCTCCGCCCCGCCACCTCGGTGATCGCCGCGCACAGCCGGTCGCAGCCCTCATCCACCTCGGCCGCGGAAATATTCATCGCCGGGAGGAGGCGGATCACCCGCCCCTGCGTGGCGTTGACGAGCAGGTTTCGCTCCAGGGCGGCCTGCACGACCGCCGCCCCGTCGATCGAGAGTTCCACGCCGATCATCATGCCGATCACGCGCACGTCGCGGACGACATCGCAGCCGGCCTGGAAGGCGGTGAGCCGCTCGCGGAACCGGGCCGCCACCGCCTCGACGTGTGTCAGGAGCCCCTGAGCCTCGATCATCTCGATGGCGGCGATCCCGGCCGCGGCGGCGAGCGGATTGCCGCCGAACGTGGCCGCGTGCATGCCCGGCCGCAGATGCTTCGCCAGCTCCACGGTCGTCAGCATCGCCCCGCCGGCCACGCCCGCACACAGGCTCTTGGCGAGGGTGATCACGTCGGGCACGACCCCGAAGTGCTGGTAGCCGAACCACTTGCCGGTCCGACCGCAGCCGCACTGCACCTCGTCGAACACCAGCAGCAGGTCGCGTTCGTCGCAGATCCGCCGCAGCCCTTCGAGGAAGCCGGCCGGCGCCGGCACCACGCCTCCCTCGCCGAGGATCGGCTCCACGAGGATCCCGCCGGTCTGGTCGTCGATGATCTTCTCGACCGCCTCGAGGTCGCCGTGCGGCGCGTACTGAAAGCCGGCCAGCATCGGCCCCAGCCCCTCGTGATACTTCGGCTGGGCGGTGGCCGTCACGCTCCCCATCGTGCGGCCGTGGAAGCCGCCGCGGAAGGTGACGATCTTGTACTTGCGGCCGTCGGTCCGCAGCCGCACGAGCTTGATCGCCGCCTCGTTGGCCTCGGTGCCGGAGTTGCAGAAGAAGGCCTGGCCGCCGAACGACCGCTCGGAGAGCAGCCGGGCCCACTCCCCCTGCGGCTCGGTGTACCAGGTGTTGGGCACGTGGATCAGTTTCGCCACCTGCTCCTGCACGGCGCGGACCACCGGCTCCGGGCAGTGCCCGAGCAGGTTGCAGCCCCAGCCGGGAAAGAGGTCGAGGTACTCGTTGCCCTCCGCGTCCCAGACCAGCGAGCCGGCCCCGCGGACCAGGCAGACGGGAAACCGCCGGTAGTTGGGCACGACGTAGCGGCTGAAGGTGTCGATGACGGCCTGCGTCTTGGCGCCGAGGGCGGGCGACGCGGAATCGATGGTGGCCATGAACGAGGCTCCAGAGGGGCGTGCGATGCCGGTGGGTCAGCGGCCGGCTGCCGCCGGGGCGACGGCCCGGGCGGATAAGGAGACGGCGTCGTCGCGCACGAGCTCCGTGCCCACGCCGCTGGTCGTGTAGATCTCGAGGAGGAGCGAGTGCCGCAGGCGGCCGTCGATGATGTGGATCTTCTTCACGCCCTGCTCGAGCGTCGCCAGGCAGCCTTCGATCTTGGGGATCATGCCGGCAGAAATCGTGCCGTCGGCGATCAGCCGCCGGGCCTCGGCGGCGGTCAGCGAGTGGATCAGGCTCTCGGGGTCGTTGACGTCGCGGAGCACGCCGGGGATGTCGCTCAAGACCACCAGCTTTTCCGCGCCGATCGCCGCGGCCACGGCGGTGGCGGCGGTGTCGGCGTTGACGTTGAGCTTCTCCCCCGCGTCGGTCATGGCCATCGAGGGAATGACGGGCACCTGGCCGGCGTAGGTGAGATTGTCGATCGTCAGCCGGTCCACCCGGGTCACCTCGCCCACGTTGCCGAGATCGACGGGGCCGTCGGGGCCGTCGAGCACGAGCTTCTCGCCGAACAGCACGTTGGTGGAGAGGAAGTTGAGCGACATGGCCCGCCCGCCGTACTCCTCGATCCGGGCCACGAGCTCGTGGTTGAGCTCCGTGGCGAGCACCTGCTCCACGATCGCGAGCGTCGCCGCGTCGGTGAACCGTCGCCCCTGCACGAACCGCGGCACGATGCCCGCCGCGTCCATGGCGCGACTGATCGCCTTGCCGCCGCCGTGCACGACGACGATCCGCATGCCGAGCGTCGACAGGAACACGATGTCGATCAGCAGGTGACGGAGCGAGTCGGGGTGTTCGACGACGCTGCCGCCGAGCTTGATGACGGTGGTCGTGTCACGGAACTTGCGGATCCAGCCGAGGGCCTCGATGAGCGTGTCGGCCTTTTGGATGGCCTTCTGCTGGGCCTTGCTGACGGAGGAAGAACTGGGCACGTCGCGAACGGTGCTCCGGCGGGGGGCGATGCAAAAACGAAGCCTGACAGTCTACCAGCCCACCGGGAATGCGAAACGGCCCGGCCGTTGCGGCATTCGGGGCTTTTGGCCGGGCGAAACTCGCGTTTACAACCCGCCGCCCGGTCGCCTACCTTGCCACGACCGTTCAGTTCCCCAAACCGGCTCACCGGAGAAGTCCTCCCATGGTCCGCATTTTCCGCCCCGCCCGGCCGACGGTTCGCCGTCGCGGCAGCGTTTCCCGGCCCCGGTTCAACGTGGGCCTGGAGCGGCTCGAGCCCCGGCAGCTGCTGGCCGTTGACGTCACGACGCTCGCCGACTCCGGCGCCGGCTCGCTCCGCGCCGCGATCGAGGCGGTGAACTCGGGCGGCAAGGCCGACACGATCGTGTTCAAGAACCTCTCCGCCGGCACGATCTACGCCCTCTCGACCCTCCCCACGCTCGCCGTCTCCGGCACCAGCTTCCAGTTCTCCGGCACCACGACGGCGATCACGCTCGACGGCTCCGGCGCGGGCGCCGGCGGCGACGGCCTGATCATCGGCTCGGGCGTCAACACGATCGGCCTGAGCGGCATCGTGCTCACCATCCAAAACTTCGCCGAGAACGGCCTCTCGTTCGCGGGCGGCTCGACGGGCACGACGATCGACGGCATCGCGCTGCGGCTCAACGGCTTCAACGGCATCCAGTTCGCCGGTGGCAATTACTCCGGCACGACCGTCCGCAACACGCAGATCAGCGACAACGGCCGGGCCGGCATCGTCACCGCCGCGGCCGCCACCGGCCTGACCATCGGCGGCACGCTCGCCAACCAGGGCAACAACATCTACGGCAACGGCACGCACGGCATCGAACTGGCGGGCGGTGCCTACACCGGCTCCTCGATCGTCGGCAACCGGATCGTGGACAATGACCAGTGCGGCATCGCCACCGCCGGCGGCGTCTCCAGCCTGACCATCGGCGGCACCACGGCGACCGCCGCCAACACGATCGCCATCAACACCGCCAGCGGCATCCAACTCGGCCCCGGCAGCTATGCGGGCACCACGATCCAGGGCAACACGATCTCGCTCAACGAGGCGGCGGGGATCAACTTCGCCGTCGCGGGCGGATCGGCCACGGGCCTCACGATCGGCGGCCCCGCGGCCGGAGCCGGCAACGAGATCAGCGGCAACGGCACCGCCGGCCTGCTCGTCTCCGCCGGCACCTACACCGGCACCCTCGTGCAGGGCAACTCGATCACGGGCAACACGACCGCGGGCGTGTCGCTGGCGCCCGCGGCCGCCGGCACCGTCTCCGGCCTCACGATCGGCGGCACGGCCGCCGGCACCGGCAACGAGATCGAGGCCAACGATGCCGTCGGCCTGCTCGTCGGCCCGGGCACCTACACGAGCACGCTCGTGCAGGGCAACACGATCCAGTCCAACGGCAGCCACGGCGTGAGCCTGGCGCCGGCGGCCGGCACGATCGCATCGCTGACGATCGGCGGCAGCACGTCGGCCGCCAACATGATCACCGGCAACTCGGGCGACGGCGTCAACGCGGGGCCGGGCACGTTCACATCCACCGCCGTTCAGGGCAACACGATCTCGTCGAACACCGGCGCCGGCGTGCGGCTGGCGCCCGGCGGCGGGAGCTTGGCGGGCCTGACCGTCGGCGGCACCACGAAGACCCCGCTCGGCAACACGGTCGTGGGCAACACGGCCGGCGGCGTGGTGGCCGAGGCCGGCACTTACACCGGCACGCTCGTCCAGGGCAACCAGATCAGCGGCAGCGCGGTGGGCATCTCGCTGACCGGCGCCCAGGAGATCGCCATCGGCGGAGCCACGTCCGACCTCGGCAACACCGTCACCGGGGCCACGACCCAGGGCCTGTTCGCCACGGGCACGCTGACGAAGGCGGCCGCGTCATTCAACGTCCTCACCAACAACGTCACCGGCGCGGAACTGCAAGACGCGACCGGGTTCACCTTCGGCAACACGGGCGTGGGCAACCGGATCACCGGCGGCAGCCGCGGGATCGTCGCCCGGGGCGTGCTCGACAACAGCCAGGTGCTGGGCAACACGGTCAGCGGTGCGGGCTCCGGCATCGTGCTCGTCGATGCCCGCGGCTCCGCCTCGTCGGCCCCGTTCCGCGTCGGCACGACCACCACGGCCGCCGGCACCGGAGTGGGCAACAACGTCACGGCCACGACGCTCGGCCTGCACGCCCGCGGCGCCCTGGCCAACACGTTCGTCGCCGGCAACCTCTTTAGGGCCACGGCGGCCGGCGGCAACGGGGCGGCGCTGGTCAACGCCGCGGCGCTCACCCTCGGCGGATTCAACGCCGGCGACGGCAACATCCTCACGGCGGGCCTGGGGAACGGCCTGTACGCCAACGGCCTGTGCAACGGCACCCGCGTGTATCGCAACAACATCACCGCCAGCCAGTACGGCATCGTGCTCGACAGCGCCCGGAACCTGTTCGTCGGCTTCCTCTACAACCCGGCGGTCGGCAACCTGGTGCAATACAACCAGGTGGGCCTGTTCACGTCGGGGGTCAACACGGGCACGGGCGTGACATACACGACCTGGTTCCGCAACGTCCGCCGGCAGATCAACGGCGGCAACGTGTTCATCTTCCCGGCGTAAGCCCACCGTGCCCCCCTGTAGCGGCGGTCTTTGACCGTCGAATGCGGCCTGTAGCACCGCAACCCGCATTCGCACACCTGGAGGTGTGCGCCACATCCCCGTGGCGCAAGCCTCCAGGCTTGCGAAACGACCCCCGCGCACCGCAACCCGCATGCGCACACCTGGAGGTGTGCGCCACATCCCCGTGGCGCAAGCCTCCAGGCTTGCGAAACGACCCCCGCGCACCGCAACCCGCATTCGCACACCTGGAGGTGTGCGCCACATCCCCGTGGCGCAAGCCTTCAGGCTTGCGAGACGACCCCCGCGCACCGCAACCCGCATTCGCACACCTGGAGGTGTGCGCCACATCCCCGTGGCGCAAGCCTCCAGGCTTGCGAAACGACCCCCGCGCACCGCAACCCGCATGCGCACACCGCTGGGCCTGCGAATTCCGGCCGGCACGCCCTACACTTCCCGCATGCGAATCCTGCTGACCGGGGCGACGGGCTACGTGGGCGGCGTGCTGCTGAGCGCACTCCAGCGCCAGGGCCACGCCGTGCGCTGCTTGGTCCGCCGGCCGGAGAAACTCGCCGGTCGCACGACGGTCACGACCGAGGTCATCGTCGGCGACGCCTCCAACTCGGACGACCTCGCCCGGGCCTGCGCGGGCGTGGACGTTGCCTATTGGCTGGTCCACTCGATGGAGGGTGGCGTCGACTTCGAGCGGGCCGACCGCCTGGCCGCGGAGCGGTTCGCCGCGGCGGCCCGTGCGGCGGGCGTGAAGCGGCTGATCTATCTGGGCGGCCTCGGGGCCGACGACGACCGCCTCTCGGCCCACCTCCGCAGCCGCCACGAGGTGGGCGCCATCCTCCGGGCCGCCGGCGCCGACGTCGTCGAGTTCCGGGCGTCGATCATCATCGGCGCGGGCAGTTTCTCCTTCGATCTGGTGCGCACGCTCGTCGAGCGGCTGCCGGTGATGATCTGCCCCGCGTGGCTGGCCACGCCCACGCAGCCGATCGCGATCGGCGACGTCGTCGCCTATCTCGCGGCCGCGATCGACCTGCCGGCGGGGCCGCCGCGGATCTTCGAGATCGGTGGGCCGGACAAGGTGTCCTACGGCGCTATCATGCAGGAGTACGCCCGACAGCGGGGCCTGCGGCGGCTGATGATCCCCGTGCCGGTGCTCACGCCGCGGCTCTCGAGTTTGTGGCTGAAGCTGGTGACGCCGCGGTATTCAAAGGTGGGCCGAAAGTTGATCGACGGACTCAAAAACCCCACGGTCGTCACGAGCGACGCCGCCCGGCGTGAGTTTCCGATCCGGCCACGCGACCTGCGCACGGCGGTCCGCGACGCGATCACGAGCGAAGACACGGAGTTCGCTGGCAAGCGTTGGGCCGACCTCGCCGACGTCGAGGATCTGCCCCATCGCTACGGCGGCAAGACGGAGGGCACCCGGCTGGTGGACCACCGCCACGCGGTCGTGGCCGTCGCGCCCGAGCGGGCCTTCGCCGCCATCGAGCGGATCGGCGGTCCCAACGGCTGGTATGCCTGCGACTGGCTGTGGCAGCTGCGGGGCTGGATGGACCGGCTGATCGGCGGCCCCGGCATGTGTCGCGGTCGCCGCGATCCCGACCGGCTCGTCACCGGCGACACGCTCGACTGCTGGCGGGTGGAGGCCTGCGAGCCGCCACGGCGGCTGCGGCTGGCGGCCGAGATGAAGATGCCCGGCCGTGGCTGGCTCGAGTTCGAGGTGGTGCCGCGGGACGGCGACGTCACCATCCACCAGACCGCCGTCTTCGATCCCAAGGGGCTCGGCGGCCTGGCCTATTGGTACGCGATCTGGCCGCTCCACGAGCTCGTCTTCCGCCGCATGCTCGCCGGCATCGTCCGCCACGCCGTCCGGGCGTGACGTCGCCGCCGAGCCTCCCCTTGTAGCGGCGGTCTCTGACCGTCGAATCCGGCCCGCCGCACCTTTGCCCGCATGCGCACGCCTGGAGGCGTGCGCCACGTCGGCCCGGAACACCGTCCGCCGCTCCGCGATCCACCCGCCCGGCCCGCCGCTCCTCACAGCGTGTCGGTAGACCGCTGCGGGCAGGCGGCGGCAGCGGCCTCGTCCTCGAGCTGGATCGTGGCGTGGGCGATGCGAAACCGTTTTCGTGCGAGATCACCGGCCGCCGTGAGCACGCTGCCATGCGCGGCGGCGTCGGGCACCACGAGATGCGCGGTGAGCGACGTTTCGGACGTGCTCGCGCCCCACACGTGCAGGTCGTGCACCTCGGCCACGCCCGGGATCGCGGCCAGGGCCGCGGAAACCTCCGCCGGATCGAGGCCGCGGGGCACCGCGTCGAGCGCCAACTCGACGGCCTCGCGAAACAGCCCCCACGTGCCCGCCACGATCACGGCGGCCACGACCATGCTCACGACCGGGTCGATCCAGGTCAGCCCAGTGGCCAGGATGGCGATCCCCGCGGCCACGACACCGGCCGACACGGCCGCATCGGCCGCCATGTGGAGGAACGCGCCGCGGACGTTCGCATCCCGGTGGCCGCGGAGGAAGAGCAGGGCCGTGAGGGTGTTGATGACGACCCCGATCGCGGCGACGGCGATGACCATCGGCCCGGCCACGGTCTCCGGCTCCCGTAGTCGGTGCATCGCCTCCCAGAGGATCACACCGCAGGCGGTGAGCAGGAGCATGGCGTTGCCGAGGGCGGCGTAGATCGTGGCTCGCCGCAGGCCCCAGGTGAACCTCCGCGACGGCGGCCGCCGCGCCAGCCAGTTCGCCCCCCAGGCCAGGAGCAGGCCCACGACGTCGCCCGCGTTATGTCCCGCATCGGCCACCAGCGCCAGCGACGACGCCCACAGGCCGGCCCCGAACTCCGTCACCGCAAAGGCGGCATTGAGCCCCACGCCCACGAGCATCGCCCGGTCGAGGCCCGCGGCGGAGAGCGCGTGCGCATGGCCGTGCCCGCATTCGCCGCCGTGCCTGTGGCCGTGTCCGTCGTGCAACATCGCGGTACGATCATATCCGTGCCGCAGCGAACTTTTCCCCTTTTCCCAGCGGAGCGGAGCGTGAGCCGATGGATGCACTGAAGGTGGCGGCGATCGGCCGCACGGGCCGGGGAGACTGGGGCCATCAGATCGACGAGTTGTGGACGGGTCTGCCGGGCGTGGAACTCGTCGCCGTGGCCGACGAGGCGGAGGAGGGCCTCGCCAAGGCGGTCGCCCGCCACAAGCTCCCCGCGACCGCGGGCTTTCGCGACTGGCGAAAGATGCTCGCCGCCGTGCAGCCCGACATCGTCGCCCTCTGCATGCGCGACCTCGACTGCCGCGCGGAGATGGCGATGGCCGCCGCCGCGGCCGGCGTGAAGGGCATCTTCATGGAGAAGCCTTTCGTGCCCACCCGCGCGGCCGCCGACGCCGTGATCAAGGCCTGCACGCAGTCCAACACCAAGCTCGCGCTGGCCTTCGTCAACCGCCACGCGCCCGCCTACGCGGCCGTCCGCGACCTCATCGAGGCGGGGCGGATCGGCAAGGTCCTGGAACTCCGCGGCCGCGGCAAGGAAGACAAGCGGGGCGGCGGCCAGGATCTGTGGGTGCTCGGCTGCCACGTGCTCGACATGATGGCCGACCTCGGCGGTGCGCCGCAGTGGTGCGAGGCCGCGGTCACCGTCGGCGGCCGGCCGATCACGCGGGCCGACGCCGTGGAGGGGCCGGAGGGCATCGGCCTGATCGCCGGCGATGCGGTGGCGGCGATGTTCGGCCTGGCCGACGGGCCGATCGGGTATTTCGCGAGCGTCCGCGACGCGGGGCTCAAGCAGCCGAACTTCGGGCTCACGGTCGTGGGCACTGCCGGCGCCATCCACATTCGTCCCGATCACGTGCCCCACGCGTATCTCCGCGAGGCGCCGTTGTGGCGGGTAGACAAGGATTTTCCGTGGCGGCCGATCGGCTCCGAGGGGCTCGGCCCGCAGGTCGCGGCGATCACGCCCGAGGAGCGGGCGGCCGAGCGGATGGCGTGGGGCCGCCGCGCGGCCGCGGATCTGATTGCTGCGATCGTCGAGGACCGTGAGCCGGAGACGGGCATGTATGCCGGCCGGACGACGGTCGAGATGACGGCGGCCGTGTTCGCCGCGGCGTTGGCAGGCCGTCGGATCACGCTGCCGCTCGCGCAGCCGGGAAACCCGCTGGCGGCGTCGTAGCGACGGGCTGGTGGCGCATGCCTCCAGGCATGCGAATGGACGTCCGCGCTCCCAAACCCGCATTCGCAAGCCTGGAGGCTTGCGCCACGAAAGCAGCCGGACTCCGCCCCGACCCCCTGTTCCAGGCCCCGCCCGGCCGCTTGCGGTTTTCCCGGCACCCGCTAGACTTCTGCCTGTGGGTTTTGAGCCCTTTTTAATTGCTGTAAGCAATTGATTCGTGGGTTTTAAGCCCAAAAACAATGGATTGCCCGCACTGCCCGCCGTGGGCTGTGCGGAATGCCCCGCGGAGCGGGTGGACGTGCGTGACGCGAACAACCGCTGGCATGAACGCTGCCGAATTGCTGATCGGCGAGTTCGTTCGCACGCTCGACGAGCGGTATCGGCTGGCCATCCCGCCGGAGTTGCTCGATCCGCTCCTCGCGGCCGGGCCGCGGCTCGTGCTCGCCAAGGAGCGGGCTGGCTGCCTCTCGCTCTGGCCTGCTGCGGTCTGGAAGCCCCGTCTGGATGCGGCCGTCGATGTGGTCCGCAGCAAGATGCAGGCTGGCCTCCTCACGCAGCGGGTCTCTCAACTTCAAGATCTCGGTCGGCTGCTTTCGACGCGGCACACGGTGGTGTCGCTCGCGGCTCGGGGCCGCTTGGTCGTGCCGGAGGGCTTCCGCGAGTTTCTCGCGGTCGAGCCGGGCGCCGACCTGATCGTGGTGGGAGCCGCGGTCTGCGTGGAACTCTGGCAGCCCGCCGCCTGGTCGGCCTTCGTGACGAGCGAGATGCCCGGCTTTCGGCAGCGGATCGACGACCTCACCGCCTGAACGACTCTTTGGCCATGCCCGGATGAGAGGAAACGGTTTCTACCTGTCGGTCTCATCCGGCCAAGAAACACGATAGCCACGGAACGGGCCCCACCAGCACGGATGCTGCCGCGGGACCTCCTCCGGGCATGGCCTTTTCTATCTTCACGTGGGCAAAGCCATCCCTGGCCTTTGCCCACTTGGTCGGCCGGTCGAAAGGCCAGGGCTTTCCACGGCCGACGAGCGTCGCCTCCTGCGACGCACTCAAGTGGGCAAAGCCATCCCTGGCCTTTGCCCACTTGGTCGGCCGGTCGAAAGGCCAGGGCTTTCCACGGCCGACGCGCGTCGCCTCCTGCGACGCATTCACGTGGGCAAAGCTTGTGGAACCACAGGCCGGACACGACGGTCAGAGACCGCCGCTACAAGGGAGAGCATCGTCGTTGCTCCGCGATTGCTTGCCCGTGCCCTTGAAGCCCGAGGTGTAAGCCGAGGGAGTGCGGATCGGTTTCCGGTGGATCGACGCGTATTCCCCCAGCTCACGCTTCGGGCTTCCCGGCAGCAGCGCTCAAGACGTGTTCGGAACTTGATGCCGGCAATCAGCGGCCGCAGCCTTGGCAGCCGCCGGCGCATTTGCCGTTGCACGAACCGGCGTCACCCATCTCCTTCTTGTAGGCCTTCTGGGCCGCGGCCTCCTTCGAGAGTTTGAACTCGGGGCCGGCGGGGAAGTATTGGATGTCGTCCTGCAGGTAGTAGGCGCTGGGAAGCGTCTGGCCGCCCACGTCCACTTGGCAGCCCGTCAGCGAAACCCCGCCCAACGCAGTGGCGGCCAGCAACGCGCGGCACAGGCCGCGGCGAGCAAAACGTCGGGTCATGCGGGATGCTGTCATGGCTGTCATCCGGAAGCGAGTACGGGATCGAACGCCTCCCACATATCGACTGGCGCAACCCGCAAACTTTGAACGACCCGCACGACCGGCCCGAAAGCGGCGACCCCTCCATCGCCCGGCCGCCCATCCTTCCCAAACCTCCAGCCGCCGCGTCCCGACCGCCGCCCCGCCGAAACGTGTACAACATCCCTCCATGACCCCGCCTCCCGCCGTCCGCAGCGGCCTGCTGGTCGCCGCAGTCGTCGCCTGCCTGCTCGCCGTGCAGGCCCGCGCCCAGGTCGTCTTGCCGCCGGGGCTGGGGCAGGCTCCCGGCGGCCAGACAGTGCCTACCGCCGCCTACGACCTCGCCCTGCAGGCACTCGCCGAGGGCAACTATTCCGGCGGTCTCGAGATCGCAGGCCGCGAATACCAGGGCGGCGTCAGGGTCGGCGCCCAGCGCTGGATCGACTCCATCGCGTCGGCCGCAGTCGTGGGCGAATGCCGCTACGAGCTCGGCGGCTACCGCCAGGCGATCGCCGCCTACGAGGAAGCGTTGCTCCTCGCGGCGAGCCATCCCGATTGGCTGGTCTCGGTGCAGTGGCCCCCACAGCCGCTGCAGCCGCGGGCCGGGCGGCCGGTCGCCACCTGGGGCCGCAGCCAGCGCGGCACGCGGCCCGCGCAGCTGCCGGAAACGATCTCCATCCGCCGCGGCGGCGCTGATCCGCAGGAAGTGCTGCAGCGCGGGGGCGTGCTCGCGGCGCCGGCCGACTACCCGATCCGGCCGCAGGAGATCTTTCGGGCGCTCGAGATCGCGATCTACCGCCATGCCGAGATCCTCGGTGAACTCGCCCGCGAGAGCCCGGCGATCGATACCGTCGCGAAAGCGTTGGCCCGCCGCGGCGCGCCGCCGAACCACTACTCCCAGTCGTGGATCGACGTGACGCTCGGCACGGCCTATTGGGTGCAGGGCAAGCCCGACCTCGCGCTGCCGCTGCTCAATCGCGGCCTGCTCATCGGCGAGGGGCTCGACCATCCGCTCACGGCCTGGGGCCTGATCGTCCTCGGGCGGATCGCGCTCGATTCCGACCAGGCTGCCGCCGCCGCGAAGCTCTTCGAGGAGGCCACCTACGCCGCCGCCGACCATGGCGACGCCCGGGCCTTGGAGGAGGCGTTTCGCTTCGCCTTCAAGGCTCACATGCTGGCCGGCACCCGCGGCGTGCCGCCGGCGATCCGCGCGGGCTGCGATTGGGCGCGGGCCAACCTGCCCGTGCTGCGGGTGAACCTCCTGGCGATGCAGGCCGAGTGCCTCGCGGCTGCGGGCGAGAAGCGGCAGGCGACGGCGGCCATGAAGGAGATCGATGGCCGGCTGCTGCGCGGCGATCCGGGCCGCGGCCGCCCGGGGGCGCTGGCGGCCTACGCCGCCGCCACGGTGAAGCACGCCGCCGGCGACACGGCCGCGGCCGACGCCGACCTCGACCGTGCGATCGCCATCGAGCGGTCACGTTCGCCGCGGCTCTTTCAAACCACCAGGCTGGTGGAGCTCACCATCGCCGGCTCGAGCCTCGTCTCCGACCGCGAGGCCGACGGGCTGTTCGCGCGGCTGCTCGGCGACCCGACGGCCCGCGAGTTCGCCGCCGATCCGCTCGGCGCGCTGGCCGTCATCTCCACGCCCCGCACCGACGCCTTCGAGACCTGGATTGAGGTGGCCGCCCGCCGCGGCAACGACGCGGCGCTCGAGGCGGCGGAGGCCACGGTCCGCGACCGCTGGCTGGCGGCGCAGCGGCTCGGCGGCCGCCCGATCGCGATCCAGCGGCTGCTCGGCACCGATCCACAAGATCTGCCGGCGGCCGAGGCGGCCCGCCGCGCGGCGCTTCTCGCCCGATATCCGGAACTCGCGGCCCTGCTCGACAAGCTCACGCAGGTGCGCACCACGCTTACCGCCGCGGTCACCGCCGCCGCCGTGCAACAGCCTGCGGAAGCCGCTGGCAAGCCGGCGCTGCCGGGCGCCGCGGCCGACTGGGAAACCTACCGCTCGCTCGTGGCCCGGCTCGAGGAGTTCGTGGCCCGGATCGCGGCCGGCCGCGACTTCACGCCGCTCGACTTCCCACCGCGGACAGCCGCCGCCGAGATTCGCCGTCGGCTCGCGCCCCGGCAGTTGATGCTGTCGTTCCACTGGACGAAGGCCGGCCTGTTCGGCGTGCTCGAATCCCGCGACCGCGCGGCCTTCTGGCAGGTGCGGCAGATCGCGGGCCTGCCCCGGGCCATGCAGGAGCTCGCCAAGGCGCTGTGCCTGTTCGACCCGATCGCGGCGGTGCCCACCGATCGGCTCGTGGAAGGCGACTGGCGGGGCGCCGCCACCCAGGTCGAGCGCATCCTGTTCGAGAACTCGAAGATCACGCTCGCCGAGGGCATCGACGAGCTCGTGATCGTGCCCGACGGGCTGCTGTGGTATCTGCCATTCGAGCTGCTGCCCGTCGCGTCGAACCGCGCCGGCGATCCCGACGCGGGCCAGGCGAAGCTCCTCCGTGAGGTGTGCCGAGTTCGCTACGCCCCCACCCGGAGCCTGGGCGTGATGCGGTTCGCGCCGCGGCAGCCCGGCGGGCCGGTCGGCATCCACGCCGGCCGAATGTTTCGCGGCGAAAAGGCCGACGACATCGCGGCCTTGCTCGCGCGGCTGACGGCGGCGGTGGAGCGGAGCCAGCCGCTGCCCCTGTCGATCCCGGGCCCGCCGCCGCCGCTGGTGGCCGCGCTGTTCGACGACCTGGCGATCTTCGAGGAGCTCGGCGGCGAAGGGCCGATCGCCGCGCGGCCGCTGATCCAGGCCACCGCGGGCACCGGCGGCATGACATTCGGCGACTGGCTGGCCCCGCCGCTGAAACGCACGCGGCGGATCCTCCTGCCTGGGCTCCAAACGGCGATGGCCGGCGGCCTTGCGAAGCTGCCCGCCCGCGCCGGCGAAGACGTGTTCATCGCCGCCACCAATCTGCTCGCGGCAGGCAGCCAGACGGCGGTCGTGAGCCGCTGGCGGATGGGAGGCAAGCTGGCGGCCGACCTGATGGCGGAGTTTCTCCGCGACGTGACCGCGCAGGCTCCCGATGGCGGGCCGCCCGCGGCGGCGGCGAGCTGGCAGCGGGCGATCGACGTGGCGACGGCCGAAGAGCCCGATCCCGAGCGCGAGCCGCGGCTCAAGCCGGTGGCGAATGCGGTGTTGTCCGACGCCAAGCACCCGTTCCTGTGGGCGGGCTACATGCTCATCGATTGCGGCCCGGGCACGTATGCCGATCCGCCCCCCGCCCCCGCCGTGCAGCCCGCGAGATGAGGCCGCCCGCGCCGTCCCCATGCCGCTCGTCGCTCAACTCGATGCCCTGCAAGGCTATGCCGTGCTCGCGATCGCCGCGCTGTTGGCCGGGGCCGTGAACTCGTTCGCCGGCGGGGGCACGATCCTCACCTTCCCGGTCCTGGGCGCGATCCTCCCCGACCTGCCGGGCCGCCTCGTGACAGCCAACGCCACAAGCACGATCGGCCTCTGGCCGGGCGCCGCCACGGCCGCCTGGGCCTACCGCGGCGAGCGGACCGACCTCCCGTCGTGGGCCCGCTGGCTCGTCGTGCCGAGCGTGGCCGGCGCGATCGTCGGCACGGCGCTCGTTCTCGTGCTGCCGCCGGCGTGGTTCGACGCCCTCGTGCCATGGCTGATCCTGTTGGCCGCGGTGCTGTTTGCATTCCAGCCCCGGCTGGCGGCGTTTGGAGCGGGCCGAGAGCAGACAAGAACCCTCCCTCTGGCAGACGACCGGGAGAACACAAGAATCCTCCCTCTCCCTCTGGGAGAGGGCCGGGGTGAGGGTGCCTTTGCCCTCCCCCACGAGCCGTCCTCCGCGCCCGGCTTGCAGTCCGTTTCGCCCGCGCAGATCGCCACGGCCTGCGGCCTGCAGTTTCTGGTGAGCGTGTACGGCGGCTACTTCGGTGCCGGCATCGGGATCCTGATGCTCGCGGTGCTGGGGATGCTCGGCCTCGGCGACATCCACCGGCTCAACGGCGTGAAGAACGTGCTCGGCACGGTGGTCAACGGCGTGTCGGCCGCGGTGTTTGCCCTCGGCTCGCTGGCCGGATGGCACGCGGTCTCCTGGCCACATGCGGCCGTGATGGCGGTGGCGGCGACCGTCGGCAGCCTCGGGGCCTCGCATCTGGCCCGCCGCCTGCCGGCCCGCATCGTCCGCCGCGGCGTGGCCCTCATCGGCTTCGCCCTCGCCGCCTACTATTTTGTTCGATAGCCACGCGTCATACCCTCCCCCTCTTTGCTCATCGATGCTGGTGGTCCCGGCTTTCTGTAGCGGCGGTCTCTGACCGTCGTGCCCGAAAGATCAGGGCCTCCAACCGTCGTGTCCCGTTGCCGGAAAGCCCGAATCGTCAGATGAGCGGCTGTGTTGGTGTTCAAGGGGGGCATGGTGCAGATCATGCTTCCGAAGAAGGCATTTCCAGGAGGGAAGGGAAGTCACTCAGTGACGGTTGCCAGTCGCGGCCC
>Ga0315902_10004212_pt1 | contig 20986 bp, 19 predicted proteins | sample LakEriMetagenome_9_FD_203523 | JGI IMG/M metagenome (GOLD analysis project Ga0315902, IMG submission 203523) | Freshwater fungal communities from buoy surface, Lake Erie, Ohio, United States - Buoy 12 MA117 | ecosystem: Environmental > Aquatic > Freshwater > Lake > Lake biofilm | place: USA... | reverse complement strand
AATTCCAGGACTGACGGAGTTAATTCAATCAAGGCCAGCAGAGTCTCATTTATTCCAGATGCCTTTTGATGGAGTACTTGATTACAACAACTTTATGAGCCGCATATTCAGACCTGCGGTTAAAAGAGTTGGGTATACAGGAGTTGGGTTTCATCACTTACGCCATACAACTGCAAGCTTATTAATATCCCAGGGAACTCCAATCACTACCGTGGCTGGAATACTGGGTCACGCTTCAACACAAATGACCTTAAATGTTTACGGTCACCTGTATGAAGATGAGTCAGTAAAGTATGTAGACCGTCTTGGAGATTCAATTTTCAACACGGGAACGGACAAAGAACGGACAAATGTTTTGTCTGTTGCACTAAAGGCAACTATCTAACTTCAAACCACGCTTAAACTGTGGTGGGTTGTGAGGGACTCGAACCCCCGACCCGGTGATTAAGAGTCACCTGCTCTACCAACTGAGCTAACAACCCGGTCTTTTATTACTGGCCGACCCTATCAGCACTTTGAAGGTGGGGTTGCTCTCATTTGATGCCCAAATGCCTGCCTGATTGTAGGTTTTTAAGGTTATTGATTTAGATTAGGAGCATGACAACGACGTCAGGTCTTTCTGCTTTTGCTGAAGTTAATGCGCTGGTCGCCGAAGCTGGCTCGGTCTTAAATTTAAAAAAAGGTTTAGTAGATGCAATTAGCGCCTGTGAGCGCGAGGTAACAATATCTATTCCACTGCATCGCGATAGCGGTATCGATGTTTTAACTGGTTACCGCGTGCAGCACTCAAGTGCACGGGGCCCACGAAAGGGTGGAATTAGATTTCACCAAGATGTTGATATTGATGAGGTTAGAGCACTTGCTTCCCTAATGACCTGGAAGACAGCCTTGATTGATGTGCCATTTGGTGGTGGCAAAGGTAGAGTAGCGGTTGATTCAACAAAGTTAACCCCACTAGAAAAAGAAGAGGTAATTAGAAGATGGACTAGAACATTGATAAATGTTTTAGGACCAAACCGAGATATTCCTGCCCCTGATTTAGGAACAGATGCGCAAACTATGGCTTGGCTAATGGATGAGTTTCATAGAATAGAAGGATTTCAACCTGCGTGTGTTACTGGTAAACCAGTTGGTTTATTTGGAGCACCCGGTAGGGAGGAGGCAACAGGTCGTGGTGTTGCTCAAATTACCGCTGCAACATTGCAACAAAATAATAAAAAGGTTTCAGGTGCAACTGTTGCAATCCAAGGCTTTGGAAATGTTGGCAGATATGCCGCCCTTGTTTGCCAAGAGCTTGGTATGAAGGTAATTGCACTCTCTGATATGACAGGTGGAATTGTTGATAAAAACGGAATTGATATTAAGGCGATCTTTGATGTGAAGAGCTTGGCGGAAGTGAAAAGTGATAACCGGATTGGCTCAGCTGAGGTTCTTGAGATTGAGTGTGATGTTTTAATTCCAGCAGCCTTAGGTAATGTAATTAATGATTCAAATGTGGATAAGGTAAAGGCCGCCTTTATTGTTGAGGGTGCTAACCAACCAATTATGACCAGTGCTGATAAAAAGCTGCGGGCAAATAACATTGTGATCGTGCCAGATATCTTGGCAAATAGTGGTGGTGTGATGGGCTCCTACTTTGAGTGGACTCAAAATATTCAACAATTCTCCTGGCCAAAGGAGAAGTTTCGCGCAGAGCTTGATGTGAGAATGCAAACTGCCTTTGTTAATGTAAATGAGACCGCTAAAAAGTATAAGACCGATCTACGCTCTGCAGCTTTTATTGTTTCAGTGGCCCGTGTTGCTGAGGCATTTAGTGTTAGAGGATCTTTAGTTTAAAAGTAGTAATTAATTGCTACTTGATAATGTGGGGTGAGCGACGGGGCTCGAACCCGCGACATCCCGGACCACAACCGGGTGCTCTACCAGCTGAGCTACGCCCACCATGTTTATTGCCCTGCCAATGATACGGCAAATTTAGCTAAAGTTTTTTCACCATTACTTGCGGTAATTAATAGATTTTTAAGGCAAAAAGATTGCGCTGCGGTAATAATCTAGCTCTGCAATTGAGTCTCTGATATCACCAAGGGCTCGGTGGTTGCCATCCTTTGGCGGGGCGGCGAAGTAGGTTTTAGGGTGCCATCTTCTTGCTAACTCTTTGATGGTTGAAACATCAATTGTTCGATAATGCAGATATGCATTTAATTGCGGCAGATCCCTTGCGATAAAGCCGCGGTCAACATAAACAGAGTTTCCAGCAAGGGGAGATTTACCGGCAGTAGGTGCGTAACGTTTTAGGTAGGTGATGATTGCCTCATCAGCTTTTTCTAGAGTTGTGCCATTTGGGATCTCATTGATCAAACCAGAGTTTGCATGCATGGTTTTGACAACCTCATCCATGCCATCTAATTTGGATTGATCACATTTGATCACCAGATCAACACCTTCGCCCAAAACATTTAATTGGGCATCAGTTACCAGCACTGCGATCTCAACTAAGGCATCTTTATTGATATCTAGCCCGGTCATCTCGCAATCGACCCAGATTAGGTTTGGCAGATCTTGGCTCATATGCCCTAAGCCTATTGGATCAGGCCCACGCTTGATTTCATCTTTCGTTCACCTTTTCTTAACCCGCGCGCCTTATAAATAAGCGCCTACCAAGAGAGGATTCACTCATGTCCACCACGGTAGTTGAGCCAAAACAGACTCCCACACCGCGAGTAATTACAACTGAGCGGCGACTTACCGACAAAATTTTTCGTGGCGTTGTAACTGGTGGCGGCTTAATCTCTTTAACACTTCTTGGATTAATTGGATTCTTTTTAGTTTATAACGGCTTTGAAGCGATGCGCAATGCTGGATTAGCTTTTCTTACTGGCTTTGATTGGGTTGATGCGGTTCCAGAAAATAATCAAGCAGCCTCTTATGGAATTGGCGCAATGCTTTACGGAACAATTGTTACCGGAATTTTAGCAATGGTGATGGGTGTTCCTGTTGCAGTTGGCACAGCGCTATTTTTATCTTATTACGCACCTGAGTGGTTAAAGAAACCGATGGTGGTGGTAGTGGATGTAATGGCAGCGATTCCATCAATTGTTTATGGTCTCTGGGGCTTCTTTGTTTTAATGCCGCATGCTGAGTATTGGGCGAAGTTAATTCATAAGTACTTTGGTTTTATTCCCTTCTTTGATATGCCTGCGCCAGTATTTACTCGTTCACCATTTATCGCTGGTTTAGTTTTAGCAATCATGATTACACCAATTGTTACTGCAATTGCCCGAGAGGTATTTGCTCAAACTCCATTAGAACGCATTCAAGCAGCTTACGCACTTGGTGCAACTAAATGGTCGATGATCAAGGCGGTGGTATTTCCTTACGGCCGCGGCGGCGTTGTAGGTGGGGCAATGCTTGGACTTGGCCGCGCCCTTGGTGAAACTGTTGCCGTTTACACAGTATTAAATCTAGTTTATGACATAAGAATTGAGGTCTTACTAAGTGCCGGTGGCAGCGTGGCCTCGATGATTGTAAATAAATTTGGTGAGGCAGATTTTGTTGAGCTACAAGCTTTAATGGCAGCTGGCTTTGTGCTCTTCCTGGTAACTTTAATTGTTAACTTTATTGCAAATTACATTATTAATAAGACGGCGAGGGAGTAAGGATGAGCCAAACTCTTACCCCGGTTAAGCCAGATCGACCATGGAAGCTAACTCCAAAACAGTTACTGCCAGATCTATTGGGCGCACTCTTTACCATCTCTGCAACCCTGGCAATTGTTGCAATCTCACCCCTTAAGGGAAAACTTGGCTTTGTTTTAACTCTAATTGTGATGGCAATTATTACCGCAACTGTGGTTAGTTGGGTGCGCAGAGATCGCAAGGCAGCGATGAATTCAACTACTACAGTTTTAGTTTATATCGCAGCAGCATTTGTTATTGTGCCGCTGATCTCGGTTCTATATGAAATAGTTAAATTAGGAACGGTAGGTTTTTCCTTTGGAATATTTACCGATGATATGGCCGAGACCTCCTCGGAATCTCCATTAAGTGAGGGTGGTTTACTGCACGCAGTAATAGGAACCGCCTACATAGTTACCTTTGCAACCTTACTTTCAACCCCAATAGGTATTTTAACTGCGCTTTATATTGTTGAGGTTAAGGGAAGATTTGCAGGTTTGGTGAGATTTTTTGTGCAGGCAATGAGTGGTGTGCCATCAATTGTGGCTGGATTATTTATCTTTGCAGTTTGGATGATTCAGCTAGGTAATGCCTACAGCGGAATTGCCGGTGGCTTTGCATTGACTGTCCTAATGATTCCAACTGTTGCCAGAACCTCTGAAGAGGTATTGAAATTAATTCCGCAAGATCTTCGCGAGGCAGGCCTTGCCTTGGGTGCTACCCAATGGCGCACAGTTGCAATGGTGATTGTGCCAGCAGCACGAAGTGGATTAGTTACTGCCATCATCTTAGGTGTTGCTCGAGTGGTGGGTGAGACGGCGCCATTGCTATTAACTATTGGAGGGGCGGATGCGATTAATTTAAATCCAACCCAGGGCAACATGTCCGCCTTCCCATATTACGTCTGGAAGAACCTGTTAATAGGTAATGAGAACTCAATTAGCCGCGCCTGGCTAGGAGTTTTTGTCTTAATGATTTTAGTTCTAATAATATTTACCCTAGCTCGATACTTAAGTGCAGCTAGGGGTAGCAAAAGATGAGTACACCAGATGGCACAATTCCAAATAAAGATCGAGAGGACAGCATGAGTCAGATAACCGGAAAGCCAAGCACCACTAATCAAGGACGAGGTGCACAAACTCCATCTGTTGCCACTCACTCACTCTCTGATGTGGCATCTGCAAGAAGGGCAAAGGTTGGTCAACCAGCGGCTGGCTCAACAGGTCTTGAGGCCAAATCAATTCATGCATGGTTTGGCAAGAAACATGTTCTAGAAGATATCTCAATGGATTTCTTCTCCGGCACAGTCACCGCGCTAATTGGACCATCAGGTTGCGGTAAATCAACCTTTATTCGAATTTTAAATCGTATGCATGAGTTTATTCCAACTGCAGCACTTGCCGGTCAGGTGCTTCTTGATGGCAAAGATGTTTATGAGCCAGGTGTTGATGTAACAAAGATTAGATTAAGAGTAGGTATGGTTTTCCAAAAGCCAAACCCATTCCCATCGATGACAATTAAAGAGAATGTGCTATCTGGATTAAAGCTGGCACAGATTAAAATTGAAAATGCAGATGAGTTATTGGAAAGCTGCCTGCGCAGAGCAGGTTTGTGGGATGAGGTTAAGGATCGCCTAAATGAGTATGGTGGTGCTTTATCTGGCGGACAACAACAACGTCTTTGTATTGCTCGCTCACTTGCTGTTAACCCACAGGTTTTACTAATGGATGAGCCATGTTCAGCACTTGATCCAGGATCTACTCTGCGGATTGAGGAAACCATCAGGGAGTTATCAGCCTCAATGAGCATTGTGATCGTTACCCACAACATGCAACAAGCTGCGCGAGTATCTGATTACACCGGCTTTTTCCTATCAGATGGTGGACCGGGCCGATTAATTGAAAGTGGTACCACCGCCGATATCTTTACCAATCCAAAAGAGAAAAAAACTGAGGATTATGTCTCTGGAAGATTTGGTTAATCAGTACACCAATTGTTAACTTAATCGCCACATGAAGTTTGCCTAAGTAGTTACCCCTGTTTGTCTGGCCTAGTTAATTTTGCCTTACCAATCCATCTAAACGGGAGGCTTCATGAAGTTAGGCAAAAAAGCGGGGATTGTTGCAATCGCAGCATCTTCTTTAATTCTTTCAGCATCACCGGCATTTGCTGGCCAAATTAATGGCAGCGGTGCAACATTTGCTCAACCACTAATCGATGTTTGTAAGGTTGAGTTCACTAAAGATACTGGCCATACAGTTAACTACACAGCAGGTGGTTCTGGAAAAGGCCGAACAGATTTTTCAAGCAATCTAGTTGATTTCGCTGCTTCAGATGCGGTTTATACCTCAGGCTTCCCAGCTCACTTAGAGTACGCACCTGTTTACGCTGCTGGAATTGCGATTGGTTACAACCTACCAACAGTAAAGACGCCAATTTATTTAACTCCAAAGGTAATTGCTCAGATTTTCTCTGGCAAAATTCAAAATTGGAGCGATGAGCGAATTAGAGCGGTAAATGATGGTGTTGTTAAGGTGCCAGTTTTCGCTACTAAGAAAGTAACTGTAAAGGTTGGCGGAAAGAACACCACACAGGTTGTTCCAGTGCTAGATAAAGCTGGAAAGCCAAAGATTCTTAAGTACAACGAGGTTGACGCAAACCCATCACTTCCAAATATTCCAATCACTGTTTACTACCGCAGCGATTCCTCTGGAACATCTGAGCAGTTTGGTAAGTTCCTACAAGGAGCTAACGCAGGGGCTAACTCAATCTGGTGGTCAAAGACAGCATCTGGCACATTCGGAAATATGACACCAGAGCCATTATCAAACTTCTTCAACTTCCAAGGCGCTAATGGATCTGCACTTGTTGCAGCTGGTGTTAAGAGCAAGGTTGGCGCAATTGGTTATGCCGAGAGTGCTTGGTTTACTACCAATAAATTAGGAACAGTTTTGGTTCAAAACTGGGCTGGTGAGTTTGTTGCACCAACTGCAGCTGCAACCTCAGCATTCTTAGGTGGCGGAACAATTGAGGCCAATGGCAGCGTTACAACTCCTTACCAAAAGGCGATCGCTGGTGCATATCCAATCGGTACTGCATCATATGGATTGGTCTACCCAGAGTCTGCAAAGAAAGATCCTGAAAAGCAAAAGATTGTGGCAGCATGGCACACATACCTGCTAGAGCAATGCCCTAAGAAGTTTCCAGAAAAGGGATACATTCAAATCACTGGAGCTTTATATGACAAAGCAAAGGCACAGATAGCTAAGATCAAGTAATTAGCTAACTTTAAAAACCCCCGCACTCTCCTAGGTGCGGGGGTTTTTTACTGATCACCTTTAACACAGATTTGTGCTTATCTGAGTGTTAGTGGATTAAAGAATTTAATTAGGGTAGATTTATCTTTGTAACTGTAACGAACCACAGATTGCTAGATAAAAGATCTGCGTTATGGGTGTGGACTCCGGAGGACCCGGGCCACTTTTAATTACGCAAAGGGGTGGAATCCGGTTCGCACCGGAGTCAGCCCATGCCAGCCATCGATCCAATTGTTCTTAAATCATTAGCTGATCTGCAACCTGCTCTTTATTGGTTAGATGCAGATCCATTAGAGCCAAGCTCTCACTCCGCCTTAATTGGTGACATCACCACCGATCTTTGCATTGTTGGCGCCGGATACACCGGCCTTTGGACCGCACTCTTAGCAAAGGAGCGAGATCCAAATCGTGAAGTGGTAATCATTGAGATGCGAGAGACTGGAAATGGTGCATCTGGTCGAAATGGTGGTTTTTGTAATGCATCGCTAACTCATGGCTTTGTTAATGGTTACACCCGTTTTCCAGATGAGATGGCGGTAATTGAAAAGCTAGGACGAGAAAATCTTGATGCGATTGAAGAGACAATAAAAAAATACAAGATTGATTGTGATTTTGAAAGAAATGGTGAGCTGCGGGTAGCGGTTGCTCCATGGCAGATGGATGGGTTAAGGCAAGAGGCGATTGCTCGCAATAAGACTGGTGATCATGTTGAGGTATTGGATAAGGATCAGATTAGAGCATTGGTGAATTCACCAATTTATGAAGGCGCTTTATTTGATCATGATGGAACTGCCTTAGTTGATCCAGCCAGATTGGTTTGGGGATTAGAGAAGGTTTGTCTTTCACTGGGTGTGAAGATTTATGAAAACTCCAAGGTTGAAGAGTTAATTGATGATGGGGATCAGGTAATTGTTAAAAGTGCTTATGGATCAATCCGGGCAAATAAGGTTGCCCTTGCCACAAATATCTATACCCCACTTGTTAAAAGTGCTAGAAAGTATGTAATTGCAGTTTATGACTTTCAATTAGTAACTCAACCATTAACTAAGGAGCAATTAGACAGTATTGGTTGGAAGGGGCGTGAGGGATTATCTGATGCTGGCTATCAATTCCATTACTACCGGCTAACAAAAGAGAATGAGATTTTATGGGGTGGTTATGATGCGATTTATAACTATGCCGGCAAGGTTCGAGCTGAGTATGAAGCGCGCCCTGAGACCTATGCAAAGCTGGCATCAAACTTCTTTAAAACCTTCCCACAACTTGCGGGAATCAAATTCACCCATGGTTGGGGTGGTGCGATTGATACCTGCTCAAGGTTTTCACCTTTTTGGGGACAGACTTTAGATGACAAGGTTGCATATGTTTTGGGCTATACCGGTTTAGGTGTTGCCACTACAAGATTTGGTGCATCGGTAATGCTTGATTTATTAGATGGAGTTGAAAGTCAGGCAACGCAGTTGTCTATGGTTAAACACAAACCAATTCCATTCCCACCTGAGCCATTTAGATTTTTATTTATCAGATTAACTCAATGGGCAATCACTAGAGCTGATAAAAATGGTGGAAAGCGAAATATTTGGCTTCGAGTACTTGACCGGCTTGGCTTGGGCTTTGATTCTTAAGTTTATTACTTACGCTTGCTGGAACCATTCTTTGCAGAAAAGAGAATGACTAAAATAGCGATTGCGGTAATGATTGCTTCCATGGCAAAACTCTACACATAAAATTACACCTAGCAGGAGAAGCACCGGCAATCTACCCCTTAGTGGGTGTAGGAGTAATTGATGGTCATATCGAGACTATCCATCTTAGATTTGGCATCTTTGAGTGCCAGGGAACTCTTGATTTAAGGGGGGTTTTATTAATATTATCTAACTATCATGAAAAAGTTTTTAATTTCGATCGCTGTATCAACATTGTTTTCTCAGATCTTAACGCCTGCTAATGCTGGGTTGAATGCACCCATAAATCTAGAAAACCCCAGGGTTGTGCCGATTTTCGGGCAACCAACAGATGTAGTTGCGACTTGGGCTGGCTGGAGCGGCTATCTCTATTCGCCAAGAATTGTCTTCTCGGCAGCTCATTCTCACTACAGATTTGATAACAGTGGAAATAGAATTTTAGAGGAGGCTCCACTAATAACAGTCGGAAAACCAAACTCTAAAGGATCAGACAAAACCGGTAGAGTTAAAGTAATTAAAACTTTTGTCGGAGATTATAAACGGAACAATGTTGTGGGTGGTTTAAATGATTTCATAGTTCTAGTACTTGAAAAAGATTTAGTATCTATATCGAATGGAAAACTCCTTACCGCAGATATGGAAAAAGAGATGATAGCTACTCAAACCGAGATAAGTATGCACGGGTACGGTGAGTTCCAGGACCGGTGTGCTCCCGGAGAAGCTCCTCCCTGCAAGGAAGATCGTAGTGATCCAAAAAAAAGAACTAGTGATCTACCTAGATCGCAGACTGGAGTTATAAAATTAGTTACACCGTCATATTTCTCTTGGATGAGTTTGGATCAGAAATCAGCACTAGCCAACGAGACGTTGTTGTCAGATAATTTATCTTGCTCTGGAGATTCTGGTGGTCCATTAACAACGTTGTATAAGGGTGAATCAGTATATTTAGGCACAACGCCTCTCGGGTTCACACCTGGCTACTACTGTGGAGCTGGTAGCTCCAGAACAGCTGATAAACCTAGTGGATATTTTTCCCCCGTTTACAAACATTTGGATCTAATAAAAGCCGCCGAGGATTTTATTAAAGCTAACTCAGTAACTACTTCGAAAAGTACTATTACTTGTATCAAGGGCAAATTGGAAAAGAAAGTAACTGGCTCTAATCCAAAGTGTCCTAAAGGATACAAGAAAAAGTAAGCGCGCCTGGCAGGAATCGAACCTGCGACCTACTGCTTAGAAGTGGGCAGATTGAGAAAAAGCGCTCAATCGCCTAACTCCCGACATTGCTTATGCAATATCAGTAGGCAGATGCTCTATCAGACTGACCTTCAGTAGTAATTATTGCAGATAAAACTAGAAATAAATAGGGATAAAACAAACCCCACCTTGTTTAATTTCCACCCAATCCTATTTGTACTCCCTAATTAGAAATATCTCCTAGAGTTATGGATTAACTTGCTTGGCTCTATAACAATCTGGGCAAGACCATCGGAACTTGGTAAAGTACAGCAGTGAGGCGAATCTCAATCATCATAGCTCTGGTGGTAAACCTTTTAGTTACACCCTCATCACCCGCTACTGCCTCTGATAATTTTGATAAGAACTTAAATTTGGCAAGTCCAGTATCTGCAGTAGTTGGTTCGAGCACTGTAGAGGTTCAACTACAAGCAAGTAAGTATCCTTCTGAATATAGGTATGAAGAAATGGTTGTATGTGTTACTAATTCAAGTGGATGTGGCGGTTATAATGATTTAAACCCATTAGGTATAACCAATATAAAGATAAATTCAGATTATAATGGAAAAAGAGTTTCAGTTTTAGCAGTGAATGAGAATAAGTATTTTTTTAATTTTTCAACACTTGGGAAGTTTCAAATTTTGTTATCAAAAAGATATTCTAAAGACGTACCAGGAAGATCGGTTAGAGACAGTTTTTATTCCAGTGTAACTATTCCAGTCGAAATCACTGATACATCAAAAGGAGGGTTTGATGTTACGGATTTAGCAGCTGCTGGTGTCGAAATAAATCCAATTCCAGTTTTGAAGTGTCCAGAGAAAATAAAGAACATAAAGCAGACAATTAGCTGTGAGATAGCATATGGGTTTAAGGATCCAGAATATGATGTCCTATTTGAGCCATTTGAAACATTCAAAATTTGCGCCTACAAAAATAATGAAATCGATGATGAATGTTTAGGCAAAACCTACTTTAACAAGGAAATAAGAATCAACCTAAATACCTCGCTACAAATCAAAATTCCAATTTTCAAAAATGTCGATACTAATATTGAAATAGTCCCTGTTCTTAGAGGGAAAGATAAATATTATGATGATATTTTTGCCTCCCAGTCATATTTTTATAAACCTGTAAAAAAATCATCTGAATCCACTGGTAAAACTGGCTCAGGTAAATGGGTTAAAAAATGCAGAACAGTTACCTCTAGAGAAATTCCCCTTCCAGGTGAATTAACTGATTCAATTCTTAATGGTGGAGGTGGCCCAAGAACCACTCAAACACAAATATGCGAGAACGTGTGGGTACCTTAAATCAAAAATTTCAGTAGATCCATTTTCATAGTACTTCTTTTGGTATTTTTTTTATTACCTTTAGCTTTACCGAACATATCGTTTGCCTCTGCTGGTTACTACCCAATAGAAAAAGGTGAAGTGCTAACTGCTGAAGTTTGTGTACCTAAAAACACCAAGTCACCACTATCTTTGCAATTAAATAGTGGTAGCGGTAAGCCCGTCAGCGTTGCAATGGTTAACTCAATCCCAAAATTATCAGGCGATTGCAGTAAAAACGAACGACAAGTATTCATCAACTGGAAAGTTGACCGAATTGGAATGTATGGGCTCTCATTCTATTCTCCTAAAAGTAAGTCTACTTTTTATGGTTGGCCCGACGGTATTGAAGTATCAAATCCAGCGAAAAAAACAAGCACTCAGGTGGCCCCAGCTGAACGCAAAATAGCTTTACCAAATTTAGTCGGATATTCTATGGCACAAGTAGACGAGTGGAAGTGGCAAAACCAAATTAAAATTATCTTAAGTTATAGAACTGCCTTTAATTATCAAACATTTCTGAGTTGTCAGGTACAAAAAAAGAGGCATTGTTTTGGCTCAAAGCTACCCCCCAGGAACGCAACTTATAGATAGCTATTTAACGTTTGTGAACTTAGACATTAACTGTTAATACTCCCTAACTAGAAATATCTCCTAAAGTGAGCTGGTTACTAGATCAGCGGGCAGATGCTCTATCAGACTGACCTTCGAAAAATTCTTGAAAATTTTTCCCTGGGTGTCTAAAATTTGATGATGAGAAGATCTATGACGATAATAGCTCTCTCAATATTGTTTTCTCAAATTCTTACTCCTGCTAATGCCTCTATTTCCCCGATTAATTTGGAGAACCCAAGGGTTGTGCCGGTTTTTGGGCGGATACAAATACAAGGTGTGACTGTTGATGCCGTTTGGAGCGGTTATCTTTATTCGCCAAGAATTATTTTTACGGCAGCTCATTCAAACTATACGTTTGATAACAACGGGAATAGAATTTTATCTGGAATGGCAGTAGATACCGTTGGAAAGCCAAACTCTAACGCCTTCGATAAAACGGGAAGAGTAAAAGTCATCAAGACTTTTGTTGGCGACTATAAACAATCCTTAGCTGGAAGCGTGAATGATTTTATAGTTTATGTACTTGAGAGGGATTTAGTACCAATTTCAAAAGGAAATCTACTAACTGCAGAAATCGAAAAGGAGTTAGTAGCTGTTCAAAGTGAGGTAAAATTTCACGGATATGGTGAGTACCAAGATAGGTGTCCAGGACAACCAGGCCCCTGCAAACCTTTCACGGATCCAAAAATGCGAGTTAGTGAATTTCCAAGATCTCCAACAGGGATTATGAAATTAGTTGCTCCGTCCTATTTTCCTTGGATGTCTCCACATACGATAACGAGTCTTGCCAATGAGACGCTGGTGTCAGAAAATTTTGGTTGCTCTGGAGATTCTGGTGGTCCAGTTACAATAGTTTATAAAGGGACCCCTTATTATCTTGGCTCAGCATTAAATAGCAGCAACTCTAGGTCTTGTGGGGGCCCACGTGTTGATGATCCAACTAAAGAATATGCGTATTTCTCACCCGTTTATAAACATCTAGATCTAATCAAAGCAGCTGAGGATTTTATTGAGGCTAACCCAGCGACTACATCGAAAACTACAATTACTTGCAGCAAGGGTAAATCAGTTAAAAAAATAAGTGGCGTTAATCCAAAGTGTCCCAAAGGGTTTAAGAGGACTTAACTGATTACTCAGTGAGTTACTTTTGAAAATATCTGCCAAACGATTTGGCATTTACGTTCAGAAGCGCGCCTGGCAGGAATCGAACCTGCGACCTACTGCTTAGAAGGCAGTTGCTCTATCCGACTGAGCTACAGGCGCATTATTTGAACGGGGTAAGTCTACCGATCACAACAGGTAAGGTTTGACCCTATGGCCGAGTTTATTTATACGATGAAAAAGGCGCGTAAGGCGCATGGTGACAAAGTAATTCTTGATGATGTCACTTTGATGTTCTTACCTGGCGCCAAGATCGGCGTGCTTGGTCCCAATGGTGCTGGTAAGTCAACGGTGCTTCAGATCATGGCCGGGTTGCAACAGCCATCAAATGGTGAGGCTTATTTAACACCTGGTTACTCAGTTGGCATCTTGTTGCAAGAGCCACCACTTAATGAAGATAAAAATGTTTTGGAGAATGTGCAAGAGGGTGTGGCGGAGACAATTGGTTTATTAACTAGATTTAATGCAATCAGTGAAGAGATGGCAAACCCAGATGCTGATTATGACAAGCTGCTTGCAGAGATGGGAACATTGCAAGAGCAGCTAGATCACCGAAATGCTTGGGATTTAGATTCACAATTAGAGCAGGCAATGGATGCACTTCGCTGTCCACCACCCGAGGCGGATGTAAAGGTTTTATCTGGTGGTGAGCGACGCCGAGTTGCACTTTGTAAATTACTTCTGCAAAAACCTGATCTATTACTACTAGATGAGCCAACCAACCATTTAGATGCTGAGTCTGTGCTTTGGCTTGAGCAACATTTAAGTAAGTATGAAGGAACTGTGGTTGCCATTACTCACGATAGATACTTCTTAGACAATGTTGCGCAATGGATCTTGGAGTTAGATCGTGGTCGTGCTTATCCATATGAAGGAAATTACACAACATATTTAGAGACTAAAGAAGCTCGTATGAAGGTTGAAGGACAAAAGGATGTAAAGCGCGCAAAACGTTTGAAGGAAGAGCTTGAGTGGGTAAGAATGAATGCCAAGGGCAGACAGACAAAATCTAAAGCCCGTCTTGCAAGGTATGAAGAGATGGCAGCTGAGGCTGATAAAACTCGTAAGTTAGATTTTGAAGAGATTCAAATTCCACCAGGACCACGTCTTGGTGACATTGTGGTTGAGTGCCAAAACTTAGTTAAAGGTTTTGATGATCGGATTTTGATTGATGATCTTTCTTTCACATTACCTCGCAATGGAATTGTTGGCGTGATTGGGCCAAATGGTGCTGGAAAGACAACATTGTTTAAAACAATTTTGGGAATGGAAAAGCCAGATTCTGGTGTGGTTAAGGTTGGTGAGACGGTAAAAATCTCCTACGTTGATCAATCCCGCGGTGGAATTGATCCAAAGAAATCACTTTGGGAGGTTGTCTCAGATGGTCTTGATTTCATCAAGGTCGGCAATGTTGAGATGCCAAGCCGGGCATATGTTTCAGCCTTTGGATTTAAAGGACCTGATCAACAAAAACCAGCAGGAGTTTTATCAGGAGGAGAGCGAAATAGATTAAATCTTGCGCTAACTCTTAAGCAGGGTGGAAATCTTTTACTACTTGATGAGCCAACAAATGATTTAGATGTTGAAACACTTGGTTCTTTAGAGAATGCATTACTTGAGTTTCCAGGTTGTGCTGTGGTGATCTCCCACGATCGTTGGTTCCTAGACCGAGTTGCAACCCATATCTTGGCTTATGAGGGTGAATCAAAATGGTTCTGGTTTGAAGGAAACTTTGAAAGTTATGAAGAGAATAAGATCGCTCGTCTTGGTATTGATGCAGCCCGTCCGCACCGTGCTACCTACCGTAAGTTAACTAGATAAGTAGGAGTTGCAAATGAAATTTACTAGCAAGGTTTTTGTTAGATGGGCAGATCTTGATGCATTTGGACATGTAAATAATGCGGTCTACCTTACCTACTCAGAGCTTGCCAGAGTTGAGTGGGGCGGCAAACAATTTGCACCAAAGGATCCTAGCTCTGTCTTAGTTGAGATGACAGTTGCTCACTCTGAGGTTGATTACTTGATTCCAATTACTAAATTTGGTGTTGATTATGATGTAAATCTATGGGTTGAAAACATCGGTAATACCTCCTTCACAGTTGCATATGAGGTTGTTAAAGATGGTGTGGTTTTTGCAAAGATGAAAACAGTTCAAGTAATGATTGATATCAAAATGATGAAACCTCGGCCAATTAATGAGGTTGAAAGAGCTTTCTTAAACCAATACTTAATCTCATAATAAATGGTTAAAAATCGGATTCATCCCGCTTGGATTGTTGCCGGCATTACCTTTGGCACCTTATTTGCAACTGCAGGTTTTAGAAGCGCACCCTCTGTTTTAATCCTGCCACTTGAGGAGGATTTTGGTTGGCGCCGGGATGTAATCTCACTGGCTGTTGCAATAAATGTTTTGCTTTATGGATTAACCGCACCATTTGCTGCGGCTTTAATGGAGCGCTTTACCGTTCGCAAGGTTGTAATGGCAGCGCTGGCAACAGTTGGAACTGGGGCATTGTTAACTATTTGGATGAGCCAGAGCTGGCATTTGATGTTGCTTTGGGGAGTAGTAGTTGGCGTTGGCACTGGATCGATGGCGCTGGTATTTGCAGCAACAATCGCAAATAGATGGTTTGTTAAAAGACGAGGCTTGGTGGTTGGAATATTAACTGCAGCTGCTGCCTCTGGTCAGTTGGTATTTTTACCTGGTTTATCAAAGTTAGCCCAAGATCCAGGTTGGCGTGCCTCATCTTTAGTTATTGCATTAGGTGCTTATTTAATGGTGCCGCTAATTTTCTTTTTCCTTAAAGAGGATCCACAAAGCATCGGAACAACTCCATATGGCGCAGATAAAGATTGGACACCACCTGTATTACAAAAAGGAAATGCGGCAAAGAATGCAATTGACACATTAAAAGCTGCATCAAAGGTTAGAAATTTTTGGTTCTTAGTTGGCTCATTTTTTGTTTGCGGCCTATCAACTAGTGGCTTAATTGGCACTCACTTTATTCCAGCCGCCCATGACCATGGCATGCCAGTAGTTACTGCTGCATCACTGCTTGCATTAATTGGTGTCTTTGATGTGGTGGGAACAATTTTTTCTGGTTATTTAACAGATCGAATTGATCCTAGAAAACTTCTCTTCTTTTACTACCTGCTTCGTGGCCTTTCATTATTTTTACTGCCATCAATTCTCTTCTCAACCTTGCACCCATCAACCTTAGTTTTCATTATTTTCTATGGTTTAGATTGGGTGGCAACTGTGCCGCCAACAGTGTTGTTATGCCGTCAGGTATTAACCCCTGAAAAGGGAGCGATTATTTATGGCTGGGTCTTTGCAGCACATCAAATTGGGGGTGCGATTGCAGCCTTTGGCGCAGCAGTTCTTAGAATTAAATTTGGCGATTACGCAGCAGCTTTTTATGTTACTGGAATTCTTTGTGTAATTACTAGCTACTTTGTCCTACAAATTACCTTGAAGGAAAAGGTTGCCTCATGAGCACAACTTTTTATGAAAGAGTGGGGGGTGAGAAAACCTTTAATGATTTAGTCTCACACTTTTATGCCTTAGTTGCAGTTAATCCAATTCTTCGCCCGATGTATCCAGAAAATGATTTACATGGCGCAGGAAGAAGATTGCAAATGTTTTTAGAGCAGTACTGGGGTGGACCAACTACCTATAGTGAAGAGCGAGGACATCCAAGATTGCGGATGCGCCATGCCCCATTTCATATCTCACGCAAAGAGCATGATGCCTGGTTGATCTGCATGAAGGATGCGGTAAATGGTTTAGAGATCTCTGATGATTTAAAAGCTGAGTTGTGGGAGTATTTGGAGGCAGCAGCTGCTGCCATGATCAACGCACCGGAAGGCATATGAGGACAAGTAAAAAAAGAATTATTTCTTTACTTCTTATTATTCTGACCGTTAGTTTCTTAACAGGTTGCGCAAATACAGAACCTGAATTAACTGCACCTAAATTTGAGATTCCACCAGAGCCAAAAAGTTTTGAAGATATGCTTGAAAATCCAAACTCCGTTGTTTACTGGGGATGGAAGAAGAGTGCTGATCAAGTAATCAATAACACAACATCTAAAGCCGAATTTACAGTTGAGGTTGGACCAAACACTATTGCTGATAACACAAATCCAGATGGTGGGATAAATCTTGCATCAAGGCTTTATCTTGATTTTGAGAAACAAATTCCAACAAAATTTGTATATTTTGAACATAAAGATGTGGATTGGGCGCAATCAAAGGTTAATGAATTTCATGGTCGATCTATTCAGGATTGGCAAAAAAATGAAGCGAATAAAATGTGTCCAAGTGAGGATCAATGCCGAGGAGCAAGTGCGATGACCTCATTTGATAAAAAAAGTGCATTAATAATTGTAAGTTCAAGCCCAACCGGTAAAACAACTAGAAATAACACCGAAGGTCCGCTTGAAGCCCATGAATACACACACATAATTCAAGACTCTCAACAAGGAAAATACTTAGGAAATCTTCCAAGATGGCAAGTTGAGGGAGAAGCAACATTTGCTCAGAATGCTGCAGTTTATTTTGATGATTATGAGAAGTATTTAGAGGCACGAGATTCAGTAATTGGAGCTTTAATTTACTCAGTCAAACCAGATGTTAATTGGTTAACGGAGTTTATGAGTCCCAAAGATGGCTACACCTATGGTGGTGCTGCATGGGATAAATATGATGGTGCACGAGTTTATGATGTTGGGATGGCGATTACAGAGGTTTTAACAGCACTTGGCGGTCCATCATCAACGATGCAACTTAGCCAGCTGGTGGGTGAAGGATTAAGTTATGAGAAAGCCTTTACTAAAATTTATGGTGTTGAATGGAATAAAGGTGTATCTATGATTGCTCAAATTCTAGTTAAAGTATTTAACCCTTAATTTACTTCTTAGATTTGGGTTGTGACTTATTTCCAACTTTTAGTATTTCACCATTTCGTAGATACCAAATAGTTCCTTTAGCATCTCTAACGGTTGTAATGCGTAATCCCACTGTTTCAACTACGCCTTGAATATCAAGCACATCAACCTTGTCGCCAACACCATATTGATCTTCAACCAACATAAAGATGCCAGATAAAATATCCCGTACCAATGTTTGTGCGCCAAGACCTAAGGCAACACCAATAACACCAGCGGATGCAATAAGGGGCCCAAGATTTAAACCAAACTCAGCTAAGATCATAAAGATTGCAATCAACCAGATAACTCCATTTAAAGTTGAACGCAATACTGTGCTAGTTGTTTTAGCTCGCTCCTTTTGTCTAACTCCAGATCTTTTTGGACCAGGAATTAGATCAGCACTTGCCACCTTGTTCATTAACCGGGTGATTGATCGTTGCCCAAATCTTGAGATGGTGATGGCAAGGATGATTACTACGGTGATGTTTAGCGGCGCCCCAGTGAACCATTCAAGGGCAGGTTCGAAGTTTTTTGGCAGTTTCATGGTGATTTAAGGAAAACCTTAACCCAATTGTAAGAAGGAATCTGCTTAGAAATGCTGTCTTTTTCCCAAACCTCGGGCAAGATATACCTACGCAGCTCGAGCCACGCGCTGCCTAAAAGGGAGAAAGTTTTCAGTGTCACAAACTTTGGTACTGAACGCCACCTACGAGCCACTAGGTGTCGTATCAGAAAGACGAGCGTTAATCCTGGTTCTAAATCAGCGCGCGCTAAGTGTTGAAGATTCAGATCGCGTACTTACCTACGCCCGCGGTTCAATTACATTGCCTTCAGTTATTAAATTAAATAAATTTGTGAAGATTCCATATCGACATGCAGTGCCACTATCTCGCAGAGCGATCTTTGCTAGAGATAACAATCGATGTGTTTACTGTGGTGTGACTGCAACCTCCATTGATCATGTGATTCCACGATCTAGAGGTGGCGGACATAATTGGGAGAATGTGGTTTCAGCCTGTCATAAGTGCAATCACCTTAAAGCTGATAAAACTTTAAAAGATCTAGGTTGGCGCCTTCGTCACACCCCACGTGAACCAGTCGGGGCAGCTTGGCGTATATTGGGAACTGGAAAACCTGATCGAATTTGGATTCCATATTTGAAACCATTTGGGGTAGAGGCGATGGGAGCGGCAAGCGCATGATTGAAGATGGCACATTTGCAGGAGAGGGCTTAACTGTTTTGCAGACCCTTACCTATTTTGTAATTGCTCCAACAGTTTTATTCCTTGGTATCTCATTCTTTGCATACATCACCGCAAAGGAAACAAGATCAAAGAAAAAGGTGAAGCCGGTATCTCTTACTCATATTGAGTAATTACTTATCTTTTGCTTGAACCTTTAGCGCTCGCTCTAACGCATCTCTTCCTTCAGAAACTAATCTAACCAATCCTGCCTGGCCATCTTTTCCGGTGGTATTTAACCAAGAGATAGTTTTATCTAAGGTTGTTTGAGTGGTAATAAATGTTGGATACATTCCCATCACAAACTTACTTGCCACCTCATAGGATTTTTTACCCCAGGTTTCAAGTAGTAGATCAAAGTAAGGATCAACATAGGAGGCAAGAAGTGGGCGGTGAAGTGCTCGCATAAAGCCGGCAATCTTTGCCTCACGTTGTGAGGTTGAGATCTCCTCAGTTGTAATTGATTTCCAAGTTTGTGCCTTTGCCTCTGGTGTTGGAAGTGCTGCAAGTGCGGTGGCATGAGAGAGCTGGCCAGTTAAGGTGTTGTCTTTAAGTAACTCTGCAGCTAAGGCTTGTTGATCCATTAAGCCGCGCTCTGCAAGTGCAATTACAAATGTCCACCTTAAATCAGCATCAACCTTAAGTCCTGCCAATTTTCCATCCAAAAGCTCTTTGATTAAATCATTGTGTTCAGCACTTGATGCAAATGAGGTTAGATTTCTAGTAAATTGAAGTTGGTGATCACTTCCAGGCTTTGCAGCATTTAACATCTTCTCATAAGCATTGCCAACCTTAAGTCGGGCTGAGTCTCGTTTGTATGGCGCTGAGTAAAGCTCAACTGCAGTAACTAATTGATTTGCAATGATTGTGACAGTTGCAATGTCATCCTCACCTGGCAGACCAGCAAGTGCGATATCAATAAAATCAGTTGCGCTTATCTCTGCATCTCGCAACATATCCCAAGCAGCAGACCAGCAAAGCGCCCTAGTTAGTGAATCATCAATTTTTCCAAGGTGGGCCTTTAAGGTTGCAATAGATTTCTCATCAAATCTAACCTTGGCATAGGAAAGATCGCGATCATTAATAAGAAGTAGATCTGCAACCTTCTCACCAGATAACTCTTTAACCTCAGTTTTTTCACCACTAACATCTAGCTCAACTGATTTACGCAGTACTACGCGATCAGAGACTATGTCATATAGACCAACTGCTAATCGGTGGGGACGAAGTTCCTTTGACCCAACAGGCATAGTTGGAGCCTCTTGAATTACGCAGATGGATTTGTAATTACCATTTTCAATTTCAAGGGATGGGCGAAGTGTGTTAACACCTGCTGTTTGTAGCCAGGTTGAAACCCATGGCTTTAAATCACGGCCACTGCTAATAGTTAGCTCCGTTAATAGATCATCTAGTGTGGTGTTTTTAAAGGCATGCTTTGCAAAGTATTTTTGTAATCCAGCGATAAAGTTTTCTCGGCCGACATGAACTACTAATTGCTGCAATACCGAGGCGCCTTTGGCGTATGAGATGCCATCAAAGTTTCCAGCCACAGTATCGATATCAACCATGTCGGTCACAATTGGATGGGTTGAGCTAAGTTGATCTTGGCGGTATGCCCAGTTCTTTCGCTCCTGATTAAATCCTGTCCAAGAGTTTTTAAATCTAGTTCCCTCAACCATGGCAAGGTATGAAGACCACTCAGCAAATGATTCATTTAGCCAAAGATCATCCCACCACTTCATAGTGACCATATTTCCAAACCACATATGGGCCATCTCATGCAAGATTGTGTTTGCCC
>Ga0315902_10004211_pt1 | contig 20991 bp, 17 predicted proteins | sample LakEriMetagenome_9_FD_203523 | JGI IMG/M metagenome (GOLD analysis project Ga0315902, IMG submission 203523) | Freshwater fungal communities from buoy surface, Lake Erie, Ohio, United States - Buoy 12 MA117 | ecosystem: Environmental > Aquatic > Freshwater > Lake > Lake biofilm | place: USA... | reverse complement strand
CGCCCCAGTGGCCCGTCACGCTCTACGGCGTGACGAAGATGGCCGCGGAGCGGCTCGGCTGCTACTACCACGAGAAACATGGCCTCGACTTCCGCTGCGTGCGGCTTCCAATCACGGTCTCCCGCCACGCGCCGGCGGGGGCGGCGAGCGCCATCGCCTCGCATGCGTTCCTCGCGGCCGCCCGCGACGGCCGGTTCACGTTCACGGCCCGCCCTGAGACACCGCTGGCGTTGATCTACGTCCGCGACGTGCTCAGAGGGTTTGCGAGCCTGCTCGCCGCTCCGGCGGCCGGGCTCTCGCAGCGGGTCTACAACATCGCCGGCATGACGACGACGCCGGAGGAGATCGCGGCGGCGATCCGGCGCCGCCTGCCCGACGCCGTGCTCGATTTCGAGCCCGACGACGCCGTCGATCGCGTGCTCGCCAGTTGGCCGGGCGCGATCGACGACTCGACGGCCCGCCGCGATTGGCACTGGCGGCCGGAATGGGATCTCGAGCGGATGGCCGACGACTTCCTGGCCATCGTCACCGCGAACGCGGAGGTAAACCGATGAGCCACGCTTCCACGCCGCCGCGGCTGCGGACGCACGCCAACTACGACCGGCTCGTGGCGATCGCCGCCGAGAGCCACGCCCGCGGCCGCGACCCGTTCATCGCCACGCCGCGGGACATCGCCCTGGCCCGACTCTACTGTCACGCCTTTCGCCGTCATGTGATCGGCGCCTTTCACGCGACCCGGCGAGAGCTCGAAGGCATCGCCGTCACCGGCCCGGCCGCCGCGCACGTCGCCCGGGCCGTCGAGGCGCTCGCCGACCTCGCCGACCGTTCGATGGACCCCGTGGAGCACGACGTGCGGGCGGTCATCTCGTCGTTTCACCTCTACGCCACCCATGTCGCCCGTGCGGTCGAGTCGCTCGCGCAGGCCTGCGACCTCGCCACCGCGGCGTCTCCGCCGCTGGCGGTGATTCATGAACGGTTCGTGGCGCACATGGAGGCGATCACGGCCGGCAACGGCCTCGCGCTCACCCGCGACGACGCCGCGCCACCGCAGGGCTGCTTCCAGGTGCCGAACCTCGGCATCACGATCGTGCCGCTCGTCTACGGCGACCATCATTCCTGGAACCTGGCCTGGCTCGACGGCGCGAGATCCGACGTGCCCTGCCACCTGCATCGCGAGGGCGTGGAGATCCACCTCGGCTACGGGCCGCTGCACGGCCACACGATCCTCGGCGACGTGAAGGCCGAGGTGACGGAGGGCTATGCGATGCCGATCCCGCCCGGCACCAGGCACGGCTATGCGAACATCGGCAGCCGGACGCACCACGTGCCGTTCATCTTCGGGTCACTCGCGCTCGGCGGCTGGGGCGTGTTTCTCGACGTCGACGCCAGACCCACGGAGCCGGTCGATCTCGCCACGGTGCCGGTGACCGCGGCGGAGCTCAACGGCACGGTGTTCCTCGAGCGGGAGATCGCGGCGGCAGCCGCTGCGACGGCCACGCTGCGACGCACGCTCATCCCCGCCGCGCGAACCGACCGCGATGGCAGCGGCGGGATCGAGCTCTCCGTGGCCGCGGTGGTTGGCGAGCCGCTCGTGCTCGCGGCCGATCGGTTTCGCGCGGTGTCGGTCGTCCGTGGATCGGGCAGGCTCGCGCTGGCCGGCGAGGAGGTGGCGATCACGCCGCGCGACCACTTCGGCATCCCCGCCGGCCTGCCTGCCACGCTCACGGCGGAAGGCGGCGAACCGCTCGTCCTGCTCGACGCCGTGATCGAGCGTTCGGCGATCGAGCGGTCGCCAGCGCGACCGAATTGACGGCCGACCGAGTTGACGGAGTCATCCGGCCGCTGCGGCGCGGGCCGCCTTGACCTCGGGATATCGCGTCGACACGATGTTCGCACCACATCGCAGGCTGTATGCCTCGAAGGCTTCCAGGAGCGTTGGCATGAATCTGTTTCGTCGATTTCCTCTCGCGTGCCTCCTCGTTGTCGCATCGGTCGGCGCACGGGCCGAGGAGGGAGGCCCGCCGGACCTCCTCCCCACGCTTGGATCGATCGAGCGGCTCGACCCGCGGTTCGACGCCCTCGTGCCTCGTGACGCGGTGATCGAGGTGCTCGCGAGCGGCTTCGAGTGGGCCGAGGGGCCGGTGTGGCTCAAGGACCAGCAGGCGATCCTGTTCAGCGACATTCCCCGCAATCGCGTCATGCGGTTCAAGGATGGCGAGGGCCTGAGCGTGTTCCTCGATCCTGCCGGGTTCACCGGCCGGGGGCCCGCCGGCGAAGTCCGCGGCAGCAACGGCCTCACGCTCGACCGCCAGGGCAACCTCATCTCCTGCGAGCATGGCGACCGCCGCGTGAGCCGGCTCACGCCCGGCGGCGGCAAGCGAACCGTCGCCGACAACTACCGCGGCAAGCGGTTCAACAGCCCCAACGACTGCACGGTGCACTCCTCGGGCGCGATCTACTTCACCGACCCTCCCTACGGACTGCTCAAGGGCTGGGATGACGAGCGCCGCGAGCTCGATTTCTGCGGCGTCTACCGGGTGACGCCCGACGGTGCCGTGGCGCTCCTCTGCGACACGATGACGCGGCCCAACGGCATTTGCCTCTCCCCCGACGAGAAGCGGCTCTACGTCGCCCAGTCCGATCCGGAAGCCCCGATCTGGAAGGTGTTCAACGTGAAGCCCGATGGGACGCTCGACGAGGGCCGCACGTTCTTCGACGGCACGAAGCTGTTCAAGGAGAGGAAGAAGGGGCTGCCGGACGGGCTGAAGGTCGACCTTGCCGGCAACGTCTTCGCAACCGGCCCCGGCGGCGTGCTCGTGTTCGCGGCCGACGGAACCCACCTCGGGACCCTCCTCACCGGTCAGGCCACGGCCAACTGCGGCTTCGGCGGAGACGGCCGCACGCTCTACATGACGGCCGATTCGCACCTCTGCCGCGTCAGGCTCACGACCACCGGCCCGCTCCCCGGCCCCTGACGAGCCTCGACGTCGTGCGGGATGGAAGGTGGGGTGGCTTTCGTGCTCGGAGTCACCGGGTTTCCACCCGGGGCTTCTTGTGTGCCCCCAAAAAGCCCCCGCCGGAAGCCGGGGGACTCCGGGTGGCATGTCTTCCCGCGTGCCATGCGTTGCGGGTCTGAACCGGCGAATCACGTGCCGTCGTGCGGCATGGTTTTTTTGACCGTAGTCCCCGGGATCCCGCCCGGGGTTAGAATCCGACGAGGCGGGCGGACCGACGGCGGCCAACCTTTGCGGAGCGGAGACCATGAGCGTGCAGATGGAACTCTCGCGGATCATCATCAGCGAGATCAACGACCAGCAGGTGGTGTACCTCAAGGAGGTGGACGGCGACCGCACGTTCCCGATCCTGATCGGGCTCTTCGAGGCCACGAGCATCGACCGCCGCGTGAAGCATCACCAGTCGCCCCGCCCGCTGACCCACGACCTGCTCGTCGCCGCGGTCGAACTGATGGGGGGCGAGTTTCAGGACGTCGTGATCTCGGAGATCAAGGAACACACCTACTTCGCCGTGATCCGCGTGGCCAAGGACGGCGACGTGGTCGAGATCGACGCCCGCCCCTCCGATGCGATCGCCGTGGCGGTGACCTGCGAGCCGAACCTGCCGATCTACGTGGCGGACGAGGTGCTCGAGAACGTGCTGGGGTGATCAGACCCCGAAGGCCTTTCGCAGCACGGCCAGCGACTTCTGGCCGTGCTCGGCAGCCACGATGACATTCAGCCGCACCTCGCTGGTGCTCACGAGGTCGATGTTGATCCCCTCGTCGGCCAGCGGCTTGAACAGCCGGTCGGCGACGCCCGCATGGCTGCGGATGCCGACGCCCGTGATCGACAACTTCGCCACGTGCGGCACGTCGGCCACGGTCGCCCCGCGGGCCGCGGCGATCGTGCGGGCCACGTCCGTCGCCTGATCCCGGCGGTCGGCGGGCACCGTGAACGACAGCTCCGCGCGGCCGTCCCGTGGATGGCTCTGGACGATCATGTCGACGAACAGCCCCGCCCGGCCGAGTTCCTCGAAGACATCGGCGGCCACGCCGGGCGTGTCGGGGAGTGCGGTGAAGGTGACCAGCGCCTGCGAGGCGTCGAGGATGCAGTCCTCGACCGCCAGGTCCTCCATGCCCTCCAGCCGCCGCACGACCTCCAGCGGCGACGACTTCTCGGGCTTCGCGAGGCCGGCGTCGGCCGCGCCGTCCACGGTCTCGGCCTCCAGGCCGAAGGCCCGATGCACCGCCTGCACCGCGGCGGGCCCGTCCTTGCGGTCCACGAGCACCGAGATCTTGATCTCGCTGGTGGTGATCATGCGGACGTTGATGCCCTCCCGGGCCAGGGCCGTGAACATCCGCCCGGCGACCCCCTCGGCCCGCGCCATGCCCACGCCCACCACCGAAACCTTCGCCAGCTCCCCGTCGTGCGAAACGCCTGTGGCGGCGAGCGTCGTGGCCACGGCGCGGGACAGGTCGAGAGCCTCGGCCAGGTCGTCGGCCGGGACCGTGAACGAGATGTCGGCGCGGCCCCCCTGCCCCACGTTCTGCACGATCATGTCCACCGCGATGCCCGAGGCCGCCAGCCGCGAGAACAAGGCGTGGCTCGAGCCCGGCTGGTCGGGGACGTTCTCCAGCGTGATCCGGGCCTCGTCCTTGGCGAGGGCGACACCGCTGGCGGGCCGCGGCGTCGCCTGGTGGGCGGACAGGATCAGCGTGCCGGCGACGTCCTTGAAGCTCGACCGCACGAGCACCGGAACGCCGAACTTCTTCGCGAACTCGATCGACCGGGAGTGCATCACGCCCGCCCCGAGACTCGCCAGCTCGAGCATCTCGTCGTAGCTGATCGAGGCCAGCCGCCGGGCCTCGGGCAGCATCCGCGGGTCGGTGGTGTAGATGCCGTCCACATCGGTGTAGATCTCGCAGACGTCGGCCTCGAGCACCGCCGCCAGGGCGACCGCGGTGGTGTCGGAACCGCCGCGGCCGAGGGTCGTGATGTTGCCGTTCTGGTCGATGCCTTGGAAACCGGCGGCGATCACGATCGCCCCGTCGGCGAGCAGCTTGCGCACGTGGTCGGTGGAGATCGACTTGATGCGGGCCTTGGTGTGCGTGGAGTCGGTGCGGATGCCGATCTGGGCGCCGGTCAGGCTCACCGCCTTGTGGCCGGCCGCCTGGATCGCCATGGCGAACAGCGCCACGCTCACCTGCTCGCCCGTGGAGAGCAGCATGTCCATCTCGCGGGCGCTGGGCCGCTCGGAGATCTGGCGGGCGAGGTCGACGAGGATGTCGGTCTGGTGGCCCATGGCGCTGACCACCACCACCACCTGATCACCGGCCGCGTGTCGGGCGATCGCCTTGGCGGCTGCCGCCTTGATCTTCCCGGCGTCCGCCACGCTCGTGCCGCCGAACTTCTGCACAACGAGGGCCATCGACTGCTCTTCTCCCGCGCGTCACGCGCTTGTGATACCCAAAAACTCACCCATCAGCTTCCATCCGGGCAGGATCGCGTCCCCCGCGGCCGCCGCCGTCGGCTCGTCGTAGGCCGCCCGGCCGCCCGCCGCGATCCCGGTGCCCGCCATGAGAAAGGGCACGGGGCCCCGCGAGTGGGTCTTCGTGGACAGGAACGTGGGGTGGTCGGGGCAGACGAGAATCCGGTGGTCGCCGCAGCCGGCGAGGTGGGCGGCGATGGGAGCGACGATCTGGGCGTCGATTTCCTCGAGCGCCTTCACCTTCTCGGCGGCGTCCCCCTGGTGGCTGGCCTCGTCGGGCGCCTCCACGTGCACGCACACCAGATCGCTCCGTGACAGTTCGTCGATCGCGTACCGGCCCTTGGCCGCGTAGTCGGTGTCGAGATACCCGGTGGCACCCGGCACGTCGACCCGCTTCCAGCCCGCGAGCGCCGCCAGGCCGCGGAGCAGGTCCACGCCCGTGATCATCGCGCCACGAGGACCGTATTTGCTCGTGAACGGCTCGAAGGCCGGCGCCCGCCCGGCGCCCCACAGCCAGACATGGGTCGCCGGCCGCTTGCCGGCGGTCACGCGGGCGGCGTTCACCGGATGGTCCTCGAGCCAGGCGGCACTGGCGGCCATGATCTCGGCGAGCATCCGGCTGCCGGTGCCGCGCGGCAAGGCGGCCGCCACCGGCTTGTCCATGAGGTCGTGCGGCGGCGTGGCCTGCAGGTCACCGGCCAGCGGTGCCGGGCCGTCGTTTCCGCGGTAGAGCAGGAGGTTGCGGTAACTGACGCCGGGGACGAATCGCCAGGCGGCCGCGAGGCCGGGAAAGTCGCGGGCCAGCCCGGCCTGGGCGGCGGCGAGGAGGTCGGTTGCCTCGGCGGTGGTCACGTGTCCGGCCGTGAAGTCTTCCATCACGCCGCCCCGCACGGTCACCAGGTTGCACCGCACGGCCCAGTCGCGCGGACCGAGCGCGATCCCCTGCGCGGCGGCCTCGAGCGGCGCCCGGCCGGTGAAGAACGCGAGCGGGTCGTAGCCCAGCAGGCTCATGCAGGCCACCTCCGATCCCGGCGGCAGCGAGTCGGGCACGTGGTTGGTGAGGCCGACGCGGCCGCGGGCGGCGAGCGCGTCGAGGGCCGGGGTCCGCGCGGCCTGAAAGGGCGTGCGGCCGCCGAGCGACGCCTGCGGGGCGTCGGCGGCACCATCGGGAATGATCACGACGAACTTCATCGCGTGTGAACTTTACTCGAAAGGCTGTTGCCCTGCATCGCCGGAAGCGATGCCGGAGGCCGTGGAAACCCTCGACGTTTCCACCGGCCTCCCCAGCGGCAAAAGGCCAGGGATGGCTTGTGACGCGTGAAACTACTCCTCCAGCACCGACAGGCAGACGCTCGTGCCGGCCACGACGTCGCTGGCGTCGATGTGGGCCACGGCCTTGGCGATCGCCGCCGCGCTGCAGGCGTGGGTCATGATCACCAGCGGCACGGCCGCGCCCGACGAGCCGGAAGGCTCGTGCTGGATCATCGAGGCGATCGAGATCCGATGCTCCCCGAGGATCCCGGTGATCCGCGACAAGACCCCCGGGCGGTCGCTGGCAGCCACGCGGAGAAAGTGCCGCTCTTGCAGGTCGCCGCCGCCGAGGCGGGCGGCCGGCCCCTCCGCGTCGAGCACGCCGGTGGTGCGGAAGGTGATCGCCGTCCGGCCCACGACGGTGTCGATGATGTCGGCCACCACGGCGGAGGCGGTGGGCATCTGCCCCGCGCCCAGGCCATGGAAAAACATCCGCCCCACGGCGTCGCCCACGATGCTCACCGCGTTGTAGGCGCCGCGGGTCTCGGCCAGCGGCGTGCCCGCCTTGACCAGCGCCGGAGCGACCCGCATCGCCAGCCCGTCGGCCGTCCGCGTGGCCCGGGCCACCAGCCGCACGCGGTAGCCGAGCTCGGCCGCCTGGGCGATGAGGCTCTGGTCCACGCCCTCGATGCCGGTGCGGGGAATCTCGGCCCAGGGCACCCACACGCCGAAGGCGAGGTGGGCGAGGATCGCGAGCTTCTGCGTGGCGTCGGTGCCGTCGACGTCCATGGCGGGATCGGCCTCGGCATAGCCCTTGCGCTGGGCGAGGGCGAGCGTGGCGCCGTAGTCGGCGCCGTCTTCCTCCATCTTCGACAGGATGAAGTTGCTCGTGCCGTTCAAGATCCCGCGGATGCTCTCGATGCGGTTGGCCGCGAGGCATTCGCCGATGGCCGCCACGATCGGGATCCCGCCGGCCACGGCCGCCTCGAAGGCGATCGACCGGCCCTTGCGGCGGGCCAGCGCGAACAACTCGGGCCCGTGCTCCGCGAGCAGCGCCTTGTTGGCGGTGACCACGTCCTTCCCGCTCTCGAGCAGCTCGACCATCATCGACCGGGCCGGCTCGAGGCCCCCCACGAGCAGCACCGCCACGCTGATCTGCGGATCCCGGGAGATCGTGCCGATATCGGTGGAGATGCGGTCCGCGGCCAGCCGCAGGCCCCGGTCGCGGCCCACGTCGCGGCACACGGCCCGCTCGACCACGATCGGCCGCCCGGCGTGCCGCGTGATGTGGTCGGCGGAGTCGACGAGCAGCCGGACGACGCCGGAGCCCACGGTGCCGAGGCCGACGATGCCGACGCGGACGGGTTCGCTCATGGGACGGTATTCACGGGGGCGGAGGGCGGGAGGACGCAAAATGGTAACGTCACTTCCGGGCCATAACCACGAGCGAAACGCCGCCGGCCGGCAATGCCGGCCCAGGACGTAGCCGGCCCGAACCCGCCCGCCCCCTCAAGGCAGGCGTTCGAGAAGGATGCCGCCAATGACGGGGGGCAGGCTTCCGGCCTTGGCTTGCAGCGTCACCGTGATGTTCGGGCCTTTCGGGGTCACTTCGGCCTGGACCACGGCACCCGTCCGCGGAGCCTTGGCCAGGGCCAGGGGGTCGACCTGATCGGCCACCACGGCGTCGTCGCAGCTGATGCTGAACACCCGCTGACCGACCTGCACCCGGGCTTCAGGCTCGGCCACCACGAAACTCAGCCGATAACGCAGGCCGTCGAGAGCCGCCGGGCCGGCCGGGAAGATCACGGGAACCTGCATGGGCGGCGGGCCGATCTGGCCCCAGGCCCCCACCCAGGCTGGCAGGCCCTTGGCACCGTGGAAGCGATGTTCCGGGATCTCATACAGCCCCATCGCCTCCGGGGCCGTCTCGCCCTTGGCCAACTTCGGGGTTCGCCCGGCCATGAGCCCGGTGGCCTGGACGCGAATCCACCATCGCCCCTGGGCATCGGCGCGGTTGCCCGGCGCGCCGGGCAGCAGGCCCAGCACCCGTACGGGCGCGGGAGCGGCCTCCAACTTGAGGCATGCGTCGCCGGCCCAGGCGGTGACGGGCTCGCGATGCGCCAGCGTGCGCGTGGTTGATTGGGCGCGGTTACTGAACCGCGGCATGGCGGCGTTGCTGATGTTCACCAGCCCGCCCGCCGGGATGTTGGTGGGGCTGCAGCCACTGTCGCCGCTGAGCTTGCCGACCATGAGGTTGTCTTGATCGATCCAGTTCTCCCGGTTGGCGGCGAACGACCGCGACGAGATGAGGTGGGTGCAGCCGGCCGTGGGCACGTTCCAGAATGCGGTCACGCCCGTGACCGGGCTGCGCCGCTCGAACCGGCGGCCGGTCAGGGCGTCGAGTTCCAGGCCGTCCCGCTGGACGACCCGCGTCCCGGACAGCGAATAGGGCTCTTTGTAGACGAAGTCGCTGCACCGATAGACCTCGCTGCCATCGGCCCCGCGGAGGGCCACGAGCAGGCCTTTCACCGCGTTTTTGCGGACTTTCGGGTCGTCACCGGCGGCCCCCTGCCATGCATCACCGACCAACTTGTAGCCATGCCGCGAGGGCAGGATCAGCATGTCCTGGGCGGCGTCATAGACGATGTCGGTGAGCAAGGCCGGCAGGTCCACCTCCCACAGCTGCTTGCCCGTGGCCAGGTCAAAACTCCGCATGCTGCCCTTGTCGGCATTCGGTGGCACGCTGCCTTCCGTGGTGGCGATCCCCTTCACCACCCCCCCGGCCAGCAGGTCGACCGCATACAGCCGTCCGCCGCCCATGGCAAAGCCATGGTTCACGAACCCTCGCGCGGCATCGATCTTCCAGCGCACTGCGCCCGTCCGCGCATCCAGGCACACGAGATGCCGCATCCGCTGGCGGTCTTTGGCATAGTGGCCGCCGTTGCCGTCCCAGCCGGCGCGGGCCCGCCGCAGATCCTCGGCGGCGAACACGCTGGCCACCACCACCTGGTCATCGACCCGCAGGTGGCCCCAGCGCAGGTCGCCAAGCTCGGCCGGGATCGTCCAAGCGGCCCGCTGCGCGCCGGTGAGAAGATCGAAGACCAGCAGCTCTTTGGCGGCGGCGATGAACAGCTCGTTGGTGTTGCACGACATGTTGAACCCGCCCGACCGGCACATGTCGCAGCTGGTCACCGGCATCCGGTTGCTTTGCGGGTTGTCCCACGGCTCCTTAACGTCTTGGTTGTGGACGCCCAGTGCGGCCAACGGATACCAGGCCTGCAGCGGCTGTTTCCACAGGAACCGCCCCGTGTATTGGTCGAACGCCACCACCCGTCCGATGCCTTGCTGGATCCACACGCCCTTGGCCAGCAGGTGGGCCTGGGGCTGCGGCACCTGGCCTTCCTGTGTGCCTTTCGCCGGCACCATGAAGTTGTCTCCGCTGTCGGCGGGACCGCCGTACCAGTGGACGCCGAGGGGGAAGCGCAGGTCGGCTTCGAGCAGGCCGCTGGCGTTGGCCGCGTCGGCCATGTCGTGGCTCCAGTTGGCGTGCCCAGTCACCAGGCCGGGGCGGCGGACGGCCTTGGCGTCGCCCAGGGAGACCACCTCCAGGTCGTTGCGGCCGTTGATCACGGCGGCCGGGTCGGCCTTGGCCGGCAGCAGCAACGTGCCGCCGTAGGGACGCAGCAGCCGCGTCAGCCCGCTGCTCACGCCCTCCCGCTCGGTGGCCACGAACGCGAAGCACCAGGGGGGCAGGTCGTCGCTACCGGGGTCGATGGTCAGCACCTGCACGCGACCGCTCGACATCAGGCCGGCGTCCATGAGCCGCTTCCGCACGGCGGCGGTGCGGGCGGCGTCGGCATCGACGGCCACCAGATGGGCCGCGTTGCCGGCCCGTGCCAAGCCCTCGACCAGCCCGCCATCGGCCAGCCCCGCCACCAAGACCCAGTTGCCGTCGATGGCAGCGGCCAGCGGGTGCGCGGTGGCTTTCCCGGCGTCGGGCTCAGCGAGCGCCGCCGGCGACGCCGGCCGAGTGCGGCTGAAACCGATCAAGCGGTGGCCGCTGGTCGCCATCACCATCACACCCTGGCCCGCATCGGCGGCCGGCAGGCATTGGGTCACCACGCCCGGGCCGCCGGTGGGATCCGAGGCAGGGCTGGGAGGCGACTTGATCGCCGCCTCCATGGAGGTGTAGGTGTTGCCGTCGCCGCGAGCCAGCCGCAGCAGGGGGGGCCTGTCGGGCTTCGGCACCTTGAGGCTGGCCGGCACGACCTTGCCCTTGGCATCGGTGGCATAGCGGCGTTCGCCGCTGGTGATGTCGAGCACGACCGAAAAATCCTCGGCTTCGTCGCAGCGCTGCCGCAACCCCACGAAACCCACGCTGTCACCCTCCACGACCACACGGCCGCCGATGCGTTCCTTGAGTTGGCGGCGCAACATCCGCTCCTCGCCTGTCGCCGCGTCCACGGCAAAGACCCAGATGCCGTCGTCGATGAAGTATCCGCATCCGCCATAGGCCACTCCGCCCGCCACGGCGATGCTGGTGGCGATGGGCCACGACGATTGCAGTCGCTCGTGGCCGATGCACTGCCGCGTGCCCGGGCCAGGGCGATACCGCCACCGCAGGCCGCCGTCCGCGAGATTCAGGCACGCCACGGTGCCGTCGTCACTGCCGACGAAGACGGCGTCGCCCGCCACGGTGGGTGTCCAACGCACCGCGCCGTCGAAGGCAAACCGCCATGCCTCGCTGCCATCGACGCGACGATAGGCCCGCACCGTCCCATCGGCGGTGCAGCCCACCAGCAGCAGGTCGCCGGCGTCAACCACCGTGCCCACGCCATCCATCGGGAAGCGTCGCTGATTATGGGTCCACATGGGCTGGCGTTCGGGCAGTTGGCGGGTCCAGGCCACGTGCCAGGTGTCAGCGGCAGAACGCGACGCCCCAGCCAGGCAGAAAAGCAGGAGCAAACATCGGGAGAGGCTGAATGGACGCATGCGCGATGTGGTCTCCGTATGGGTCGTGATCCTGCCGTGACGTCGCCCAGTGAATCGCGGCGGAAAAAGTGTACTGCGGTCAATGGCACTGCCACAAACGTTGCCGGTCGATGAGCCTGGACGCGGCGACCGTATGGCTCTCGCGACGAACGGTCTTGTGGTCGGTCGTCGCTTCGCCGCAGACGCCCTTGGGGGGGGCCGATTGTGACCGTCAATTTTCGGATCAGGCGGCGTCGTCGGTCGCCCCGCGACGGGCGATCCTGTAGCCTGCACCGCGGTTGCGATCCTCGATCTCCGATCCTGACAGGAGCACGGCCCTTGTGGACACGTCCGCCCGCGACTTTCTCTTCCGCCTCCTCGACACGCCCAGCCCGTCGGGCTACGAGCAGCCGATCCAGCGGCTCGTGCGCGACTATCTCGCCCCGATCGCCGACACGGTCACGACCGATTCGCACGGCAACGTGATCGGGGCCAAGAACGCCACGGCCCCCACGCGGATGCTGCTCGCCGGCCACTGCGACCAGATCGGCCTGATCGTGCAGTACATCGACGGCGACGGCTTCATCTCCGTCCAGCCGATCGGCGGCTGGGATCCGATCCAGCTGGTCGGTGCCCGGGTGACGATCTGGACCGCCGCCGGCCCGGTGCCGGGGGTGATGTCGCGGAAGCCGATTCACCTCCTCACCGACGAGGAGCGGAAGCAGGTGCCGAAGATGAAGGACCTGTGGATCGACATCGGGGCCGCCGACAAGGCCGACTGCGAGGCGGCGGTGCGGGTCGGCGACTGCGTGACGCTCGAACTGAAGGCCCAGGAGCTGCGCAACGGCCGGGCCTGCTCGGTCGCCATGGACGACAAGGTCGGACTGTGGGTGGTGCTCGAGGCCTTTCGGCGGGCGGTCACCGCCGGCCCCCTGCCCTGCGGCCTGTTCGTCGCTTCAACGGTGCAGGAGGAGATCGGCCTGCGGGGCGCCCAGACGAGCAGCCACGGGGTCGATCCGCACGTGGCGATCGCCGTGGACGTGACCCACGCCACCGATTGCCCGACGATCGACAAGAAGTCGGAAGGCGACGTCGCCCTCGGCCGGGGGCCGGTCGTGTTCCGCGGCCCAAACATGAACCCGCATGTCGTGGATCGCCTGCTCGCCGCTGGAAAGACCCACGACATCCCGATCCAACTGGCCGCCAGCGGCCGCGCCACTCCGACTGATGCCAACGTGCTCCAGACCACGCGCAGCGGCGTGGCCACCGGCCTGGTGAGCGTTCCCAACCGCTACATGCACTCCGCCGTGGAAACCGTGGCCCTGGCCGACGCCGATCGGGCGGCCGATCTGCTGGCGGCGTTCGTCCGCGGCCTGGAGGGACCGATCGACTGGGCGCCGTGACAGCCCCTGCCAAAACGGCACGCGGTGATCTGCTCGCCGGAAGCGGACGCGGTTCGGCGGTCCATTTCCCCCGGGAAAAACGCTGATCGGCCTGCCTCCGACGTTCACGGCACGCGGGTTGCTTCCTCCGGGGGCATCCGCGGAGCGGACTGCCAATCACTTTGACCGAGCCGTCGCCCCGTGGCGGCCTGACACCGATTTGCGAAGGAGTTTCTCGTGGCAAAACAGATGGTGTTCGACGACGAAGCCCGCCAGCCGCTGCTCGCCGGCGTGTCCAAGCTCGCCCGCGCGGTGAAGAGCACCCTCGGCCCCCGCGGCCGCAACGCCGTCCTCGACAAGGGGTGGGGTTCGCCGAAGGTGACCAAGGACGGCGTGACCGTCGCCGAGGACATCGACCTCGAGGATCCCTACGAGAACCTGGGCGCCCAGCTCGTCAAGGAGGCCGCCAGCAAGACCAACGACGTCGCCGGTGACGGCACCACGACGGCGACCGTGCTCGCCGAGGCGATCTTTCGCGAGGGCATCAAGATGATCGCGGCCGGGGCCGATCCGATGGCCCTTTCCCGCGGCATCCACAAGGCGGTCGAGGCGGTGTCGAAGGCGGTGCTCGCCATGGCGACGCCGATCAACGAGAAGAACAAGAAGGAGCTGATGCAGATCGCCACGATCGCCGGCAACAACGATCCGACGATCGGCAACGTCCTCTCCGACGCATTCCTCAAGGTGGGCAAAGACGGCGTGATCACCGTCGAGGAAGGCAAGCAGGCCGAGACGAGCGTCGACTTCGTCGAGGGCATGCAGTTCGATCGCGGCTTTCTCTCGCCGCATTTCGTCACCGACGCCGATTCGCAGACCTGCGAGCTGGAGAATCCCTACATCCTCGTCTACGAGGAGAAGATCTCGAACGCCAAGAACCTCGTGCCGCTGCTCGAGGCGATCAGCAAGTCGGGCAAGCCGCTCGTCCTCATCGCCGAGGACGTCGAGGGGGAGGCCCTGGCGACCCTCGTGGTCAACAAGCTCCGTGGGATCGTGCAGTCTGTCGCCGTGAAGGCGCCGGGCTACGGCGATCGCCGCAAGGCCATGCTCGGCGACATCGCCACGCTGACCGGCGGCCAGGCGATCTTCAAGGACCTGGGCATCGCCCTCGACGCCGTGAAGCTCACCGACCTGGGCCGGGCCAAGAAGGTGATCATCGAGGCCGAAAACACCACGATCGTCAGCGGCGCGGGCACCAAGGCGGCGATCGACGGCCGCGTGGCTCAAATCCGCGATGAGATCGCGAAGACCACCAGCGACTACGACCGCGAAAAGCTCCAGGAGCGGCTCGCGAAGCTGGCCGGCGGCGTCGCCCAGATCAATGTCGGGGCCGCCACGGAGACCGAGATGAAGGAGCGGAAGGCCCTCATCGACGACGCCAAGAGTGCCGTTCAGGCCGCGTTGGCCGAGGGCATCGTGCCGGGGGGTGGCGTGGCCCTGCTGCGGAGCGAGAAGGCGCTCGAGAAGCTCGATCTCGATGGCGACGAGAAGATGGGTGCCGCGATCGTGAAGCACAGCCTGCGGTATCCGCTCGAGGCGATCGCCAACAACGCCGGCCTCGACGGTTCGGTGGTGGTCAACCGCGTGCGGCAGTTGAAGGGCAAGAATGACGGCTTCGACGCCGACAAGGGCGAGTATTGCGACCTTGTCAGTGCGGGCGTCATCGACCCCGCCAAGGTCGTGCGCACGGCCCTGCAGAACGCCGCCAGTGTGGCCGCCCTGCTGCTCACGACCGACTCCCTGATCACGGAGATCCCCAAGGAGGAGGAAGAGGCGGGCGGCGACCATCACGACCACCACGGCATGGGCGGTGGCATGGGCGGGATGGGAGGCATGGGTGGCATGGGTGGCATGCCCGGCATGATGTGACGCCAGCCTTGCTCACCGTTTGATCCGATTCGCATTTCCATTCCCTGTTTCCGGAGACCTGACCATGGCAGCCAAGAACCTGAAGATTCGTCCGCTTGATGATCGTGTGGTCGTCGAGCCCGTCGAGGCCGAGGAGCGGACCGCCGGCGGCATCGTCCTTCCCGATTCCGCCAAGGAAAAGCCGCAGCGCGGCCACGTGGTGGCGGTCGGCGTCGGCAAACTGCTCGAGAACGGCCAGCGGGCCCCGCTGTCGGTTTCGATCGGCGACGAGGTCATCTACGGCAAGTACTCCGGCAGCGACATCGAGGTCGACGGCCATGATGTGAAGATCCTTCGCGAGAGCGACATCCTCGCGAAAGTGCTGGGCTAGTATTCGCGCGGAGCGGCCATCCATGGCCCGCTCCGCTTGGTCGGCCGCGGGGAACGCCGAGAGTTCCCCGAGCCGACCGGCGCCGCGTCCGGCGGTGCCTCGGTGATGACACGATCCAGGAACAGATCCGCAAAAGAAACGCAGTTCACTCAGGAGACCGTCCCGTGCCCAAGCAATTGATGTTCGACGACAACGCCCGTGCCAAGCTGCTCAAGGGCGTGGAGAAGCTCGCCGGTGCCGTGGCCGTGACCATGGGCCCGACCGGGCGGAACGTCATCATCGACAAGTCGTTCGGCGGCCCCACGGTCACCAAGGACGGCGTCACGGTGAGCAAGGAGGTGGACCTGGAAGACCCCTTCGAGAACATGGGCGCCAAGCTCGTCAACGAGGTGGCGTCCAAGACGTCGGACCTGGCCGGTGACGGCACGACGACGGCCACGGTCCTCGCCCGGGCGATCTTCCGCGAGGGCACGCGGAACGTGGCCGCCGGCTCGAATCCCACGGCCGTGCGGCGCGGCATCGAGAAGGGTGTGGCGGCCGCGGTGCAACGGCTCATGGAGATGGCCCGCACGGTGTCGCGGCCTGAGGAGATCGCCCAGGTCGGAGCGATCAGCGCCAACAATGATCGTGCGATCGGCGACCTGCTCGCCGAGGCGCTGCAAAAGGTGGGCAAGGACGGCGTGATCACCGTCGAGGAAGGGAAGACCACCGAAACCACGGTGCGGTTCGTCGATGGCATGCAGTTCGACAAGGGCTTCGTCTCGCCCTACTTCGTCAACCGCCCGGCCGAGATGGAGTGCCAGCTCGACGACGCGCTGATTCTGATCCACGAGAAGAAGATCTCGAATCTCCGTGAACTCGTGCCGCTCCTCGAAAAAGTGGCTCAGTCGGGCAAGCCGCTGCTGATCATCGCCGAGGATGTCGACGGCGACGCGCTCACGGCGCTGGTGGTCAACAAGCTCCGCGGGGTGCTCAACGTCTGCGCCGCCAAGGCCCCCGGCTTCGGCGACCGCCGCAAGGCGATGCTTGGCGACATCGCCACGCTCACCGGCGGCACGCTGATCAGCGAGGACCTCGGCCTCAAGCTCGAGAACCTCGACCTCTCGCATCTCGGCAAGGCCAAGAGCGTGACCGTCGACAAGAACGAGACCACGATCGTGCAGGGGGCGGGCAAGCAGGCCGACGTCCAGGCCCGCGTGCAGCAGATCCGCACGCAGATCGAGGGCACCGAGAGCGAGTACGACCGCGAGAAGCTCCAGGAGCGGCTGGCGAAGCTGACCGGCGGCGTGGCGATCGTCTCCGTCGGCGCCGGCACCGAGGCGGAGATGAAGCAGAAGAAGGCCCGCGTCGAGGACGCCCTGCATGCCACGCGGGCGGCCGTCGAGGAAGGGATCGTCCCCGGCGGTGGCGTGGCCCTGCTCCGCTGCCGTGAGGCGGTGGAGAAGGCCCGGTCGCAGGTCAAGGGGGACGAGAAGATCGGCGTGGACATCATCCTCCACGCACTCGAGGCGCCGATCCGGCAGATCGCCGAGAACGGCGGCATCGACGGGGGCGTGGTCGCCGACGAGGTGGCCGGCAAGGATCTCAACGTCGGCTACGACGCCAACAAGGGGGAGTACGTCGACATGCTCAAGGCCGGAATCATCGACCCGGTGAAAGTGGTCCGTGTCGCCCTCACGAACGCGGCCAGCATCTCGGGCCTGCTGCTCACGACCGAGGCGCTCGTCACGAACCTCGACAAGGATGACGCCAAGAAGCGGAAGGCGGAAGGCTCCGTCCGGTGACCTTGCATGGTTGATCAGCGCGACTATTACGAGGTGCTCGGCGTGGAACGCCGGGCCACCTCGGCGCAGATTACCGACGCCTATCGCAAGCTGGCGATTCGCTACCATCCCGACAAGAATCCGGGCGACCAGGAGGCGGCGAGCCGCTTCAAGGAGGCTGCCCGGGCGTTCGAAGTCCTTTCCGACGAGGGGCTGCGGGCTCGGTACGACCGCTATGGCCATGCCGGCGTCCAGGGGGGCGGGCGGCAAGAGTTCAACGACATCACCGACGTTTTCGAGGCGTTCGGCGACCTGTTCGGCGGGGGCATCTTCGGCGAGGCCTTCGGCGGCCGGCGACGCGGAAATCGGCCCCGCAAGGGCCGTGACGTCTTCTGTCAGACCACCCTCTCGCTCGTCGAGGCGGCCCGCGGCGCGACCAAGACCGTCGAGTTCACGCGGCACGAAACGTGCGCCGAGTGCGACGGGAGCGGCGCCAGGAAAGGCACCAAGCCGCAGCCATGCGACTACTGCGGCGGCCAGGGGCAGGTGATCCAGACGGCCGGCGTGTTCCGGATGCAGACGACCTGTCCGGCCTGCCGCGGTGCCGGGAGCGTGATCCGCGACAAGTGCCCAGCCTGCGGGGGCGACGGTGTCACGGCGGAGCGAGTCGAGCGTCGGGTGACGATCCCGGCCGGCGTCGACAGTGACGTGCGTGTGCGGCTGGCGGGAGAGGGCGAGCCGGGGGGCAACGGCGGCCCGCCGGGCGACTGCTACTGCGTCATCGAAATCGAGGACCATCCCTTTCTCACCCGCGAAGGCCGCGACCTGCATTGCGAGGTGCCGATCACGTTCACGCAGGCCGCCCTGGGCGCGACCGTCGAGGTGCCCACGCTCGACGGCCCGAAGCCGCTCCAGGTGGCCCGCGGCACCCAGTCCGGAGACGTCGTCCGCGTGCGCGGCCTGGGCATGCCCGAGGTTCGGGGGCGGGGCATCGGCGACCTGCACGTGCATCTGCATGTCGAGGTGCCAAAAAGCCTGTCGCCGCGGGCCGAGGAACTGCTCCGCGAGTTCGCCGCGGAGGAACATGCGGCCGTAAGTCCGAAACGGTCGTCTTTCTTCAGCCGCCTGGCCGAGTATTTTCAAGGCAAGGAATCCCCCGAGCACCGTGAGGACGAGTCATGACGACCGACATGCCGGACGAGCCTGAAGACGCGGCCGCCGCGGCCCCTGACGCCGGCGGCATCGAGGCCTTGCGGGCCGAACTCGCCGAGGCGAACGACCGCACGCTGCGTACCCAGGCCGAACTGGAAAACTTCCGCAAGCGGTCGCGCCGCGAATATGAGGAGGCCCAGCGGTATCGGGAGATCGACCTGCTCCGCGACCTCCTCCCGGTGCTCGACAACGTGCTGCGGGCCATCGAGGCCGCCGACAAGAACGCCGACGTGGACAGCCTGCGATCCGGCTTTCGCATGACCGCCCAGCAGATCGAGAAGGTGCTCGGCAGCCACGGCTGCCAGACCATCGAGACGGATGGCACGGCGTTCGATCCCACCGTGCACGACGCCATCCTCCAGCAGGACGTTCCCGGCGTCGCGGCCGGAACGGTGGTGGGCACGGCGAGCCGCGGCTACCGGCTCCACGACCGCGTGGTGCGGCCGGCCCAGGTCATCGTGGCGAAAGGAGGCTGAGACGATGCCGACGTACGACTACGTCTGTGACGGCTGCGGGCACGCCTTCGAGCTGTTCCAGTCGATGACCGACAGCGTCAAGAAGACCTGCCCGAAGTGCGGCAAGAAGAAGCTCCGGCGGCTGATCGGCGCCGGCGGCGCGATCATGTTCAAGGGCTCCGGCTTCTATAAAACCGACTACCGCAGCGATTCCTACAAGAAGGGTGCGGCTGCCGACAAGGGTTCCTCCTCCGGCAAGTCGGGCGACGGCGGGGCCAAACCGGAGTCCAAGGGCAAGGGCGAGGGCTGACATGCCGCAGTGCCCGGTCTGCGACGCCCCGGTCGACCTGCAGACGACGCCCACGGTGCCGTTTTGCAGCGATCGCTGCCGCCTGATCGACCTCGGCCGCTGGCTCGACGAGTCGTACGGCGTGCCCCAGCGTCCGCAGCCCGGCCCGGACGAGGCCGGTGACGAGGACGAGGACTGACGTCGGAGCCGCGCTGCCGGAATCGGCCGCGGCGCCTATACTCGCCCCCCGACTCAGGGTCCTCCGCGCACGCAAGGGAAGGCAGCATGTCCACGCACAACGAGCCAGGCGGCACCGTCGTCCATGAAATCCGCTGGAGCGACGCCCTCCCCTGGTGGCTTCTCTTCCGGGCCGCCGGCGCCGCCTTCTCGCCCACGGTCATCCTGCTCGCCGCGGCCGGGGCTGTGGCGACCTGGGCCGGCTGGTCGATGGCGGATCGGCTGGGGCTCGCGGGCGTGGATCGCGCAGCCGACGTGATCGCCGCCGCCAAGACTGCCGACGAACTGCTGCTGCCCCCGGCGGCGGCCGTCGCGCCGCTGGCCGCGGGCAGCCCCGCGAAGAAGTGGCTGACCGCGGTCGGGGACAGGCTGCCGCCGGTCGTGGCCGACATGTCCCGCCTGCTGGCCATTCCGTTTCGGCCCTCGGCGACCCTCCGGGAAGTGGCTGGTGCCGCGGCCCGCATCGGCTGGTTCGTGCTCGTGTGGTCGATCTTCGGCACCGCCATCGCCCGGCACGTGGCCCTGAAGCTCGTGGGCGAGGATGCGCCGGGCATCGTCGGGGCCACATGGTTCGGGTCGCGGAAGTGGCTTCCGGCCTTCAACTCGGTGCTCTTTGTGCTCGTCGGCATCCTGGCCTTGAGCGTGCCAGGAGCGATCCTCGGCCTCGCGATGCGCACCGAGTGGGGCCTGGCTTTCGCCGGTGCGGTCTGGCCGCTGGTGCTCCTCGGGGCCGTGGTCCTGGCGATCCTGGCCATCGGCATGATCGCCGGCTGGCCGCTGATGGTGGCCTGTGTCGGGGTGGAACGGGGCGACAGTTTCCAGGCCATCTCCACCGCCTTCTCCTACCTCTACCAGCGGCCGCTGCACTACGCCTTCTATGCTCTCGTCGCTCTCCTGGTCTCGATCCCGACGCTCCTCGTGGCCGGCCTGTTCGCCCATGCCACGGCCGACCTGGCCATGTGGGCGACCAGCTTCGGCATGGGGCATGAGCGGACGGCGACCGTCCTCGACGGGCTCGCGGCCGGCGGCCCGGTCGCCGCGTCCTGGGGCGTGAAGGCCATCGGCTTCTGGACCCGCGGCCTGGAGACGCTGCTCTCGTCGTTCGGCTGGGGCTACTTCTGGGCGATCGCCACGGCCGCCTACCTGCTGCTGCGCCAGGACGTGGATGGCACGGAGCTCGACGAGGTCGTCCTCGACGAGCCCGCCGGCGACGCGTCCTGATCAGCCCCCCGCGCGGCGGATGATCGCCGCGAACGCCCCCATCAGCTCGCCGCGGCTCACGACCTCGTCGGCCCCGGCGACCCCGGCCTGCTCGAGCAGCTGCGTGGCCACGTGCGGCCCGAAGGCGACGATCCGCAGCGGTCGCTCCGCCGTCGAGCCGGCCCGCAGCCGCGCGAACGCCGCGGCCGGCTCTTCCCGCAGCGCCTGGACGTCGACGATCGCGAGGTCGAATGGCCCGCCCGTGGCGTCGGCGTCGCGGCGCTGCTCGACCGTGGCGCCGCAGCCCCGCGCCAGGCCCACGATCCGGCTGCCCACCATCAGGTCGGCCGCGACGAGGAGGATGCGCGGCCCGTTCATACCGCCTCCGGACCGCGGACGAAGCGGTAGACCTGCACGGCTTCCTCTATCGGCAGCACGAAGATCCGCGGCG
>Ga0315902_10004208_pt1 | contig 20999 bp, 11 predicted proteins | sample LakEriMetagenome_9_FD_203523 | JGI IMG/M metagenome (GOLD analysis project Ga0315902, IMG submission 203523) | Freshwater fungal communities from buoy surface, Lake Erie, Ohio, United States - Buoy 12 MA117 | ecosystem: Environmental > Aquatic > Freshwater > Lake > Lake biofilm | place: USA... | reverse complement strand
ACCGGCGACGGCCCAGGAGTTAGAGGTTTTTACCCAGCGGCTCAAGGGCAAGCGTGGCGAGGCCCGGAGCCGGGAATTAGGAAATTTGTTCTGGGTCTTGCTCAACAGTTCCGAGTTCCAATGGAATCATTGATGTTTCTGGGTTCCAGGAGGTATGATTCATGGGGTCAAGCCGGGACGGGTAGAAACTCACCGATTGGACTTTATCGGCATAGAAAAGCTGGTTATACTTCTCGTTCGGATTGCAGAAAAAGCTGCAAAACACTGCACAAGCACCCATAGCTCAATTGGATAGAGCATCGGTCTACGGAACCGAAGGTTTCTGGTTCGAATCCAGATGGGTGTACTCAAACGGCCCGCCCTTCGGCGGGCCGTTTTCTTTTGAGGACTGTCAATGATGTCAACCTCGTCCGCTGTCAACAATGTCAACGTTGTCAACCTCGTCCGCCGTCAATGACGTCAACCGCGTCAACCTCGTCCGCTGTCAATCACGTCAACCGCGTCAATAACGTCAATGACGTCAGAAAAACCCGCCGCCGCAGGCGGCGTACCCCCCGAACCGCCGCCGCAGGCGGCGTGACAGCCGAACCACCGCCGCAGGCGGCCTCCCCCCCTAAAACGCCGCCGCAGGCGGCGTAGCCCCCCCAACCGCCGCCGCAGGCGGCGTGACAGCCGAAACGCCGCCGAAGGCGGCGGGGTTGGTGTTTTGACGTCATTGACGCGGTTGACGTGATTGACGTGATTGACGGCGGACATTGTTGACATCATTGACGTCCCGAAAACACGTCGCCATCGGCGGCGTGTTTGCCAAAATCCACAGGCAAAGTGCCCTGCTGCACATGGTGCCGATGTAGAATCGACGTGCGTTTTGGCTAAACTTTACGGTCATGAAAGACCCACACGAACGCCGTACACGCCATAACGATAGCGAATCGTTCACCCATGATGTGTTCCTGAGCCATAGCTCGACGGACAAGGCAGTCGTCCGCGAACTTGCAGAGCGTCTTCGCGAAGATGGGATTCGTGTTTGGTTTGACGAGTGGGAAATCACACTCGGCGACAGCATTCCATCGAAGATTGAATCCGCGTTGGATTCGACAAGAGTACTTGTTCTATGCATGTCCGAGCACGCGTTCGGTTCAGACTGGGCGATGTTGGAAAGTCAAACCTTCCGCTTTCGCGATCCGCTCAACAAACAGCGGCGGTTCATCCCAATTCGGTTGGACGATACGCAGCCTCCAGGATCGCTGGCACAGTTTTTGTACGCCGACTGGCGAGGTGAAGCCCAAGAGGCATCTTACCGGAGGTTATTGGACGCGTGTCGACCTGAAACGCCAGCCGTAAGCGACGACAAGACCGCAGCACAGCAAGCCATTGAGGCGCGAATCATCTCGCTTGGCCACGCCGCTGCTGTACGAAGCGTGGTCTTTAGCCCCGATGGCCAGCGTGCCCTTTCGGGCTCGAAGGACAAGACGGTTCGTTTGTGGGACGTCGAGAGTGGACGCTGCCTGCGCGTGCTCGAGAGCCACACGAATAGCGTGCGGAGCGTCGCGTGGAGTCCCGATGGGCAGCGTGCGCTTTCGGGCTCGGAGGACCATACGGTCCGTTTGTGGGACGTCCAGAGCGGTCGCTGCCTGAGAGTCCTCGAAGGCCATACAGATTGCGTGCGAAGCGTGGCATGGAGTCCCGATGGCGGGCGGGCGCTTTCGGGCTCGGAGGACAAGACGATCCGTTTGTGGGACGTCCAGAGCGGTGGTTGCCTGCGCGTGCTCCAAGGCCACAAGTCTGAAGTTTTTAGCGTTGCATGGAGCCCCGATGGCCTTCATGCATTGTCTGGCACGAAGGAAGGTATAATTCGCGTGTGGGACATCCAGAGTGGTCGCTGCCTGCAAGTACTCGAGGGCCATACGAATATGGTAATGAGTGTCGCGTGGAGTCCCAATGGCCAAAGTGCGCTCTCAGGCTCGGGTGACAAAACCGTTCGGTTATGGGACATCGAGAGCGGCCGCTGCGTGCGAGTGCTCGATGACCACGCGGACAGCGTGTATAGCGTGGCGTGGAGTCCCGATGGGCTCCGTGCCCTGTCGGGCTCGTTCGATAAGACGGTCCGTCTCTGGGATATCGCGAGCGGCCGCTGCCTGAGCGTGATCGAAGACCAAATGTCACTCGTTTATAGTGTCGCTTGGAGTGGCGATGGCCAGCGTGCGATTACGGGATCAGAGTACAATTCCGTCCAATTGTGGGACGTCGATAGTGGTCGCTGCGTACGCGAGTTCGAAGGTCACTCTTCTGACGTGTTTAGTGTCGCTTGGAGTGCCGATGGACAGCGTGCGATTTCGAGCTCATTTGACAAGACTCTCCGTTTGTGGGATGTCCAGAACGGTCGCTGTGAGGGCGTGCTCGAAGGCCACACCGAAAGCGTGTATAGCGTCGCGTGGAGAGCCGATGGCCAGCGTGCGCTCTCGGGCTCAGAGGACACTACGGTCCGACTATGGGACGTCCAGAGCGGTCGCTGCCTGCGCGTGCTCGAAGGCCACACGGGTAGCGTGAATAGTGTCGCGTTGAGTGCCGATGGCCAGCGTGCGCTTTCGGGCTCATCTGACACTACGGTCCGTTTGTGGGACATCCAGAGCGGTCGCTGCCTGCACGTACTCGAGGGCCACAACGTTGCCGTTTGGAGTGTCGCGTGGAGTGCAGATGGCCAGCGTGCGCTTTCGGGCTCACCTGACGATACGGTCCGTTTGTGGGACATCCAGAACGGTCGCTGCCTGGGCGTGCTCAAGGGCCACACAGGTAGCGTTCAGAGCGTCGCGTGGAGTGCCGATGGCCAGCGTGCGCTTTCGGGCTCGTTTGATAACACCGTCCGCTTGTGGGACATTCAGAACGGTCGCTGCCTGCGCGTGCTCGAAGGCCACACGGGTAGCGTGTCTAGCGTCGCGTGGAGTCCTGATGGTCAGCGCGCACTTTCGGGCTCGTCTGACGCTACGGTCCGTTTGTGGGACGTCCAGAGCGGTAGCTGCCTAGGCGTGCTCGAAGGCCACACGGAAAGCGTTTGGAGTGTCGCTTGGAGTGCCGATGGCCGATTCGCATTCTCCGCAGCATCCAACGGAGTGATGCGAGTCTGGGACCTAAGCAGCACTACCGAAACCTCAAACGGTCCGCCCTCGGACGAGATCCAATATACGAACGCCAAGGTACTCCTTGTTGGCGAAAGTTCAGCCGGCAAAACGGGACTGTCGATGCGATTGGCAACGAAACACTGGAAAGAGAGCGATTCGACCGTAGGAGCATGGGCAACGCAATGGCCGCTGAAGGTCGATCAAGGGGATGGCGTCGAACGCGAGATTTGGTTGTGGGATTTTGGAGGACAAGCCGACCAGCGTTTGATTCACCAGCTTTACATGAACGAGACCTCGGTGGCCGTATTGGTATTCGACGGCCAGAAAGAGGGTTTATTCGATACGCTCGGACAATGGGATCGCGACATCGCACGAGCATCCCGGAAAACTTTCAACAAACTGCTTGTCGCCGGACGCACGGATGCGGGCGGATTGCGTGTCAGCCGAGATCAACTGAAATCGTTCGCCAAGGAACGCGGCTTTCAAGAAGTTTTGGAAACAAGCGCCAAGCTGAACGAAGGTTGCGGGGAGCTCAAAGAAGCGATCCTCAAAGCAATCGACTGGTCCACAATTGCGTGTCGTACGACCAAGCGTATTTTCAAGCTGTTGAAGGACGAGATCGTTCGGCTAAAAGACTCCGGTCGGGTTCTGATGCGCTTCAACGAATTGCGAGACGCTTTGTGCTTGCGGATGGAAGGGCAGCGTTTCACCGACGAGGAACTGCGCACGGTCTTGACCCTGCTGGCCGGTCCGGGCGTTGTCTGGGAACTGGATTTCGGTAGCTGGGTACTGATTCAGCCCGAACGCATCAATGCCTATGCTCAGGCCGTGATTCAAACACTGCGCGACGATCCGCAGGAACGCGGTTGTATCCCAGAAGAGAGAGTGCTGGCGGGCAATTTGAAGTACGCATCGACCCTGGAGCGACTGCCCGCCGACGAAGAACGCATCGTCCTGCTCGCTATGCACCAAACGCTCGTCAAGCAGGGGCTCTGTTTGCGAATGCACGACGACAGCGATACACCCACGATTCCGACGTTGCTGATATTCCCGAGTTTCTATCGCCGCGAGCGTCCCGAACTCGATGGACATCCGGCGGTATTTGTGAGTTATCGATTCAATGGCTTCCTCGACGAGATTTACGCAACGCTGGTTGTTCGATTGCACCATACCGATCCGTTCGACAGCGACCAGTTATGGCGCTACGCAGCGGATTTCAAGACATCGAAGGGACGTCGGCTGGGCATCAAACTGACTCGACTTGGCGAGGGAGCAGGCGAGCTCAGTGTCTACTTCGATCCGGTGATTTCGGTCGAAGAGAAAATGCTCTTTAGCCGCTATGTGGACGAACACTTGAGGACATATGCACAAGACGTTGTTCGGCATCGGCACTACGTTTGCCCGCATTGCTTGACCCCCGTGGGTAGCTTGGACATTGCCATGAAGCGATTGCAGGAGGGGAAGACCGACATCGGTTGCCTCAACTGCGACGATCTTGGCAAACGCGTACCGCTTTGGGATGAGCTTGAGCAGCGATTTGCATCGCCTGAATTGAAGCTGCGGGTCCAAGAACTGCAGGAGCAGTCGCAATTGAAGCTCGACAACGAAAGTAAAGAACGCGCCTTAGTCGGTGAAGTGATTTCAACCGTCGCAATTGCAGGTCAACTTTGCAGAGAGCTAACCGTAAGCGATCATGGGATCGATATGGAGATTGAGTTCAAGCACGATGATGGTACTGCTTCAGGTAAGAAGGTTTACTTGCAACTCAAGTCGGGAGACTCGTACTTGAGCCAGCGAAAACGCGATGGAGTCGAGATCTTCAAGATCGATAAAGAGCGGCATGTAAAGTACTGGATGAAGCAAGCTTTTCCTGTGATGCTAGTGATTCGAGACTCCGAGGGAGAAGTCCGCTGGATGGAAATTCGGGATTGGCTTCGAAAGGCGTCCGACAATGGCACAAAAAAGGTGAGCCAAATAGAGTTCAAAGCCGAGCGCTTTGACGTCATGAGCATCCTTCGCTTACGAAAGCTGGTGTTGTCGTCTGGTTGATTTTCGTCTGCCGAGAAATCAGCGATTAGCGTACCTACCTACGGACCACGCGATTGCCTGCTCGGGGATCGGAGCTGCTATCGCGGTTCCCGACGCGAAGCTCAATCGTCGGCTTGCGAAGCAACAGATCGCCAGAGCTTTTATCGGGGATAGCGCCGTCGAATTGCGTGGCTCCATTCGGGTTCACAAAAACCCCGGTGACAGTCCCCGGATTTTTTCCATGGCGTTGAAGTCGAGGGGTCATCAATCCGGAACTGACTAAGCCCCCACGACACCGCATCCGCGGTTGGCTTTGTAGATTCCAGACAGCTCTCACGCCCGCTTGTAGGAGTTTCGTCATCACAAAAATCACTGACACCGTGTCAGCTCCGCACCTAGCAGGCGGATCCATGGATGCCAGTGGGCCTCCCGAACGTCGCTTGCATTTGTTTGCTCCTCGACAATCCGGTTGAATGCCGTGAGCCTTTGGGTCTCGGGAACTCGGTGCCTTGGGTGGTTGCAAACGCTCATTTGAGCTGATCAGCAACTCCCAAGTAATTCACGGTCAAACCGCTGGGCTTACCCTGGAACACGCAACGCAATGTCAGAGTTACTTCTTCTTCGGTTGCTTTCTCCTCCCCTCAAGGAATCGCTCAAGCAGCCGGGAAAACAACTCCTTTGCTACTTCTTCGTCATTACTGACCTTTTGGTAGAACTTATAGTTGCCGTCCACCAAGTCTTGGAAGGCATCTTCGGCTACTTGTCGGAAGGTCGCTTCGACGGCGTGCCGGGAGCCATTTTTGAGCTGTTGCTGGAGAGCCTCATCTTCGCTAATTTTCTTCTCAATCTGATTGATCACCATGATCTCGTCCTCGGTGAATGAGGTGTTAAACCGCGTATTGAGATCTTCGATGATCATCGAGAGCGCTTCATGCTCCTCTTGCGTCAACATTGCGCCACCACCGTAGTTTAGCGGTTCCTCGCGCACTTCCCCCCGGGTGAGGCCGATGTCTTTCTTCTCCTTCTTCCGAATAGCCAATTTCTCCATGTCCACCATGGCCAGCACCTCCAGTGGGTTCTCACCCTTCTTGCCCTGAAGCAGTGGCAGCAAGAATCGTAGGAAGACAAATAGCTTTTCCAGTCCAACATCCCGCAGCGGTACCAGTTGCGAAAGGAAGGAATACAGCTTCACGAAATCTCTCGCCTTGGACTTGTAGTCCACTTGGTCTTCCTCGTCCTCCACTTGCCACTTCTTAGCCACCGGATTTACCACACCTTGTAACTTCTCAACGCTTCGCTTGGCACCGAACCATTCCTTGGCGAACGCATCTAAATCCACATCCTCATGGATCGCGAACTTCCCTAAATCAGTGCGGATGTTGTAGAGTTGGTTGGCGTCAGTTTCCTTGGACAGGGTGATGCGGTCGTAGAACGGCTGGAAGCCTTTTTCGATGTCGTCGGCGCTGTTCTCGAAGTCCAATACGAAGGTTTCTTCTTTCCCTGGCATCGTGCGGTTCAAGCGGGACAGCGTCTGCACACAAGTCACGCCGCTTAGTTTTTTGTCTACATACATGGCCACCAATTTTGGCTGATCGAAACCTGTCTGGAACTTACTCGCAACAACAAGAAAGCGGTATTCATCTCCATCGAAACGGTCTCCCGTCGTCGCCTCGGGGAAACCATTCATGTTCGCCTCCGTGTACTCTTTGCCGTCCTTGGCGTCCTTGACCACGTCGGTAAAAGCCACCAACGCTTTGTAGGGAAGCCCCAGCTTCTTGAGAGCAGTCTCCATCGCCAGCTTGTAGCGGACCGCATGCAGGCGGGAGGAGGTGACGACCATTGCTTTGGCCTTGCCACTCAGCTTGTCCGCGACCGTGGTGTGGAAGTGCTCCACGATGATCGCCACCTTCTTAGCAATCGTCCGCTCATGGCGACTAACGAACTGCTTGAGCAGTGACTTTGCCTTCGCTCCATCAAACTCCGGATCGTCCTTCACTTTCTTGAGCAATGCCCAGTATTGATCGTAGGTCGTGTAGTTTTTGAGCACATCGAGAATGAACCGCTCCTCGATGGCCTGCCGCATGGTGTAGAGGCTGAATGGTTTGAAGGTGCCATCCGATTGTTTGGTGCCAAATTGTTGCAGTGTCTCCGGCTTGGGTGTGGCCGTGTAGGCGAAATAGCTAACGTTTTTTTGCGGACCGCGAGTCTTGAGCTCTTCGAGAATCCGATCCTCGACCGTCTTTTCCTCTTCTTCCTTCTGCTCGTCCTCTGAGGAGTAGGACAGCACCTTCTGCACCGCCTTGGCGGCTGTTCCGGCCTGTGAGGAGTGCGCCTCGTCCACGATCACCGCAAAGCGTTCTCCTGGCAGCTCGCCCATGCTGTCCATGATCACACCAAACTTTTGCAGCGTGGTGACGATGATGCGTTTCCCGTCTTCCAGTGCCTCCTTGAGATTCTTCGAGGTCATCCCGTCATCGAAAGCAATGTTCACCAGCATGCCCGGTGTCTCGATCACTTGCTTGAGCGTGCGTTGGAGCTGGCGGTCAATCACGCGACGGTCAGAGATGACGACCACCGAGCTGAAGACGGGTGCGCCATTGGTTGTATGCAGCGTGGCGAGGCTGTTCGCCAGCCAAGCGATCGCGTTGGTTTTGCCGCTGCCTGCGCTATGCTGGTTCAGGTAATTCCTCCCCGCTCCGTGCTTCTGGGCATCGGCACACAGTTCACGCACGCAGGTTAGCTGGTGGAATCGGGGGAAGATTTGTTGCTGCTTGTCGGTCTTCTTGCCCTTGTCATCCAGCACATCCACCACGCGGATGAACCGCTGAATCAGGTCGAGGATTCGGGGCTTCTGCCAGAGATCCTGCCACAAATAGCTCGTCGCGTAGCCCAACTTGCAGGGCGGATTGCCTGCGCCGCCGTCATGGCCTTGGTTGAAGGGGAGAAACCTCGTCTTCGATCCGGCAAGCTCAGTAGTGACATAGACAAGGTCGTTGTCTACGGCAAAGTGTGCGAGGCAACGTTTGAAACGGAACAGAGGCTCCTTGGGGTCGCGGGTGTCTTTGTATTGCTTCATCGCGTGGGCGATGTTTTGGCCGGAAATCTGGTTCTTCAACTCAATGGTGAAGATCGGTAGGCCATTGAGGAAGATGCCCATGTCGAGGGACTTCTCGTCGGCTTCGGAGAACTTCCACTGCCGCTGGACATGCAGAAGGTTTTCCTGATAAAGCCGACGACTCTCCTCCGCCACCGGATTGGTCGGCTCAAAGTAGCACAAGTCGAAATGTCCCGCGCCGATCACGTCGAACCCTTTGCGCAGGGCGTGCAGCGTGCCTTCCTTGTCCACCACTTCCTTGATGCGTTTGAGCAGGTTGCGGGCGGCCTGATCTTTGTCGCCGATTAAATCGCAGTAGTCGGCCCACTTCTTGGTTTGCGTGGCGCGGATGAAGGAAATGACCGTCTCGGGCCGCAGACACAGCTTCTTGTCGTAGTCGTCCTGCTTGCCGGAGAAGAAACCGTGCTGCTTCAACAGGACGGCTTCGACGTGTTCTTCAAAGGCAGCTTCGGTGGTGATTTTGGCCATGGGCTAGTTCTTCGGTGGTTTGCGCACATCAATCTGCCCCGTGACGGCGGCGGAGATTAGCGCGGTGCGGCGTTCTTGCAGCAGGTCTATGGCCCGTTGCGCTTCGGCGGTGAGGGTGTCTAACTTGACGAGTTCGGTGTCGAGGAAGGCGACGATGGCGATTTGTTCCTCCATTGGCGGAACAGGGACTGGCAAATCCCTCACATCATCCAAGCTCAGTTGAACCTTGGTGCCGCCGTAGCTTTTCGTATCAAACCACGTCTGCCCAACCACGGATAATGCGGCGTAGCCGACCCACCTTGAAGATAGTCGTAAATTCCGCAAACGAGCCAATGCGATGTGCTGGCTTACATAAGCGGTTTCGAGTCCGTGTGGGACCACGGCAACAGAACCTAGATATGCCGTGATCGAAAAGAGCACATCGCCAGACTTCACTCTTGTTCTCGAACCCTCAGCTCCTTCCGGCACCTCAACGCGCTGAATATCGGTTAGATCCAATCCGGTTGTTCCACGGGTCAAGTTGGCGATGCGGATAAAGAGTTCTCCATGATCGGAGTAATTTTCTGCCCATCCCCGCGAACCGCTTGTGAGGTAGTCCAGATCGCGTTTCAGCGGCATCACTTCCCAATGCGCCGGCACATCGCCGAGCCATTCAATGCCAGAAGGCTTCATGGGGGCGTGGGGGTTGAGGCCTTTGGTGACGGCGTGGGAGATGACGGCTTGGCGTTTTTCTTTCAGCAGTTCCATCAGACGCCGCTGCTCCGCCACCAGCTCATCAATCTTACCCGTCTCCCGGTCCAGAAACTCCGCAATGGCCGTTTGCTCTTCAACGATGGGAGGCAAAGCAACAAACGTCTTTTCAATCTGACTTGATGCCAAGTGCTTGACGGTTGTCGCGTAGGTCACTTCGTTGATACCCTTCAACGGAAAGGGCAATGAATACTCAAGCAATCTAGTGAGCAGGGGTGTCTTTCCACGGATGCAGCACATCCGCTGGTTCAACAAAGCCCTGCCTTCTCCCAGCCATCGACCGACGTTAAAATCGCCGTCCATGCCAACCAACACGTCGTCAGACGTGATAGCGGCCCGTTCAACGAACTCACCGTTGTAGCAAGTGTCTGACTTCGACTGATTTAAGTCTCGGATTCGGATTAGCGGAATACCCTCGGCAGCATCAAAGAGCTTGGAGTCAAATGGGAAACCATTGACGACCGCCGCCAACTGACGAACAGGCTTCACCTCCCACCCTTCTGGCACATCCCCCAGCCATTCCACCCCGCTCGCCTTGTATTTCGGATAACGTGGGAAGCTCATTGGGTCAGCCCTCCGATCATTTTGAGGATGCGGTCGGTGGAGGCTTTCAGGTCGGCATCAATCTCGCTCAAGGGGCGGGGCGGTTGGAAGACGTAGAAATGGCGATTGAAGGGGATTTCATAGCCAACACGGCCTACCTCGCCGTCCTTGGCATCGCAGTAAGTGGGGTCGATCCATGCATCCGGCACATGTGGTGTGACCTCTCGGGCGAAGTAGGTGTCGATGTTTTCCTTGAGCGGCACGTTCTCGGTGTCGTTCAGGTCGGTGTCGGGTTCGGGGTTGCCGTCGCTGTCGCGGCAGATTTCGGCGGCTTCATCCCGTTGGCCGATGCCTGCGACGATGGCTTTGATCACGGGGGCCTTGAGCATCAAGCCTGCTTTCTTGAGCGAGGCTTCCAGAGCAACGGTGAATTTGTCCCGCTGCATGTAGGTGGTGCCAGCGAGGGTTTGCAGGGATAAGCGGATTGCTGCTTGCAGGGCGCGGCCTTCTTTCTCCTCCAGCTTCTGCTCGGCGGGGGATTTCTTTTTGCTCACCGCCAGATTCTTGAAAGCGGATTGTGTGTCGAGCCGAGCGAGGGATTCGGCATTGACTTCGAAGCGGAGTTTCAGGGGCCGCAACACCTTGATCTCCCGGTAGCCGAAGTCCGTGGTATCAAAAATCTTCAGGTGCGGGCCTTCCTTGCGTTCCTTGACCAGCTTGAGGACGGCCTGCTTGTGAGTTTCGGTGATCTCGCGCCGCTTATTGCCGAGGCTCTTGGACATCGATGACCAAAACTTCTCACCCGAGGCGTCCACCAGAATGACCTTGCCCCGGTGCTTGGCAGGCTTGCGGTTGCTGAGCAGCCAAATGTAGGTGCCGATGCCTGTGTTGTAGAAGAGTTGCTGCGGCAGAGCGACGATGGCCTCCAGCCAGTCGTTCTCCAAGATCCAACGGCGGATCTCCGATTCACCCGAACCCGCGCCACCGGTGAAGAGCGGCGAACCGTTGAGGATGATGCCGATGTAGCTCTGCGATTCCTCGGGATCGTTCATCCGGGCGATGAGGTGCTGGAGGAAGAGCATCTGCCCATCCGACTTGCGCGGCAGTCCGGCCCCAAAGCGTCCATCGAACCCAAGGGCCGCCTCGGCGGTTACAGCGTCAAAGTCCTTGCTCCACTCGTAGCCGTAGGGCGGATTGATGAACTGAAGGTCAAAACGCATTTTCGACAACTGGTCGTTGGAGAGCGTGCTACCTAGCTTGATGTTTTCCGCGTCCTTTCCCTCGGGCTCAAGGATGAGCATGTCGGCGCGGGCGATGGCCCAAGTGAAAGGGTTCAGCTCCTGCCCGTAGAGGAAGACCTTGGCTTGCGGGTTGATCTTGAGGATGTGATCCTTGGTGATGGAGAGGATGCCGCCGGTGCCGCATCCGCAGTCGTTGACTGTGCGGGTCACGGCCTCCTTACCCGTCAGCTCCGTGTCGAGCATGAGCACCAGATCGACCATCAGGCGGATGCCGTCGCGGGGCGTAAAGTGCTCACCAGGGTTTTCGTTGAGGGCTTCGTTGAACTTGCGGAGAAGGTGCTCGAAGACGTATCCCATCTCGTGGTTAGACATGGAGTCAGGGCGAAGGTCTACCTTGCTCTTCTCGTTGAATCGCTCCATGAGGAGGTAGAGCAGGTTGACCCGGCTAAGGTCGCGGATGGTGTCGTCGAAATTGAAAGCGGCGAAGATCTCGCGGACGTTGGGCGAGAAGCCTGCGACATACTGGCGGAGGTTCAGGGCGACGTTGGCGTCGTCGTGCAGTAGGCTCTCGTAGTTGAACTTGGAGGTATTGTAAAAGGCGTAACCCGCAGCGCGGCAGAGTTGGCCGTGGCGGTTCTCCAGGCCCTTCTCCTTCAGCTTGTGCTCGGTCTCCAGTACCTTGGCCTTGGTTTTCTCCAATGCGTAATCGAGACGGCGCAGCACGGTGAAGGGCAGAATGATCTTTTGGAACTCGCTTTTCTTGAAAGCTCCGTTGAGCAGGTCGGCAATCGCCCAAAGGAAGCTAACGACGGAGTTGAATTTGGCAGGTTCGTTCATGGAGTTATGCGGCTTTCGGAAAGCTGGCTGGAGATTGGAAAGCGATTGGGGAGGTAACTGCGGAACGTGTTCTCGGGTCCGACGTCGGCCCCGGTGCCTCGCAGAGCTAGATTTATATTGGCCTCTCGTCGCGTAGTAGAGTTGCTCTCCAGGCCGTAGATGGTGGTGTCGCAATGCACTTTAGACTTGGATTTCTTGACCATGGATTCTTGGGTTACTGATGCTCTACGACGATTTAGGTTTTACCGGAACGGCAGCCTTCTTCAGCAACTTGTCCAAGTCGGTTCGTTTGAATAGGCGGTAGCCGTTCACCGGATTGCGGTGCATCGGTATCTCGCCACGCGCAGCCCATTTGCGGATGGTATTGTGGGCGACGCCCAAGTATTCCGCTGCTGCGGCTGTGTGCAGGTATTCGGTCAGTTTGTTCATTGGATACGTCCCCCTAGCTCCTTTCGCCCCAGTGTTGCGTGAACGGGCGAAACGGCTAGTTTAGCAAACCCTGCAAGCCAGCGTAACCTAAGGACACAATTGGCGAATCCGTCCCGCAAGGCAGAAAGATGGAGATTCCAGCCGAATTGTAGCCAAACCGTACTTGCGCTCCTCGGAACGTCCTAGCTCGATGCAGGCTGCCGTAGGGACGAATTTGGATCCGAACACGGGGAGACCAACCGATTGCCGAGAGCGCCGAACCAAAAGTCGACGCTTAGGCGGCCTACGAAAAACGCCGACTTGGCGACCCAAGACCCTATAACGCCAGTTGGCGAATTGCTTCTCGACCTGCCCTCACCGGTATCCCGAATGATCCTCCCAATCCTCCAACTTGACTGCACCAAGAACTCCTGACATCATGTCAGGGGGTGGCAACGTTGCCAGTCAGTAGAGTGGAAACGCATGCTCGCCTGCGAAACTCGGGAAGATCTCACAATCTATCCCGACCCTGCCTCCACTGCATCGGATATACTCAGAGGCTTCAGTTGCTTATCGAGGTCACTCTTCAAACGCTCATTCGGTCGAGGACGGACGCCATTTCCTACCTTTCGGCATTCGTTCCCGACCAGGCCTAGCCTCAAAAAAGTAGAGAGTCAACATATGGTAGCACAGTGGTTTTATCAGACCGCCGTGGGGCAACTTTCAGGACCGGTCGATCCTGCGGAACTGCGCCGGTTAGCAGAAACAGGTATCGTAAAATCCAACACCTTGGTACGTGAAGGCGCTAGTGGCAACTGGGTGCTCGCCGAACAAGTGCGGGGGCTATTCCAACACATTACGCCTCCGGTGCCTCCGCCGCTACCTAATGCAATGCGTGGGTCCGGTGCGCCCAATAGAAATGTTAGTGGCGCAAATCCGATTCGCTCCGGCCTGGGCTCTGCGGTAGTCAACGTGGCATCCAAGAAACCTGACCTCATCCAGCCCGAAACCTTGGTAGCGGTTATAGGAGGCACCGGGTTCGTCTTGCTCTTGCTCTTGCTCATAGCTCTGGCATTTCGGGACGGTGGCTCGACTCAACAGGCGGAGAATGATCAACAGCCGCCGGTTTTTGCATCGCCGACCGAGCCCGACGATTCTGCACTCACGCCGTTTCCGCTGGAGCAGCAAGATTCCGAGACGCCAGCCCCCCTGAAATTGGAGGATCTTCTGGGTGCATTGGACGCAAAACAGCCTCGCGAGGATCCCAACAAAGAGTTCTCGGCCTCGGAATTGTATGTGCGAGCCTCACCCAGCGTACTTTTCATTGAGAACTACGACCTCAAGGGAAAACCTATCGGCACTGGTTCAGGATTCCTTGTCACTCCAGATGGACATGTGGTAACAAACTTGCATGTTATTCGCGGCGCTGACACAGTTACCGTTCGCTTCAGTAGCGGCACAACGACCGCCGTGCGAGGTGTTCTCTGCTTCGATGAAGCTCATGATCTTGCCGTCCTTGATATCGGTGGCTCGGGGCAAGACCATCTTCAACTTTCAAAGGTCAAGCCCACGGTAGGGGCACGAGTGTATGCAATTGGCAACCCTCTGGGTTTGACGGGTACGCTGAGTGAAGGTCTTGTAAGTGGCTTGCCGGAGTTCGAAGGCGTCCTGTATGTTCAGACCACTGCCGCAATAAGTCCAGGCTCCAGCGGCGGACCTCTTCTTACGGCTAGTGGAACTGTGATCGGAATCACGACGGCTTTTCTTCATGGAGGGCAGAATCTCAACCTCGCAATTCCGGCAAGTGCGATCAACAGCTTGCTTAGCGAACAGCAACAGCCACTCACCCTGGCGCAGCTCAACGCAAAAATAGGGTCTGAGAATCAACAAACCACGACAGGAGACGATGCGGTAAAGCTTGCAGAGATATGGGATGCAATTAGGGCTAATAAAACTGGCGTAGCGCTGCGATTGCTTACAGAGGTAAGCAACGAACGAAAGGGACCCGGCTATTGGGTTGCGACCGGACACCTTAATTTTAAGCTTGGTAATTTTGACAACGCGCAGGCCGCATTCGGCAAAGCGGTTGCAAACGATCCCAACAATACAGAAAACCTACTCCGGCTGGCCTTGGCTCTCCGTTTCGATCGTTCCCAACGGTCCTGGGATGCTCCGATTGATTTGTGCAAGAGAGTAATGCAAATCGAACCGACCAACGTTCCCGCTTACATGATTTGTGGCATGTGCATGATGCCGGGTGAAGACATTAGCTACTTCAAGAAGGCAGCCGCACTTGATCCCAATAGTTTCGATGCTCAGTACAACTTAGGTGTCAGCATACTCTCTGATCCTGAGTTGAGCATGTATGCGTGGCAACCGCTTCAAAAGGCGTTGGATTTGGAGAAACGTATTAACTTAGTCGACTACGTCGTCCGCGACCAGCAACTTTACCCAGTAAGTCATCTTACGAGACTTCCGACGACCGAATCACTTCAAATGCCCCTTAGACTGGCTCTTGCTAAGGGTTATCGTGAGGGCGAAAAATATGAACGTGCAATACAGGAGTATAAACAAGTCCTTTCGGTTGAACCAAACAATCCTGCGGCACCGTGGGGGCTGTGCTTCACATACAGAGGATATCGCCGCAATTTCAAACATCCGGATGCCCTTAATTGGGAACGTCGAGCACAAGGCACTGACTTCCTGCCTGCAACATTGACCGGCAACTACATGCCGGAGGTCATATTCAACTACTTCGGCATGCTTCGCTAGGTGGCAACGTTGCCACCTAGGTACCAGGAAAAGCGCCAACAAATAACATCAGCCCGCAGCTAGGCAACAATGACAATCCCAGGGCAGGCAAGCGGACTTGTCAAACACGGATTCCACAGACGTCTGACGCCATGTCAGTGTCGACTGTCACTGCGCTATCCAAGACAGGTTCACTGTAGACTCAGAAAATCACTGTTAAAAACGGTTGTGTCGTTGCTGTACTGAGCTTGCGTCTGGATCCAGTATCGATCAAGTCGTACTGACGAATTTCCGTCTCTCGCCCCACAAATGGCTTGCGATCGCTGAACATATCGCGCCGAAAGCGTTTCTTGCAAATGTCGATCGTCGAACCGTCCGGTCGGAGTTTCTGGGCAAGCATCCAGTGCGGAGCGAGGAATTACCAACTGACCTGATGCCAGTAATAAACTCCGTCTATTTCCTGCTAGGCCAAACGTAGATCGGTTTTGTCGAATATGGATTCCCAGCACCGAATGGGTTGCTCAGGCTGTCCGGAGAGTACGGACTTCCAAATCGGCCATACGGATTGGATATCGAGTCCTTCCGATATCGATTGGTACTCAGCTCACCACCATTGCTCAGCTTTGGGGGATTGGTAGCGTAAGGATTTCGCCAAGAGTCATTGCTGTAAGGGCTTCCGTAGCGACTGTACGGGTTCATCAACCCATCTGACTTGTAAGGACTCCCAGCGCCGTAAGGATTGCTTAGCGAATTAGGATCGTATCGATCTGCCCGCAAGTCAGCTAAGGGCTGCCGTGAATCCGACGCGCTTTTGCGGTTGTCCAGCGGACTACGACCAGTCCTGTTAACGCCGAAGCTCTGCCCATACGATACCGACGAAAACAACATCACCAATAGAATGCTCAAAACAAATCGCATCGCTCGACCCTCCATTCGCATTTACGAAAAAACTTTTTTAGCGAACTTCAAGGTAACACCATTGCTCCGCGAACGCAAACGGAATATGGAGCCCCGGACGTTGCTTCCTGCCAGCCCCACTCGCCGTCCTCGACCGTTTCCGTCAGTAGCGACCTGACCGTTTCCAGCGCCTTCCGCTCTGGTCTCGCCTCGACATTGCCGAGATTCGTGTAGCGCAGACTCGACGCTGATCTCCAGCCAGTCCGACTCGCGCCCGCGCCTGGTTCGTTGCGGCTACCGGCACCGACTCGGCGAGCTGGATCGTCGACGCCCCCCGATGCGGCTACTGCTGCTTCCTGCGCCTCCAACTCCTCCAGTTCTTCAGCGAGTTCATCAACCTGCGCAGTCGGTCCAGCGCGATGTACGTTGCCTCTTGCGCCTCGTGTTTATTCTGCGCAAATGCTCTGTCGCGGTCGGTCATGAGTCACCCGTAGCTTGCGCGTACCCAGGTTGTCCGCTCCGCTGCCGCCTGCCGGCGTCATCGTTCGCTCGTCACTGTGTGAGGTCCGCGCAGGGGGATTCCTAGGCTCCGCTGATTGTTTATCGACGCCGCAACCGAACCGTAGTTCCCGAACAGCCTATTGGCAGCCCCTCGCGTCTATCTCCCCGTTAGCTTTGTGGGCTGTAGGTGAGCAGGATTGATCCGCGTGAATCACGGTGGCCATTTGATCTGTGCTCTCGCCTTGGATGCTCGGTATGGCCACACACCGCATATAAGTTCGCTATACTGTACGCGAATTTCCTCCCCGGTCAAGCATCAAATTCAACGGTGTGTCATCTAGGGTGTACCCGGCTTTCAACTGACATTGCGTCCGTAGGTTTTGGGGCCGATCGTGCCAACGGTCACCAACGTCTCTCCCCTGGGATCAGAAGACAGCGGCACGCCAGCCAGAGATTAGCGGGTTCGCAGTCCAGCAGACGGGTTTGCTTCGGGTTTTCAGTAGATTAGGCCGAACGAGCCTATCGCTCCAGAAAATCATTGATCGGCTTGCAGGTGTCTGATATGATCGCCCCTCGGCCCGAGCCTAACTTGAGTGATAGGCTGAATTGGTGCGGCCTACATGGTTTAGACTGATCCGTATAAAATCAAGTTCGGCAACAACATTCCCGTCAGAAGCAAGTATTCCGCTATGCCTATCACAGTGACATTTGATCTCGAAAAGCCAAAGGCCAATGACCTCAACCGTATCCGTGGTGTCTTTGAACGTCTCGGCTGGGAACACCTTGGCAACACCGCATACAGATATCCAAAACTGCATTCACAGCACCATACCGAGGACTGGTTCAACCACGTCATTCCGGCGTTAATGATGCTACGGGCGTTCGCACTGCACGCCCCGAACGCTGGATTCACAGTCACGAAATTCTCAATCGATGTACAGTCATCAACTGGGTATAATCCCGAAACAGGAGTTGGCTCGCTACCCTTCGATGGAGACCACATCACGTTTTCGTCACCATCAGATGCCGGAAAGGCCTTCGGAAAAAAGAATCTGAAGAAATGGCTCGATAACATCGAATGGGCATACAAGAAGGATGAGGAGGGCGACGATGGTGACGACTGAGTTGTATAGTTGACAAGTCTGGCCGAACCATGGCATGCACGGGAGTGGAGGTGGCCAGCGGTTTTTGAAATCAACATCGACTTCCGCCACCCCGTAATGCGGGTCGTTAGACGCCTCAAACAATAATTTCGCCTGTTTTCATATGACCCTAGCCGACTTCGAAGAATCAGAGTTTCGTGGCCCACTGTACAACCAACTCGAACGCGGAAACCACTTGGTCTGGGAACCCGGCCAAGTCTTTGAGAAGCATATTGGAATCGACCGAGCTTCCTTTGTCACCGACCTCACCTTTTGGGGATTGCACGGCCACACCGCTCCAATGAATGGTGTTGTTCTGATCGACTACGATTGGAGCTACATCTGGAAAAAACGATTGAAAAACAAGGCTTTGCCTGACTTCCAGCTAAACCTCTTTCTCCAGGCTAAACGCCCGGAAGCTGGCAAGCGCCCTCGCGGCAAGATCAAGAAGGGGGGAATCTTAAAAGATTACTGGAAGTTTGAAATTACGCCGCACCAGCAAACCGCACTTGAGAGGATGAGTAGCGTGCTGTCATCTAACGCACTGGTCTGCTACGCAGCACCCGCCTTCCATACGCAGGCTGCTTTATATGAGCATACGAAGAATCAAAGCATCGTCTCCGCCAGCACTTTTCCGCCAGTTGACAAGCTCTCAGGTCACGGCGCTTGGTATTATGAGAGTGGCGGACTTCAAGGACTAGCCAACCCAGATTTCGTTAAGATCGAAGTCGAACCGTTGGAGGTCAGGATCAAAGGACTAGTTGAACAGCGTCAGAACGAGCGTTTGGATGCTGTGGAGACGCTTAGGGCGTTAGCAGAAATGCTCGTTCGATCTGCTTCAAATAATTCGTCACCCACCGCTGCGGATACTTGGTTTCAGGTGCAACTTCAACGTCTTGAAAACATCGTCGAAACGATGGCCTCTGATCAAGTGCTGGACGAAGCGATACTTGCGTCAATAAGGCACTTCGGGCAAGTACGAACGTTCTGCAACGCATACCGGCTCGACTGGTACGTTCTCGGCAGAGGTTTCTAGTTCATCGAAACACTCCGCCCTCATTGCGTCCGAGGCGTAGCGATCTTCGGTATGTTATCGCAATGGAGACTTTATCGACCGATGTTTATTATTACTTGGTGCTTGGTTACCACTTCGCTGGCTCACTCTTTACACGATCGATCCACGACCGCCGACTTTGTTCTCCCGCGCGCCTGCGACTTAGAGACATCAATTCTACTGACTCTGACCGCCGTCGGATACGTCCCCCAACGCCACCCTCGCATCGCCTTTTGCGGGTTCCTTGCAATGTCTACCGCCTAAACGCAGTATTGGTCGTGATTTCGCTCTGGTAGCTGCCTGTCATCGGATCATATTGCAAGAGTCCGTTCTGCGGTGCAGGCAGGAAAGGCACTGTGCAGTCAGGTCTGACCTCAGGGTGAGTTTTTGAAGGCATCCCGATCAATGGCAACCCTTTTGCTGCCCGTCGAGCGTTGACCCATCGCAGGACGCTATCCAAGCTCCTTGGGTCGTACTCGCCACGGTGCGCGTACTGCTTGGCGGTGCCGCCTGCGATTCCAGCCAACTCGCCAATCAAGTCGTAGTCGATCTTCACCAGCGTGTTTCGACTTCCTTTTTGTCGCATAATAGCTCCTACGGTGATGGACCCTAAAACGCAATTGATTTTTGTGTTTCAGTCTGGAGGGATACCGTTGGGAGTCCCGCCGAGGGGGGGTGGGGGTCCGGGTCGTTTTCCGTTGGCTCCTGGATCTCGTTGTCGTTTCGTCGTGGTTCCGTCCGCAGCCACCATCGCGCCGAAATGTATACCAATGGTGGACAAAAAGTTCCAAGTAGGTTGCATCGCTACGATCATTACAAAACACCGTAGCGACCGTCGAGCAGCGGATCCGAGTACGATTGTATCCAGATTGTCCTTGTCTCGCCTACCGTGGCTCCAGCATCGACCAACGAGCGGCTTTGGCTCCAATTAGGGGACAAGCTTTGGTCGTTTCGTCGTCGTGCAGTCGGCAGCCACCTTGTGGACGTGCAGGTCGCTTGTCTTGCCACCAGCGATTCCGTTTCGGCAGTTCTCAGGGCACTCGATCACCATTGGATCCAACGTCACTGAAGGTCGCCTGTCAGCCCGTCCCCCCCTACCATTCCTCCTTTGGGGAGTTTTGCCGATGGACTCTTTTCGGTTCGAGCCAGTGTCTGGGGGGTAATTCGGTCACGCTCCCCGGACTCGGTATTGCGCTCAACTGCTTCTTGCAAGGCACTGAGTCGGCTCCTGACACAAGGTCAGCGGTAGACCCCACCGGCAAGCTGACATGGTGTCAGCAGATCGCCCTGACTCCAGTTTGACCTGATTCGCTGTCGGCCCGTGTTTCGCCCAAAGCATCCCCCGCTGCGAGTGTTGCGCCAAGCTTACCCGCACAATGAAATACGTCCTTGCTACTTGCACTTACTTTTCCTGCCCAGCTCACGAGCAAACTTGAGCAAGCCAGCTCGGCCTGAATCATCCAGTTGATAAAAGCGTTCGATGAGTTCAATGGCGTGTAATGGGGTCAGATCGGAGGCTGATGGGGCTACCAATGGGGCTACGGATGGACCTTTTTTTCGTTTGCCCAATGAATTTGCAGGGGATTTTGTTGAGGGTTCGCTACCAGATGGGTGTACTCAAACGGCCCGCCCTTGGCGGGCCGTTTTCTTTTGAGGACTGTCAATGATGTCAACCTCGTCCGCCGTCAACAATGTCAATGCTGTCAACAATGTCCGCTGTCAATCACGTCAATGCTGTCAACCTCGTCCGCTGTCAATCACGTCAACCGCGTCAATAACGTCAATGACGTCAGAAAAACCCGCCGCCGCAGGCGGCGTACCCCCCCGAAACGCCGCCGCAGGCGGCGTGACAGCCGAAACGCCGCCGCAGGCGGCGTGACAGCCGAAACGCCGCCGAAGGCGGCCTCTCCCAGAAACGCCGCCGAAGGCGGCGGGGTTTGGTGTTTTGACGTCATTGACGTCATTGACGCGGTTGACGTGATTGACAGCGGACATTGTTGACAGCATTGACATTGTTGACGGCGGACGAGGTTGACAACGTTGACATTGTTGACAGCGGACAGCGTTGACGTTGTTGACATTAGCGACGAAACCAAGTGACCAATTGGGCATTGCCCAATCGAGTCAAGGGGAAACACCTGCTCG
>Ga0315902_10004207_pt1 | contig 21007 bp, 23 predicted proteins | sample LakEriMetagenome_9_FD_203523 | JGI IMG/M metagenome (GOLD analysis project Ga0315902, IMG submission 203523) | Freshwater fungal communities from buoy surface, Lake Erie, Ohio, United States - Buoy 12 MA117 | ecosystem: Environmental > Aquatic > Freshwater > Lake > Lake biofilm | place: USA... | reverse complement strand
AGTTGTCGGTTTCGTATATTCCATATGCCAATCCAGACAGAAAAGATTCAAGCGTAAAATATGCTTGGGAACACTTTTCTAAAACCATAAAAGACAAATAATATGAAAATTGTAAATACAGTTCTTGAACGACTCAGCGAAAACAGCACTTGGCGTGGACTTATCCTAGTTGCAACTGCCCTTGGCCTCAAGCTCGATCCAGAACTTCAGAATCAAATTCTTGCCGCTGGACTTGGAGTTATTGGCATCATTAATGTTCTTCGCAAGGGGAAATAAATGCTCGAAAAGCTAATTGCCATTGCGGAGTCGCAGGTTGGCGTTAGAGAGATTGGCGGGAATAATCGCGGAGATCAAATCCGCGAATATCAGAAAGCAACTGAGCTTGCTCCTGCCGCTTGGCCTTGGTGCGCCGCATTCATTGACTGGTGCATCAAGGAATGGCTTGAAGACTCCCAAGCTGTCAAATGGCTCAATCTTCAGCGAAGCACTCCTGAGCAGTGGCGTCCAAAGACTGCGCTTGCTTATGGATTAACTTCATGGGCTAGAAAGCGTCCAAATACTACTCGTATTTTCTCTGAAAAAGACAGAGCAAAACCGGGAGATATTGTTACATTTGATTTCTCTCATGTTGGCTTTGTTGTCAGCGACAACGGCCATTGGATAGAATGCATAGAAGGTAATACGAATGGAAAAGGCGAGAGAGATTCAGAGTCTGGTGATGGTGTTTGGAGAAAAGTAAGAAAAAAAACTCTTGTAAAAGATTTAATTCGGATTAATCCAAGCGGCTCCATCAATAAATAAATGGCAAATATAAATCATAAGTGGAAACGGATACTAGCTGTGTCCTGTAGCCATGCAAAATTCTGTGATAAGGAAGCGTGGAAGGCAGTAATGTCTTTCAGAGAAAAATACAAGCCAGATACAATTTTGCATCTAGGAGACTTCATTGATATGTCTGCGCTAATGGGGAATGGTGCTGGTTCTGGAAGTGATGGAGATGAGATAACTCCAGATATTGATACTGGATTAATGCACTTGCGAGAACTGATGGCTGGATGCAAAGACCCATACATCCTTTGTGGCAACCATGAAGATCGTGCTTGGAAGCTCACAAATAGCAAGAATGCTGTAACACAATATTGCGCTCACAAGATTGTTTGTGCGATTGAAGACACATCAAAAAAACTAAAAGCTCGCCTCATTCCATATTCTGGAATCGAACAAATTGTTGATATTTCCGATATGGGTTTTACTCACGGAACTTGCTTCGGAGAATCAGCCGCTAGAGACATGGCAGAGCAGTATTGCGACAGGAATAGGCGAAAGATAATCATGGGACATACCCATCGTGTAGCCATTCAGAATGCCAGAACATATCATGGTGGAACTTGCTATAATATCGGAACATTGACTGCTCGCGGTGCATTAGAATATGCAAAAAATCGCAGAAGCACATTCAGTTGGTGTCAAGGATGGTTGTGGGGTGAGTATTGCGAATCATTGCATCAGTCATCCCTGCAAATTACACAACGAGCAAAAGGAGATGTGTGGAGGTTGCCAATATGACACCAAATGATTTTCTAAAAATCATCCAGCAAGAATCTATGCCATTGGATAAGATTCCTGATGGCTGGTATTCCGCTATTGAATTAACAAAAATGTGGGGAGTGACTATAAGTAATGTCCAGAAGAAAATTAAAACTGGAAAAGAACTTGGATATGTTACAGAGAAGAAGTTCTTGATTAAAAGAGATCGCATAATGAGGATTCCTCACTACAAATTCCATGAAAAAGAAAATAATCAAAAAGACAATCAACGGAAAGTCATGGAAGATACGATTGGGTCACGCAGGAAAGACAAACGGAGTCGATAACGACGGAATCTGTGACTACTCAAGTAGAACTATTTTCATCAATCCGAAATGCGAAAGGTCAATGTTAAATGTTCTATGCCATGAATTGCTTCATGCGAGGTTTCCCGACCTTGAGGAAGAAGCAGTCGAAGACATGGGTACGCTTCTGGCGGAGAGTTACGAAGAAATGGAACAAATTTCTTGATATGTTTTGACAAAGTAATTTCAAACAATTAAATCAAAGAAATTATGTCCTGCAATTGCAATAATTCTACCTATGTCAGCACTTGCTGCCCTGACACGCCATATCCGCAGGTTTCTCCTGAATCGGTTCCTTCGTTAATTTCCAACCTTGTAAACGCTCTTTACGGAGAAATCACTAAATCAGTCGAGAATGGACGAGTAGTTTGGAATGTTCCTTGCGACCCGAACAATACTGCCGAGATTGATGGATTCCAAAGGTTGCCAGACGAAGGCTTGCTTTGCTACATTCTTCGTTACTTTAATGCTTTTCCAGATATTAATGATGTAGTCACTATTTCTGGCAATCAAACTATTACGGGTCAGAAAACATTTAACTGGATTAAACTTCCTGTAGGAACAACAGCAACTCGTCCAACGGGTCAAACGGGTCTTGTTCGTTTCAACACAGACCGCAATCAATTTGAAGGATACAACAATACAACTTGGTCTGGTATCGGAGATCAACCTGTTGGTGGTGGAGTAAATCGTGTTTTCTTTGAAAATGATATTGCAATGACGGATAATTACACTATTACTTCTGGCAAGAACGCCATGTCCGCAGGGCCAATCACAGTAAACTCTGGAGTTGTATTGACAATCCCAGCAGGAAGCGTTTACACAATCGTATAATATTATGTCACTAATTCTCAACGGAACATCTGGACTATTTGGCAATGTAACTGGAGGAGACATTTCTGGTAATTTTATTATAAATGCTGCAAATCTCCAAGATGGATCAGTAACAGAGTCTAAAATTGCAAGCAACGCAGTAACTGAATCTAAAATTGCACCTATTACGGCTACTGATAGCACGACTGCTCGTTCATTGGCAAATAGGTTTGCTGATGTTGTGAATGTATTGGATTTTGGTGCTGATCCTACTGGAGCAATAAATACCACTTCACAGATAAATGCTGCAATCAATTACGGAATTCAAAACAATAAAACAGTTTATATTCCATCTGGAACATATCAATTCGATGGATATACAAACACATCAACAAATGCATTTGAAGTTAGCATAATTGGAGATGACGGGAATGAGCCAACATTGATTGCTAATTCAGCAGCAGCAAATGCTGGCCTAACAATGTTTAGTTTTCCTGATATAAGGTATTCAAATGTAACAGGATTAACATTGTCTGGAGATGTAAATGTTGGTCAATCTGTTTTTACATTAACTAGTGTCGCAGGGCTTTCTGTTGGAATGGTTATACAGATTTCAACTAGCAGAGAATGGTATAATGGTTCTAGGTATGATGCCCTAACGGGAATTGGAAAATTCTGTGGAGAAATCCATAAAATTGTGGGGATTGTAGGAAATAAAGTGTATATTGAAGATTATACAAGAGATGTATATTCACCAGCAGATACATCTTATGATATAGTAATAAGAGCATGGAACCCATGCAAGGTTACTATTAAAAATATCAATCTCGAAAGTCCATATCCCCCAGCAGGAACAACATCTGTTGGAATTCAGATTCAACAATCTGTTAATTCTATTGTAGAGAATGTAAAACTTAAAGGATTTACGCAGCGTTGCATCAGCGACAAATTAACCATTAATTCAAAATATACGAATATCATATTTGAGCAGACGGCATCTATGCCAAATAGCGGAGTCAATGGATATGGACTAGCAACAGATGGGTCTCTTGGCTTGCTTTTGGATGGGCTAAAATCAAATGGTCAACGCAGGTCTTTTGATGCAGATTGCATTGATGGGGTTCCATCAAATGGAAGTGCGCCTTGGGTATATCCGGGAATCAATGGCCCTGCTCGTGATTGGCAAGTAACAAACTTTGTTGTAAATGGTGGTGGAGCTTGGCTTCCAAGCGATTTAAATCCATCTGCATTTAGTTTCGGAATTGGAATGCATGGAGGTTCTGAAAATGGAATTATCAGTAACGGATATATCACCGATTGCACTACGGGAATCAATTGCCGTGGAAGGAACACAACTATTGATAATGTTGTATTTAGTGGGCCATTTACAACAGTAATAAATATCTACGAGGATGCTGCTGGATTGACAGTTCAAAACTGCACATACGATTCATTGGCATATCCAAATAAAAATAATCTAGATGTTTATAGCATTACAGTAACCAACGGAGGAAGTGGATATGCAACTGCTCCAAATGTAGTTATTTCACCTCCAGCATCTGGAGTTACTGCAACAGCTACTGCAACGATTGCAGCAGGTGCAGTAACTGCAATAACAGTAAATCTTAATGGTAGTGGATACACGGAACCTCCATCAATTTCATTCACAGGAGGAGGTGGTTCTGGAGCAGTAGCAATACCTGTAATGGATTTTGTAACTCCAGCTTCTGGATGCGATACATTTGTTGCATTTGGAATAAATAGTTTAGATGGATTCGTAAACTATGACATTCCTATTGTAATCCAAAATAATATAGTTAAAGGAGTTATTAATAGATTTGTTTACATATTCCCAGAGACATCAAACACTTTCGCTGAAAATATTATTATAAAAGACAACAGAATTGAAACTATTGCAAGAAATGGCGGAACTTGTATTGTATTTGATACTGCTGGAACTGTGGATTTAAATACTGCTCAAATTGTAAATAACAATGTCAAATTAATTACTGGAAATGTTATAGAATATGATCCAAGTCTTAATCTAGGCGTTAGAAAAACAACCTATCCTGATGTAAATGTATTTATTGATAATGCTTATTTTTTAGCGATAGAAGATAACCAAGTTGCAAAAATACCCAAAATAATTCGATCTGGTGATAGGCTTCTTGCAAGTATTAATGTTAGAAATAATGCAGCAACGATCATCCAAATAGTTCCATCATCCACATCATTCACAATATTGGCTGGATCATCTACTGGGATTGCTGTAAACGCAAATGGAGCATCATTAAATGGAACAACTGGAATTTTAGGAAATGTTACATTTGGACTATTAAATGGTGATTTATGGATTGAAAATAGAACTGGATCACCAAAAGATTACAGGATACAAGTAATTGGTTAAAAAAACTAAATAAACATGAGCGCAAACATTAAAGCATCACTATGAGTCTCATCAAAGCAAACGCAGTCCAGATCGGACAATCACCTACAGCAACGCAGAACTTCACGCTGGCAGTGCCATCGTCACCAGACGGCACGATTAAGCTGGCACGGGGCAATGCTGGAGCAACTACGCAGGATGTGATTAGTGTAGATGCAAGCGGGAATGTGTCGTTTGCTGGAACAATCCCATCTGGCAATATCAGTAACTCGACTGCGATTGCTACTGGCAGCACAACTGCTCGTTCGCTGGCTAATCGCTTTGCTGATGTGGTGAATGTGCTGGACTTTGGTGCGGTTGGTGATGGGGTTTCGGATGATACTGCTGCGATTCAAGCTGCTGTCAACACGGGTAAAAATGTTTACTTTCCATCTTGCAAGTATCGCACCACATCTACAATTACAATATCAACGAGAGGTCAAGGATTCTTTGGTGATGGTGGAAGTATTGGTGGGAAAGGTGATATTACTACAAATAACTATGGATCAATAATCCAACTTGATATTCTTAATACCGATCCAGCAACTGCAATTTTTCTTATTACCGAAAGCCAAGTAACATTTAATTGTTTAAAGTTTCGAGGTGATTCAGGAAATACAAATGACATTGGATTGTTGTTTCAAAAAATCACAAATACAGATGACATGGATGGATATGTCTATGATTGTGAATTTTATGAATTATTTAGCCCAATTTATTTTTATGGCCGCGCTCTCCATGCAGATAAAAATGTTTTTTCATCTTTGAATGGTGGCGATTCGATTACTCTTGATTGGCCTGCGAGCGGAACATCAGGAGGAGATTTGCAGCAAGGTAATGAATATAAGGGAAGGGCGCAAAGGATAACAAATAACAGATTTCATGGGGGCAACTATGCTGTTACTGTTAAAAACTATATTCAAAGATCGCCAATTTATTCAAATAACTGCATTGATATTGGACAAGGATTTATTGAGGTAGAAGGAACAGCAGGAATGAGCGGTGCAATTATTGACGGGAATGTTGCCGACTTGTGCAGTTCAGTTCCAATTTCATTTCGCCCTCTTTCGACTTCTGAAAATCTTGTAATATCAAACAATAAACTCGGTGGAGCAATTGCCGGAATAGTAGATGGAAGTAATATGCGTCCATTTACATCAATTAGATTTGATGGTCTTTCCAAATTGGAAAATACATTGATTTCTGGAAATACAATTTGCGGAACATCTGCTGGGGCTATTGCTGTATTAAATGATTCATCAAGTCCAGTTGTTAATCCTATAAATTTTGTTATAACAAATAATTTAATTGATTCGGTGGGATTGGATGGAACAGCTAATAGGTGGGCATTTATTTCAGTATATGATATAAGTGGATTTATTTTTACTAATAATACAGTTTCAAATCTTGGTGCTACAGTTGTTTCTGTAATTAGGTCGTCTTCTAATACATTTACAAATGTCATTGTTAAAAATAATATTTGGGATCAAACCATTCCTCTATTCACGCTAACCTCTTTTACTACTCCATTTGAAATAGATCACAAGATGGGTGGTTATGGAATAAATACAAGCGGCTCATTTGTTCTTGGAAATCAAGGTGCATACTCATCTTCACTACCATTTACATTAAATAGAACAACATCTACAGGTGGTCTTGGAACGAGATATAGCAACTCTCTTGGGTATGTTGATATTTTCTCTGTTCCTACAGGTGTTGGCGAGGGATCATTTACTCCCGGTTCAGACAATCTTGTATCACTTGGAAGTGGATCATTTCGTTGGTCACAACTTTTTGCAGGGACTAATGTAATTAACACTTCGGACGAGCGAGAAAAACAAGATATTGAAAATCTAAATGAGGCTGAAAAAAGAGTTGCTATTTCATTAAAATCAATTGTTAAAAAGTTCCGTTTCAAAGATGCAGTTTCTGCAAAAGGGGAGGATGCCCGAATCCATATTGGCGTTATTGCACAAGAAGTTGTATCGGCATTTGAATCAGAAGAACTTGACGCTACTAAATATGGATTGCTATGCTATGATGAGTGGGACGAACAGCCAGAAGAAAAAGATTCTGATGGAAATGTAATTCAACAATATCGACCAGCTGGCAACAGATACGGGATTAGATACGATCAACTTTTAGCATTTATCATTTCAGCAATTTAATTTATGAGCGCAAACATTAAAGCATCAGTAGACGGAACACAGGCAATAATCGGGGTAGGTGGAGTAGACCAGATGACTGTGAGCAACGCTGGCGTAGTCACAGCAAATAGCTTTGTAGGGGCAATCAGCAATACCAATGTCACGGCAACTGGATCGACTACGGCAAGGACATTGGCAAACAGGTTTGCTGATGTGGTCAATGTGAAGGACTTCGGTGCGGTGGGTGATGGGGTAGCGGATGATACTGCTGCGATTCAAGCGGCTTTGGATTCTAATAAAACAGTATTGTTCCCAGCAGGTAAATATCGAGTTACATCGTCACTTATTATTTCACCAAACAGAAATAGAAATGCAGGTATTATAGGTTGTGAATTTCCAACAAATTATCCATATACATCGCAATCTGGTGGGCCAACATGGGATGGGAAAAAAGAATGTATTTTGTTTTATGATGGGCCAATGTCCACCACAACAGCAGTATTGCTTGTATCTCTTACATCTATTGGAGTTCAAAATCCACAAACTTTTGACTCTGTAGTTTTTGGATTAAAATTAGAAAACATCGTAATTGATGGAAATAATAAAGCTGGATTTGGAGTTTATGCAATAAGATTGTCTGAACCTGTAATCAAAAATATAGTAATTACAAATACTACAAAACACGCATTTTATTTAGATGGAACTTATAGCGGTGTTTATGAAAAAATAAGTGCATTTAAAAATCAAGGTTGCGGAATTTCTATAGGAAGGGGAACATTAGATTATTCATGGACTGGTGGAAATAAAGTTAACGCATTAACAATTTCTGATCTATATGCAAACGCAAATGGATCAGATAAAGCATTTAATGAAACAACAAATCCATTATGGGGATATGGAATTGGACTATGGTTTCATAGAGGAAATACATTACTTTCTTATACATCTGAAAATAATGATGGTGTAGGAGTTGTATTGAGTCCAACATCATCTACAAATTATATTGCATCTGGATATTCAGAATTAAGTAATTCTTTAATTATTTCTGGAACAAATGCAATAACGGATGGAAGGGCTACCAGAAAATGGGGATGTTGGTTTAATGGGGATTCTGTTGATTCTTTAAACATGAGACTCTGTAATACCTATATGGCAGCAGAGGGAATTAGAATTACAGGAACACAACCATCAGTTGGAAGAACTGAAGGTGGATTTTCATTGGAAAGTATTACTGGGGCAAATTATTTACTTTCAGATTGGGGAAACTATCGACTTATTAATTGTGCCGTAGAAATATACAATAGCATTTCAGCAAATTATCCAGTTGGAGCTATTGTTGCAAATGGAGGAATAAAGTTTAATGCAAGTGATTCTGCACTTTCATTTTATAATGAAAATACATTTACCCCATCACTTGAAGGTGTAACTATAAGCGGAACAGGTTGGGCATACGGACTTCAAACTGGGTCTTACACAAGAATAGGGAATCGTTGTTTTTTTACTGGAAGAATAAATTTAAGTGCTGTTTCTCTTGATGCTACTGGGCAGATAGCAATTTCTGGATTGCCATTTACAATTAAAAATGGGAATGAATTCCAAGGCGTTGTTCAATGTCTTACATCCAATATGACAACATCCATTGTTTCAATGGAAGGTTCGCTTGATTTAAATACAAATAGAATCAGGCTTAATAAAAGAACAGTAGCTTCAGCAAGTCCAAGCACAGTTTCTTTAGGTGATCTTTCCGCAACAACATCAATTATATTTACTGGTCAGTATGTCATTGCATGAAAAACTACATTAACATCCATTACATGACAACCGAACAAGCTAAAGAAATCCTTGCTAAAAATAAAGTGACCAAGGAAGAATACGAACAAGCCCAAAAAGAAGGTCGGATTACACAATATTAATGAAAAACTATATCAACATCTCTCATATCTTAATCTGCCTTGCGTTCCAAGGAATCGGATATGCTCTGACAAAGAATCCATTTATCGGAGCTATTGCAGGGATATTCTTCTTTGCTGGCAGGGAGATTGCTCAAGCCGAGTATAAGAATATTGAAGCATCTCCAAGCAAGTTAAGGAAAGATATGAGTGTGTTTGGTGGGTTCAATCCAAAATACTGGACGCTTAAAGCACTACTTGCAGACTTGACAATCCCATCTGTAATCGTAATAACTATTGCCTTTATTCTTAAATATGCCATACACATCTAAAAAAGTAAGTTTGCCAGAGGGTTTTGTTGACCTTGGCGAAGAAATGAAGCCAGCGATGGCTATTGAAATTGAGCGTGAACCATCTTCTGTTCACTATCCTTCTCTCTATTTTAGCAATGCTAAAGAGTTGATGGATTTCCCCAAAGAGGGAACTGCTGTCATTCATTTCAAGAAAGTCATGGAGAAGAAAGAGACTATTATGCGCGATGGCGAAGAGAAGAAATGCTATTGCGTAGAACTTGAAATCCACGGCATCAAATCCAATGGCAAATCCAAGATGGAGCCAATGATGGAAGAAGAAGAGGATGATGAAGACGCTATCGAAAAAGGCTTGAAAGAAGCCGAGGGCGAAGAAGAAAACGAAGAAGAATACGAAGATTAATTTTATGGCTAAGAAAAACGAAATGCTCACTGAAGCTCCAACACCAACACCAGAAGCGATGCCGGGGGAAATGGCCGCACCAACTCCTGACATGGCTCCTCCTGCTGGTGGCAAGGTTATGGTTCAAATGCCATCTGATGCTTTTGATTCCATCTACACCCTTGTTAGCCAACTCCAGTCTGGTCTTGAAACACTCAAGGCAGAGGTTGACGCTCAAAAGGGTGGTGAAGCCGCTGCTGTTGCCGAAGAAATGGCTCCAGAGGCTGTTGCAACCGCTGAAGACGAAGAGTTTCTTAAATCACTTGCGGCAGAAGGTTCGATGCGATAATGTCGCGCCATGTTTGTCTCGCAAATCTTTGAGGAATGTGCTGAAATTCTAGGAACGACTGACGAAAGTAAAATCTTTCGTAAAATTCAGCAGGCGGTAGCGACCTTGATGGAGTCTGGTCACTGGACTCACTCTGTCGCTGATGTTGATGTATGCACAGGCTGGGATCGTTGTTCTATCACGCTTCCTCGAAACATTGATGTTCCTCTTGCAGTCAACATTGATGGCTCTCCGACATACTTCCGCAATCGTTTATTTCAATACCATGTAAACAAAGGCGGAATGTTTAATTCCGTTGAATGGGCATGGGATGATCGCGGATATGTCGCGACACTCATGGACATCATCCAGCCTTCACAGCTTGTCGCTGTCGCAGAGTTGGAGAATGATGTTGGCAAGACGATTCGCGTTCTTGGAAACGATCAGAACAATCGCACACTTCGCTCGCAACTTGCGAATGGAACTGGTGTTGATGGCTTGCTTGTTCCAATTCACTCGCAAAGTGATTTTGCTTATGGAACGATTGCTCCAGATGATGCTACTGTAAAGACCCGTAGCGTTGCTATTACGCCAATCAATCTGTTTACTAGCACAGCGGCGCACGGACTATCATCTGGTCAAGGAATGAGCGTTACTGCGACATCTGGAACGATTCCTGTAGCATTGGAGAATGGTCAGACATATTACATTGGAGTTATTGATGCTTTCACAATCCAGCTTTTCAATGATCCTCTGAATGCTCAAGCGTTGCAATATCCAATCAACTTGCAGAGCATCGTTATTCCAAATAGCCTTGATTTTAAAGATAGCCGTGAATCACAGGTTATAACTGCACTTGAGCTTTCTTCTGCTCCAGCATTCACGCTTGATACTGCTAATCAAATCACATTCCCCGCTGGTCAATCACTTCCTGCTCCGCTTAATCCTGAAACTACATACTACGCAAATGCCGAAGACTCGACGCATTTGACTGTATTTGAAACCTCAGATGATGCCAAAAAGAATATCAATCCAGTTTACACGACTGGAACGACTGGGCCTGTTCCTCCAGCACCCGGAACGCTAGAAGTAGATATTCGCAAAAAGATTGATCCGCAAACTACTCTGACTTTCTCTGTTCGTCACTACTACAATGACGGAGATCAAGTCCAAGCATTTACTGCATCTGGAAATCTTCCAAAGCCTCTTATTGCGAATCAAAACTATTTCGTTAATGTCATTGATCCATTTAGTATTTCGCTTCACGAAAATCAAGCTGATGCGATTGCTTCGACACCAACAAGCCTTGTAAATCCAATTGTTATTAAAGACTCTGGTAGTGGAACGAACTCTATTGTTAAGCTGATTGCAGCTACTGCTACGACTGGAACATCGTCTCAAATCACCGCACCGGGACTTAACATCCCAACCCCCTCTGGTTCTGGAGCTAATTTTCAAGCTGTTGTCGTTGGCTCTGTAACTGAAATAAACATTACTGCCTCTGGAGGTGGATATACCGCGACTCCTAATATAGCATTTTCTGCTCCCCCGACGCCACCAGTTGGAAGCCCTATTACTCCACTGACTGCAACTGGATATGCCGTTCGCAATACTGTAAATAATACTATTTCTGGAATTGTAATCACGAATCCGGGCCTTGGATATTCAACTTCGCCCTTGATTACAATTGATCCGCCCCCTATAAATCCATCAATTTCAATAACAAGTCTAACATCATCTGCAACTACAGCTACTTGCACAACTTTTAATCCACATGGCTTTACAAGTGGAAATGAAGTTACTATTTCTGGAGCTACACCAACTGGATACAATGGAACATATATTGTAAATGTCACTGGCTCCAATACATTTACATATACCTTAAATGCTTCAGTTGGATATGATAAATCAATATCATCTCTCGTAAGCGGGAAGGCAGTTACCTCAATAACCCATGTAACAACTACTGCTACAGTAAATTGTACAAGTCATGGATTTACTAATGGGCAAAGCGTTATAATTGTTGGAGCAAACCAATCCCAATATAACGGAACATTTACAATTGTTTATGTAAATCCAAATCAATTTACATACACAATGGCAAGCGATCCCGGTGTTGATGCAACTGGATCAATAACAGCATCTGCAAGCTCTGGAACAACTGCTACTGCAACAACATCAACTCCGCATGGCTTTTCTAATGGTCAGAGTGTTCTTATTAGCGGGGCAACCCCACCAGCATACAATAAACAAGCTATTATTTCTAATGTCACGGCAAGCACATTTGATTATTCTGTTGATGGAGGTCTTCTGAGTCCAGCAACTGGAACAATTAATGTTTTTTCTACTCCCGCAACTGGAACAATGACTTGTGCGTTGAAGGCTGGAAGTCAAGCCGTAGCAACCGCAAATATAACAACATCATTTCTATCACATTTCACTCTTATTTCTGGAGGTTCTGGATATACCGAAGCACCTCAAGTTAAAATTACTGGAGGAAACGGAAGTGGCGCAACTGCAACTGCAACAGTAAGTGCAGGAGTTGTTACTGGTCTTAATCTAATAACATCTGGAACTGGATATACATCTGTTCCAACAGTCGCCATCTCGCCATCGACTGGTGTATTTATTAGCTTTACTTCTACTGGATCATTGCCATCACCATTGGTTTCTGGAGTAGCATATCGCGCAGAAGCCCCACTTAACACTTCTACTGGTAACTTTACAGTAAAAGGCGCAGACTTCAATGATGTAAATATTACTTCATCTGGCACTGGGACATTGTATGTATCATTGTCCCGTTCATTTAGCGTGACATTCAACAACAATTGGGAGAGTGATTTTACTAATCTCGTTACTGGACAAGAATTGTATTTTGGAACTGATTATCTGCTTCCAAATACATCTCCATCTATTGATAATGGAGTAACTCCATTTTATCTAAATAAGATCAACAACACGACTGGTAAGATTTACAATAGTTTAGTCAACGCCAATGCTGGAGGAGTAACTGGTCTTATCACGATTACCTCATTCGGTTCTGGTCAGTCTTACTATGCTCTTAGGAAATCATTCCGTTCCTTGCCATTTGGAAATCTAATTACTCCATCTGAAATTGTATTCTTGAGCGAAGATCAAATTGTTCGATTCTCCACGACGAACACGCTTCCTGCTCCTCTTGTTTCTGGAACCGACTATACCATCAAACTATTTGGTAATTCAATCAAGGTTTACTTGGGTGGAATCTTGCAGGTATTGACAACTCCGGGGACTGGTCAGTTAAGCCTAGACATTCTTCGCACATTCAATGTCCCTTCATCTACGAGCATTGACGCTGACCAAGCTCATTTCAATACTGGTGATGCCGTTGTTCCTCGCGCTAAAGAAGGCGATGTATTGCCAACTGGATTGACTGCTGGAACGACATACTACGCTCGCAGGCTAGATAATAATTCGTTTGAGCTTTACGATACACTTGCTCAAGCAAGAAATACATCGTCTACTACTGGTCGCAAGACATACACGACAACTGGCGAGACTGTAGAATCAACATTCTTTGTTGACTCTGTAACATTGCCAACATTCGTGAAGTCAGTTTCTCAAATCGACAAGCCAATTACTGAAGGCTATGTGTCGCTTTATGCTTACGATTATGGCCGTAGCAATGACATGACTCTAATTGGTCAATATCATCCATCTGAAGTTAATCCTCAATACCGCAGGATTCGCATTGGTAAGCCTTGTGCGTGGGCTAGGATTTCTTATCGCATCCAGACTCCAAGTATCACCAGCATCTATGACTTTATTCCGCTAGAGCAAGAGCGAGCAATTATCACTGCTGTTCACGCTTGCGATTTGGAAGATAAAGATTTCGCTGATCAATCGGCTCGCTACTGGCAGATTGCTTTTGCTTATCTAAAGAATCAGCAAGAGAGTATTGATGGTCATGCAATGTCAGTCCCGCAGATCAATGCGATCACATACGGAGATACGACTGATCCAGTAATGTTCTAATGAAAAGCGCACAGATAACTTCAGGAAGAGAAGTAAAAGTTTCTTCTGGGTGGATTCTTGGTGTCAACTCAATAAGAAATCCGTGGGCATTGCCAGACAACCAGATTAAGTGGGCAGTAAATTGTTCTGTTCGTGGTGGAGTTGTTCAAACTAGGCCGGGATACTCAATGCGTCTCTCGCTTCCTCCGGGAAATTTCCAAGGAGGAATCTTTTTCTCATCAAACAAGCAAGCAAGTGCATCAGATACTGTGATCCAAAATGGAGTCACGAAAACTATTCCAGCGCAAATCTACAATCCAGATGGAACAACATCTGTTGCTGATGAATTGCCGTTTGTAGTGTTCGCAGTTAATGGAAATGTTTACTACTCGCCATTCCCATTGACTCAACCGAAAAACTGGGAAGATTATCGACTCAAAAATATCAAGCTAGACCCAAGTGTTGACCAGTTTGTTTTCACTCTAGCAACGCAAACCGCAAAGGTATCAACTGGTGGTGATGTAACAGTAACTCCATCTCATCGTATCGTTGTAATCCAAGATGGCATTTCTACTCCTGCATACTGGGATGGGTCAAATCAGACTGGCATCCAGACAACTTCAATTCCTGTTGGATATTGGATGTCATTTAGTGGAAATCGACTTTGGGTTGCATCAAAGAACATCGTTCTAGCATCTGATTTAGGCGATCCAACTTCATTCACGGAAAGACTGACTGGAACTGGCCGTGGTGACTTTGCATTTGCTCGCGTTGTTACTGGAATGACGAATTACATTGGTCAGGATAACGACACAAAACTGATTGTATTCACTGATCGTGCGACATACTCACTGGCAAGTGGAATCTACGATAGAACTCAATGGGTAACTACTGCAAATTTCCAAACGACATTGTATCCGACGATTGGCTGCGTTGCTGGCAAATCTATTTCGTTTCAAGCTGGACAAATGTGGTGGTATTCCCAAGGCGGACTAATATCTGCTGACATTGCGGCGTCAGTCTATGTTACATCGGAGTCGCTTTATCGAGATGTTGAGATGGCTCGCATCAAAGCATACATGGCTGGAGATACATCAAAGATTTGCGCGATGTCGTTTGAGAACTACTTGCTATATTCCGTCCCTTACTTGGAGCCATGTAATTCAGCAACGATGGTTCTTGATTACGCTGCCGCCGCTGAGTGGTCATCGCAACGCATCCCAGCATGGTGTGGCGTATGGACTGGAACAAGGCCCGTAGAGTGGATTTCTGGCGTTGTAAATGGCGCACCTCGTTGTTTCCATTTCTCTGTTGATTACGCTGCAACAAATGATGGTTCTTACAATCATCTTTGGGAAGCATTCATGTCTAATCGCGCAGATACATATTTCGATATTGATGTCGATGGTGGAATCACAGAAAAAGTAAATCGCATCTACGCACAGATGGAGACTGGACTTCTTGGTGATGGTCTTGATTTCAAGCAATTCCAGTATGGTGAAATTGAGGCTTGCGAAATTGGCGGAACTGTGGATGCGCGAGTTTCGTATCGCGGTTCAAAAGGCTTCTACCAAAACATTCTTGATACTCGATTGCTGGCGGTAACTTCAGATTACCAGTGGGTGAATAGCGACTACGCTAAAGAGATTGCCGAACTTGGATTCTTAAACACGCAATATCGTAGGTTGATTACTGAAAATAGTCAGCGCAGACAATCGGCCATTACTTGCGAGTCCAGCCTTACAAACGACATTGACAAAGCATTCTCTGTGCTAATCGAGTGGTGTGGCGAAATGGGCATTGAATCATTGCGTGTATTCCTTGATCCTTGGAGCGAGCGCAGCACTGGCGTTCCTCAAGCTCCAGAGACTAAATCATGTGTTACAGCACAAGATGGAACTAGCATTGAAATTGACTTGCTTCCTAGCCCGTATGAGCAAGCAGACACTACGCAAAGGTCTTGGTGGGCCAAAGAATTTAGGACTGCGACTCTTTCATGCACGATTGATCCCACAAAGTCTATTTCTGCTACCGCATCGGCAAGCTACTTGTCTGGCATTTCACAGATTGACGCAAAGAATCAAGCTGGTGAATTAGCTCAAAATGCCGCCAACCAAGCCGCGCAACAATACCTCGCACAGAATCCCTGCTGATATATGCCATCTATCACAACAGCCTCAAAGCAAGTAACAGATTTCCCGTTTCGATACATCTCGCCATTCAAGGATGATCCTGTTGTGCCGCTGTATTCTTCTGTTCCTTTATTCTCTCCTCAAGCTGGATGTTTGCCATGTGCCGCTTGCGGAAACTATGCAGACCGCAAAAAAATCATTGCACAACAAGCAAACCGATTTAAAGATTACATCCCTAATGAAATTGCAGGGAACAATCCTAAGGCCGGATTCAATTAATAAATATGAAAACCAGAATCGACTATCGACTCGTTCCTAAAGGATCATTTGAATTTGGAAATTTACAAGACTTCGCTGAATCGTTTGACCACAAAATTGTCGAACATCCTAACATCAATATTTACGCTCATTATCGGAATGGTGAGTTGTTTGGCTATTCTGACCATGTTTTCATTCCTACTGTCTATCCAGCTTTTCACCCGAATCATACTAGGCCGCAGGATGTAATCCAAGTTATGAGCGATTGGAGGGCACACGCTCAACTTTCTGGAGGGCTTGGATATATTGGCGTTCCTCTTATTGATGATCGACCAAAATTTACTAATGATGTTATGGGTAAATTGGGATTGACTAAGATGAATAGAGAGATTTATAGTTACGATTCATTGACTTAAAAATGGGTGGAGCAAAAACAGTAGACGCAAACAAGTATATCTCTAAACGCGATCCATCGCGTGATATTGCTCTTGCCATGATGATGCAGCAAGCTCAACAACGTCAAATGGCTAACCAAGCACAAATGCTTCAGCAATATGCTGGCATGGCTCCAGAGCAACAGATGTATGATGCTTCTCAGCAATCTCGTCGTGCCGCTGAACTTGGATTGCAAAACATTTATAGGCAACGAGAATTGGAACGCATTACCAATCCTCAAGAAGCGGCAATGCGACTTGCTCAATCTCAGCAGATTGAAGACCTTACAGCACAACAAAATGCTGATCAGTATATGCGAGAGTATATGCGGACACAAGGTCTTCCAACGCAATACGAGACTGGACTTGGAGATTCTACTATTGGTCGTGCCGCAATGTATGATCGTGCGCTTGCCGCTAAACAGGCATACGAACAAAATCTATCCGCGCAACGCCAAGCATATCTTGCCTCAACGCAAGCTCCAACTGGCGGCATTTCACCAGAGACATCTATTGCCGCAAAGCAAGCTGCTGAAGCTCAAAATATCGCCGCGCAAGAGGCATATAAGCAAGGAATGTTTGGATCGGTTGCTGGATTTGGTCAAACTGGGTATGAGTCTGCGATGAATCAATTTGGCAACCTTGCTAGAGCGCAACAAGCTCAACAACAATCTCAACAAGCATACCAGCAAGCCATGCTTCAAAACCAAGCTCAAAATCAAGCATCTAAAAATGCAATGACCGGAGCTTATATCCAAGCTGGAGGGAATATTGCATCCTCTGCTATTGGAGCGTATGGTCAAATGGGTGGCGGTGCTGGCGGATCATCCATTACTGGATACGGAGGACAGCAATATGTCCCAAGAACATCTGCAACTGGCGGTCAATATTATACTCTAGCAGGAGCATAAAATTTATGGGTGGATCAACTTCTAGTCCTAAAATACCAAAACCTGATGACACATCTATGTATGCTTTGCTTGCTGCAAAGCAAGGCATCGGGGGTCAGTATTTGCAGTCGCAAGGTGAACTTGTAAAAGCATATGCTGCACTCCCTCCAAAAACTCAAACCTTTGATGCTGGCAGGACATCTAAAGAAGCTGCTGAATTTGGACTTGAAAACATCACTCGTTCTCGTGAACTTGAGGCTTTAACTGATCCAGAGGCTGCAAGAATGCGGAGCCAGATGGGTGGAAGGGTTGCGGAGCTATCTGATATTACAGCTACTCAGCGAAGCATGGATGAGTTTGCTAAAAAGCAAGGATTGACCTCTGGATATACAACGGGGCTTGGCGGGACGATTGGTCGCGCTGCGATCTATGATGCTGGAACTGAAGCTGGACGACAAGCTCGACTGCGAAATCTGGCACTTCAACAGGGATATTTGGCGCAAACTCCAGCACCTATCGGAGGGCTTGATCCAGCTACTGCTATTCAAGCTGAGATGGCGGCTAAGTCAGCAAATCTTCAGGCAATGCAACAATACCAGCAAAATGTTCTTGCGAGCGGACAAAGATTGCAACAATCTACCTCTGATTTTATCAATCAAAATCTTGGTGAACTTGCACAAGCCAATCAAGTATCTCAACAGAACAAGCAGAACTACGAACAAGCAATGTATAACAATGCTGTTCAGAATGCAGCTTCTCAAAACGCAATGACTGGACAGATGATTGGCGCGGGAGGCGCAGTAGCTGGGGCGGCTATAGGAGCGGCAATTATTATTTAATGAGACATCACCTAATAAATAAAACAATAAATAGAATAAAAGAGTGGAACAAAAGATGGCCTAGATCAGTAGTATTATGGAGTGGAGGTAAAGACTCTACTGCATTGCTTCATTTGATCCGATATGGAGCAGAGATTGATATTCCTGTTGTTCAGTATCGTCAGCCAAAATTCCGTGAGCGATATGCCTATTCTGATCGTTTAATCAAGGAATGGGACTTGGAGGTATATGAGTATCCGCCGATGAAGGTTTCACTCGCAGATGGCCCAGATGTCAATACTGGCGAGGTTCGCTTCGATATGCTTCATTACTTCCAATGGGGTAAAAATTGCGTAGTCTTATCTTTGGGAACAGAGACTCCAAAGTCAGATGAAAGGTTCTTGTGTGGCGTTGATGACTTCCTGCAACGCCCTACTGGAACATTTAACTGGCCGTGGGGTGCAGTATTTATCGGAACTAAATACGAGGATACTGACCTAATCAAAGGTCATGTTCCGCTCGCTCAAGACATCCGCATTGTTGATGGTTCGCCAGTATCGCTATATCCAATGCGCGACTGGACTGATGATGATATTTTTGAGTATTTAGAGGAAAGTGGAGTTGAACCTGATCCAACTCGGTATATTAAAAAAGATGATAAGTGGTATAACAATCCAGATAAATCTCTCAATGCCGACTTTTATCCGACTTGTTTTAATTGCGTGAATCGACATTTAGGTCGTCATGTGCATTGCCCTAAACTAAACGCCACTATCACGAATATAAGCGAAATGGCTCCATACGAGGACATCGTTATTGATGACCTTGGATTCCGCCCTGTGGAATGGAAGAAGTAACAAGTGAAGACTGTATTTCTTGCGGTGCTTGCTGTTCTTACAAATGGTCTTGGCCGCTTCTTAAGCGTGACAGATCGGATGCAGAAAAGATACCGAAAGAAATGCAACGAGGAGACTATCCTTTGATGAAAACTGAGAATAATAGATGTGTGGCATTGCAAGGCGTTGTAGGAAATTGTGTATCATGCTCAATTTACTTTGACAGACCTAATTCTTGTAGGCAATTTAAGCCGAATGGCGACTTATGCCTTGAAGCACGAAAAAAACTAAATATCAAATAATATGGGAGGAGCTTTAAAAACTACAAGAAAAGTTATTGATCCATTTAATATAATGGACCCTTTGGGAATTTTACCCGGCCCAAAAGGAGGTAAGTTCGGAACACCATCTTGGAAGTCTAGTGATAAGAAAAAGAAAAAGAGCGGTGGTGCAACTCCCCCACCTGATCCGATGTTGGCTTATATGTCTCAAATGCAAGCGCAGCAACAAGCCCAAGCTGAATCTGCTCGACAGGCTCAACAACAAGCATTTCTTGAAGCCCAAAAACAATCTGCTATGGCCTCTGAGCGTCAAGGTGAAACAGGGGCGCAACAATTTTTGTCTCAAGCTGGAGCGATGCAGCAAGCTAAAGATATTTCCGCGCAACAAGCTCAACAGAAAGCATACCAAACAGCAGGAACATCTGCTATTGGCGGAGGATTTGATATTGGTAAAGCACAGCAGGAGCAGGCTGCAAATCTCGCAGGGATGGGAGCTATTCCAACTGGTGCTGCATTGCCATTCTACGGAATGAGTGATTCCACCACAACAACTCCAGCAACTCGTTCAGCTAATATTTTTAACTTACCAAAAACAAGCAATATAAAATTCGGAGGAGTATAATTATGGGAGGAATGTTCAAAGGGCCAAAACAACCAAAACCCAAACCACAGCCATCAACAGACCCTATGATGGTTATGATGATGCAACAGCAACAACAGCAGGCTCAACAAGCCGCTGAACAATCTCGTATGGCTGAACAGGCTCGCCAACAAGCATTGCTTGAACAACAACGCGAGGCTGGATTTGCGGCTGAACGACAAGGCGAACAACTAGCTCGTCAACAACTAGGACAGTTTTCTACTCAACAGCAAGCCAGTGATCAAGCCGCATTGACTGCATCGCAACAAGCTCAAGGTGCTATTGGAACTAGCGCAATCGCTGGTGGTGGCGGTCAAGCGTCTCAAACAGAGAAAGCCGCATCTATGGGTATTGGTGGTGCTGGTGCTGCTCCTAGCGTAATTCCCGGAGCTGCTATGGCCGCTAATCTCGGTGCTGGCGGAACTGGTCAACCTGCTAATATGTTCAAACTTCCTTCTGCTGCTAATCTTTCTTTCGGAGGCTCCTAATGGCTGACTATTCCTTCACTCCTCAATTCGCTAATCTTAGTGGTCTGCAA